>Ga0206949_1047_pt1 | contig 45598 bp, 50 predicted proteins | sample Alteio_BWOrgHeat_40_FD_153240 | JGI IMG/M metagenome (GOLD analysis project Ga0206949, IMG submission 153240) | Enriched cells from forest soil in Barre Woods Harvard Forest LTER site, Petersham, Massachusetts, United States -... | ecosystem: Environmental > Terrestrial > Soil > Temperate forest >...
TCAAATAAAATTTTTATATAGGTAAAAAAATAAGATGGGGATTTAAACCCCGTCAACCTTTCGCCTTTTACCTTTATCCTTTCACCTTCCTCTACATGTCCCCCCAACTTTCCAGGTATTTTTCAAGCGACCATGGGCCAGAACCTATTACGGTAAATAAAGCCAGGAACACCAGGGCAATTATCGAAGGCCAAACCAGGGTATTTACCGGTTCGGTAAAAACACTGGTTAAAAATGTGGCCGCCAGCACAATAGGTATCTGGATAATGCAGGCAAACCTGGTTAACACCCCCAGCACGATGAGCGTACCGCCCACCAGGTGCGCAAACGTTACATAGTAAACCAGCGCCATTAAAATGCCGGGGGAAAAATGTACCACATTTTGGTTCTCTATCAAATCCCCCAGATAGGCGGTGTTATCCATAAACGCCAGTCCTTTTAAAAATAAAAAAACACCAAGCGCTACGCGGATCAAGTCGAGCACCTTTGGGTGATGGGTATCGCCCCAGTGCTCAATTTTATGTACCATGTTCATACGACCTCCTGTTTTTAATAATTGGTTTTATATAAACAAGCTGATTAGGATATAGTTGCTTATTTGTATAAAATTAAGCATAAACTTTAACCAAAAGCAAATTTTTGTTTGCCTGGTTTATTACTAAGTTGCGGTTGAGAAGGAAACGGGCAGTAGTGTGTTATCGTTATAACTTGTTTTTGTTTAAAATAGGGCTTTGGCTGGCATTAACCTGGTAGGTATAAATAGCGTTATTTTCGTCTACCTCAACAATGCGATAACCCAGGTAATCGGTTCCCCAGCTTCCACCGATATGGGCATCAAAAAAGTGCGGCAGTTTTCCGGTATACCTCACCCCGTCGAGCAGGTGATCGTGCCCGTGAAATACTGCTTTTACGTTTGGATAGGCATGCAGAATATCTATTGTTTCCGGGCAGTTCAGAAATATCTTATCTTCATCTTTCATCCACTGCACCGGCGCGATGTGCAGGATTACAAAAACAATACTTTTCGATTTAAATTTCTCCAGCTCGTTTTTTATAAAGGTATTGTCCGGGCAAACATAAACTCCTTTGGTGTCGGCGGTATTGGCAAATACAAAGCCGATTTCCCCTTTATCAATTGAATATTTATCGGCGTAGCCAAAAACGTTTTGCCAGATTTGAGCATCGGCAAAATCATGATTGCCAGGGATGGTATAATAAGGTGCAGGCAGCTTATCAAGGTAACTTTTTTTTATTTCGGGCAGCAAATCTGGTCGGTTGTGAACCAGGTCGCCATTGATGATCACCAGGTCAAGGTGATTTTTGGCGTGATCCTGGTTGAGCCATTTCACCAGGTTTCCCGTGTTCAAGGCAAAATCGGTGCCCGGCTCACCATAGTGAATATCAGAGGCGATGGCAAACCGTAATTTTAATTTTCCATCAAAACGTCTACGGTAATTATTTGTATCGCTGGCAAAGGTATTTATTGCCGGCAACAGGCTTAAACCGGCTATGCCGGCAAAGCTTGTTCCAAGGAATTTGCGACGAGTACTCATGGTGCTGATTTTTGTAAAAATAAGCGACAGATGTTAAATTAACATTTAGCTATCTTAAGTATTTGTCATTGGATCAGGCAAAACACGATTTGCAGGATTTTTTGGATAGACAAGATTACAAACGTGCTTAATCCTAAACCTCTTTAAATCCCAAAAATCATAGCCCTGTTTCGAGTATTCTTCGCAAATAGTTTATCTGCCCCAGGTGATAATTAAAATGCCCGTAAAAATGCGCCAGGTAAAATGCGGTGCTTTTTGGCCTGTAAAATTCCAGCGGGTAGGTGGCGGCGAGTTGTTCGTCGGTCAGATTGGGTAAGGTGTTTTTAATGATGGGGATTAACGCTTCAATATCAGCCACCAATTTTTCACGGGGCACACCGGTGGCGCTGAATTCGTGTTCGCGATTGCGCACATATCCTGTTTTGCCCAATTGTGTGCCGATACAAAAGTTAAGGTTGCCCAGCAGGTGCAGGGTCAGCGTACCGGCAGTGTTCGTGATGCCTTCGGCTGCTGTCCAAATGTTGTCTTCGTTTTTAAAACTGTTTAATTCATCGCGCAGCTTCAGCAGGTCGCGTTCAAAAAGTTCGGTTAAATATGTATCCATAGCGCAGGTTTTTGTTGATTTTACCTGAGCAATGTACACACCCTTAAGTTAACAGGATGTAAAATTTGGGATGACAAAGAAAAAGGTACCGATAATAATGAAAAAACTAAAACGCCTTCTCGATCCTCTTTTTTAATACAGGAGTAATATCAGAAACTATATCATGTACAATTTCTTCTTTAAGTTTCTTTTTATTCTCTTTCGACATGATCAATCCGTCAATATTTTTTGTCGGGGGATTATCATTTATTGGCTTTCTAATTGCCTGCAGGGCCTTTGAAATATAAAAAATACAAGAGAAAAGTACGATTAGACATAGAATGCCTAATGTAATCCATGGGCCGATTTGATTAAATGATGTCATATCGAATCAAATTTTCTTTAATAACGAATAAACATACAAAAATAATGCAAAAATCCCAAATAAGAGTAAAGGCAAAAAAATCCAGCCAAGCGTAACAAGAATTTCCTGATTATGAGTCGGTTTATCAATATTGTATAATGTTACCATCCCGCCTGTTACCGCCAGTAGAACCACCATCAAAAATTTGATGATTTCGGTATGCAACCTTATTTCTTCTTTAGTTCCGTCGGAAGTCACCGTGATAGTTTTCAGTTGTGCTAAAGTACATAAATTATCGGTTTTTAAGAGTCGCCGCAAATTTCGGCGCGCATCACCATCAGGCTTGTTAAATGATTAACAGGAAGTAAAATTCAAAAAGCCCCCTCCGCACGTTGGCCGGCGTGCTTCGGGGGGCCTAATTTCCTTGCAGCAGCGGGTTGTTTACGGTGCCGATAAAAAGAATTATACCGCTGCTCATTTCGCGTATAGCAAATAAAAACGGATGGTTAATGGCTGGCAGCGGCGCTGGGGCTATTGAGGTAACCACCCCCACTGAAGTGGCGGCTGCCGCGGTTGTGCCGCTTTCGTCAGTCTCAACGTATGCTTTATGCACCACCTGGCTGATATGAAGCTGGAAAGCCGGATTTGAATTGATGCCTAAAAAATCGGCGTTGGTGGTAAAGGCGATGCCCAGGCCCATATTTATCAACGGCTGGTTTAAGTTAGCGCCAAAGCTATATTTTAGTTTCGGCAGCATTATCGTATTTTTTAGGTGCTGTAAACTGCTCATCCAGGTTTGCCATTGCGCCGAGTCAACCTGGGGAATCAGGCTGGCCAGCGACGTGCCGGCGGCCGGCTCAACGATCACCATGCTGAACTTATCGTTGGAGTAGGGCAATTCATAAACATAGGCTTTTGAATCGGCATAATAATTCAGGTCAACATCCCCGTTCATAAATGGCGCCTGTACCGTGCTGTTATCGGGCAGGTAAAAGTTTAAATTCTGCGTTTGAGCAGGGTCGAATTTTTCCTTCCAGGCGCTTTTAAAATATAGGGCGTTCACCAGGTACATCACCGCGTTTGAGGGGATGGATTTGATGATCGTGGGGATAAAGCCGTTTGTTTTGTCGCTCACCCAGTTGTTTATTGCTCCCGGAGCGGCCGGGCTGGAAAAGTCAAGTGCCTGTATTTGGGCGTGGAAAGAACCGCTGTCGGTTTGCAAAAACTGTGGCAGCACGCTAAAACCCTGTTTGTACCAAATAGAGTTAGCTATATCCAGTGTGGTGTACGGGTCCAACTGGGGTAAATTGGTGATCAGGTTGTTGTAATAAGTATTTACCTGGGTTTGGGTAAGTCCATCGAAACCAAGCGTGTTTTGAAAAGCGGTTAAGGTCGCATTTTCTGCACCGTTGCTGGTCATGCCCAGGGCAAAGCTAACGCTGAGCGGTGAAATGAACAGGTTGGATCCATCGGTAACGGTACTGTCAACACTCTTAAACAGGCGTAGCGCAAACGCATTGTCCGCCGTTACTTTTTGCTGTTCGTACGCGGTAAGCACCAGGTTCTTACCGGGGAGCATGGGAGTAACTTTTGTGCCTTTATTGCAGGAAGCAAGGCTGATAATTATTGCAAAAAGTAACGGCGGGGTTATGCGTTTCAATTTCATAAGCTTAAAAATATTTTCGCCTGGTTCTGTATAGAATTACGCATTATTGTAATTGAACGATACATTTCGATAAAATATTTGTGTGATTACTCGCTTATTTTTTCATCATTACGCCCATCAACAATTTTACACTAAATTTATCCTGGTTTTCAATTCATTCGCCGATATTGAACCATCAAACCAATAAAACTGCCGACATGAGAATTTATACCCGCTTGATTTTTGTTTTTACCCTGCTTGTTCCCTTTATGGCGATTGCGCAGCTTACCGGCAAAGTTTATGACAACCTCACGGTACCCAGCAAAATTCTACAAAGCGACCGCAAATATGCAGTTTACCTGCCGCCTGATTTTGAGACTTCCGATCGAAGCTACCCGGTGCTTTACCTGCTGCACGGCGCCGGCGACGACCAAACAGGCTGGGTGCAATTTGGCGAGGTACTGAATATTACTGATAAAGCCATTGCCGATGGTACCGCGACGCCGATGGTGATCATCATGCCGGATGCAAATACCGGCCGCCGCGGTTATTTTAATGATATTAAGGGTGACTGGAACTACGAGGATTTCTTTTTTAAGGAACTAATGCCTTATGTAGAAAAGAAGTTCCGCATCAAAAGTGATAAACATTACCGGGCCATTGCGGGCTTATCCATGGGGGGCGGCGGCACATTTATGTATGCGTTGCATCACCCGGAGTTATTTTCTTCCGCATGCCCGCTGAGCGCAGCGGTGGGGCCTTTAACATTGGATGATGCGAAAACAGCCTATAAAAAGAATAATCCCAACCTGCCCGATTCGGTCGTTGTAAATTATTACAACCAGCACAGCGCTTTGGCCCTGATCAATAATATGCCTGATGCGCAGAAGAAAGCAGTACGCTGGTATATTGACGATGGCGATGACGACTTTTTATACGAAGGTAATTGCCTGGTACACATCGCGATGCGGAAAAAAGAGATCCCGCATGAATTCCGCGTGCGCGATGGCGGACATACATGGACGTACTGGCGGGCCTCGCTGCCTGCGGTGTTGGAGTTTGTATCGCAGGCGTTTCATCAATACTGATCACAGATTTTTAAGTGATGTATGTGATTACACTGATTACCTGGCAGCGGCACAGCCTGATCGAACAATGTTAACTGCCTTTTTGGTACTACCAATGAATGGCTGTATCAGGCAAAAGAAGCCGAAGAATTAACACGGACTACTTAAAAAAATAAAATGAAAATTATTTCGGCAATAATGCTTTGGTTTTTGCTGCCTGTAGTGCATAAAAATGCAAACTCTACCGAAGTGCTGCAAAGTATGTATAGCCGGTATCACGGCAACTGGCATAAATCGCTCACCTTTAATCAAACTACGGAGCGCTACCGCAATGATAGTTTGATTAAAACCAGCACCTGGTACGAAACCATCGTTTACCCCGATCTGCTGCGAATAGATTTTGATACGCCCAACAGCAGCTCCGGCGTAATTTTCAGGCATGATTCTACCTATGCTTTTCGTAATAAAAAGATCGTGCGCTCAACCCGGGATGAAAACGAGCTGATCTTTTTCCTGGGCGGGATGTACTCCATGACATTTGAAAAAGTGTTGGGCCATTTTATCGAATTAAACTATGATCTTTCAAAATTTCACGCATCGACCTGGAAAGGCAAACCGGTTTATGTTTTAGGCGCCAATAAGGACGGTGACCAGGCGAACCAGCTTTGGATAGACCAGGAAGGCCTTTTTGCCGTAAGGTTTATAAAATACGACGGAGGTTCGAAAGAAGAAGGCTTTTTTGAGCAGCAGATCCCTTTAAAAAATGCCTGGAGCGAAACCAAATGCAGCTTTTATATAAATGATAAGTTGCTGCAGGTAGAAACTTACCATAACCTCATCCCGGATGCATCGGTGGATATGCGGATGTTTGATCCGGGTAGTCTGAACCGCTGATTAAGCTGATTTTTATGATGTCGCTGATTAGAACTGCGGGTATCAAAACAATCGATAAAATCAGCTTAATCAACGGTCCGGACAGTCATGGGTAAGTCATCTCCCCGACCAACCCGCAAATCACACCTATCAACCTTCTGTTTTGATCGATGAAACTGCTAAAAACCTTATTATAAGTATATTATAAGGCTTTAACGAGCGAATTTCGGGGTTTGTCTATAACTATCCCTTGGTGGTCTATTTGGTTTTTTTTGCGTTGTAACTAGCTGTTACTTTGTATTGTCAAATAAAACGAACGACAATTTTTAAAAACATTTTAAATAAAAAGACCATGAAAAAGACAATCAAATTAGCCGCTTTATTTTTGTTAGCAAGCGCAACTTTTGTTACTGTAGCATCAGCAAAAGGCACCACATCAGCAGACGACCAGATCACCTTTTCTTCACTGCCATCACAACGCGGCGTTGAGATCAAGGTTAACAGCACTGCACCTTCAAAGGCCATTGTAATGGTTTATGACGCCAATAACGACGTAATTTTCAAAGATGCCATGCCGGCCTACAAAGCCATGCAAAAGGGCTACATCCTTGACCAGCTGGATAACGGCGACTACACCATTGTAGTGTCGGAAAACAAATCAGTGGTTAAGAAAGAAGTGCATGTTTACGAAGAAAACAACACCAAAGAATTTATAGTAATACAGTAATAACGTGTTTTTGAGATAGGTTGGCTTAGCGTCGCCCCGGTTTCGGGAGCGGCGCTTTTTTTATTAAGCTACACGCATCATTAGTGCAGCTTGTTTGGATTGGTACTATTATTGCAAACTTACCGGTAATAGGTTTAAAACGAATAAAATGAATAGGTTATAAATAAAATTCAACAAGAAATTAATTTAAAAGATCATGAAAAAGACATTCAAATTAACCGCATTGGCCCTTTTGTTAAGTGCTGGGGCCTTTGCCACTGTACCAAAAACACCTCATAAGATGATGGGCGGAAAACAGGACAAAATTGTTTTCTATACCCTTCCTTCGCAAAGCGGTATCGACCTCAGAGTGAAAAAAGCTGAACCCGGAATAACCGAAGTCACCATTTATGATGATGAGGGCCGTTTGTTGCAGAAAGACGTGATGAATAAAACGGACATCCGCCGGGGATACAATTTTACGCAGCTGGATGAGGGTGATTATTCAATCGTAATATCGTCTGACAACCAGGTTTTTAAAAGAAAGATACATATTTATGAAGAAGGGCCGGTAAGGACGTTTATTGTAGAAAAAGTTTAAACAACATTTTCGTTTTTGATTGTGAATAGGGCCGTCCCGGTTTTCGGGGCGGCTTTTTTTATAAGCCCTTTGCTTTAAAATAATTGAAAGCTTCGCGCAGGCTGTCGAGCCGCTCGGGTTCCATGTTTTTTACGGGGATATCCAATGCAGTGGTCATTGAGTCGATGTCGCCGTTGCGGTCGTTATAGGTTTGAACGATAATATCGTCGGCCATGGTTTTAAGCGAAAGGATGCCCGCAGTGGTATTGCCCAAGTAATCCATGTCGTTAAACTGATGCAGGTTAAAGGAGTAATATTCCTGCATATTTTTAGCATAGGTCTTGCGCAATCTCACAAAATAATCGGGGGTGAGAGAAATCTCCACTTTTTTTAGTTTCAGATCAGTGGATTGGTCGTATGATTGGGTAAGGGAACGGTTAACATAGGCCAGCCAATCCTGGTCGTCAAAAGCCGGCTTAAAGCCAAAAAAGGATGCGGATAGCAGGATTGCCAATACCGCAACAAGAATTTTGGGAAATTTCATTGTTCGTTAACCTTTAAATACCACTAAACGCCCCGAAACGGTTTAAATCAAGATGACAACAAAATTAAACCCGAAGTTAAGAAAATACATAGCTTTGCACATGCAATTTTCAGAAAATTCGAGGGTATGGGTTTACCAGGCGAACAAAAAGCTGAGCGACAGCGAGGTGAACCAAATACAAAGCGAGCTGGACAGTTTCACCACGGTCTGGACGGCACATAACCACCAGTTAAAGGCGAAGGGAGAAGTGCGGTATAACCGTTTTATAATATTGACAGTGGACGAAAGCCAGGCCGGCGCCAGCGGTTGTTCTATTGATAAATCTGTACATTTTATACAGCACCTGGAGCAGGAACACGGCATCGCCCTGCTTGATCGTTTTAACCTGGCCTACCGCGAAGGCAGCGAAGTCCATTCAGCCCCTCGCCATACCTTTGAGCAAATGCTGAAACAAGGCGCCATCACCAGCGATACCATTGTGTTTAACAATATGGTGCAGCGCCTTGCAGACCTAAAAACCAAATGGGAGGTGCCCTTTAAGGATAGCTGGCATATGCAGTTATTTGGCGGCTTGGTTCGTCATTAGTCATTGGGGTATTAATCCCCGATATAAAACCGGAAAATGAATATCCATCATTTTCCGGTAAATAAACAACTTACAGGCCAAAATTTAATATTGCGTGAAACGAAATCTGGCTAAAGTCGCTGATAGCGCTACTATAATTAATGCGATTCTCGTAATTGCAGCCCAGATCAAGGTAGTTTTTTGAAGGCCCAAAGTGGATGTCATAGCCGAGGCCTGGTGTCACAATCGGTGCAACTGATTTGTTTCCGCCGGGATGATAATTAAGAAAAAAAGATACCCCTCCGTCGGCCTCGATGTACCACTTTTCGATGAAGAAAAATTTGGCGCCTGCTTCAACAGGAACAAAAGACCAAATTGTGCCTGTCGCAGGGGTTTCGAGATAGGGATTATCGTTATAGGAGCCGAGCGTGACGTCGCCTGCCGCATAAAATGTATATCCTGTTTTGAATATTAAACTTAACCGGCTGGTAACAGGTGACTGAAGCCGAAAGATCAACCCACCTGCATATGGGGTAGATGACGAGTTGGGAGCCTGGGGAACGCCATAGCTAACACCTACGCCTAATGCAGGCGCAGCACTATTACTTTGTGCGAACGCTCCAACTGCCGAAAAAAATAAAATGGATAATAAAAGTAGTGTTTTTTGCATGTGACAAAATTTAAATTTAGTCGCAAAATAAACATAATTTTTATACACGCAACCTTAAGAGCTGTAAAACAAAAAGCGTTGTTTAGTCCAGGCAAGGCGTTTAAATGGTTCTATCTCATGATAAGTCATGTGCGGGCTTCAAATTGTTAAAACTTTGTCGGTATTCTATTTGTCGTTACTTTTATTTTATGAAAACAAACTACGACACCCGGGTCGACGCGTACATTGCAAAATCGGCCCCGTTTGCGCAACCAATTTTAATACACTTGCGGCAACTGGTACACTCGGTGTCGCCTTTAATAACCGAAACAATGAAATGGGGCTTCCCGTTCTTTGATTATAAGGGGGCGGTTTGCCAGATGGCGGCTTTTAAAGAGCACATGGGTTTCGGATTCTGGAAGCAGCGGCAATTGAATGATCCGGGTAAATTAATTCGGGAGGAAGATGGCACGGCAGGCAGTTTTGGCAGGATCACCAGTTTAAGCGATCTTCCCGCAGACGAGATTTTGGTAGATTTTATAAAACAGGCAATGCGCCTAAATGAGGCCGGCAATAAAAGGCCGGCCGTGAAAAAAGAAACCGTACCTAAAGCCGCGATAGAAATGCCGGCTGATTTTGCTGATCTGCTGGCTAATAACGCCAAAGCACAAGCGGTTTACGAAAAATTCAGTCCCTCGCATAAACGCGAATATTTGGAATGGATAATGGATGCAAAAAGCGATGCGACAAGGCTGAAGCGGTTGGAAACGGCGATAGAGCAGATAGAGGAGGGGAAATCGAAGAACTGGAAATATCAGAGGTAGTCTGAACTATGATTTTTAGGATTAATGGATTTAAGGATTTTTATCGTTTTGAGGACAACTAATTCCGAAATCGAAAACGGCGAAGCCCTCAACGAAGTTAATCCGACTTCCGAAATAACGGACCTGCGCATCGGCCTTAGAAATCCAATGGTCCCAGTCTTCTTATATTGCGCCTGATTAAATACTGCCGGTGCGCCACGTAATCGGTCGGGTTGGTGGGCGACCATTTAAGCGGGTTGGGCCATATCGAGGCGATTGCCGCCGCCTGGTATGTATCAAGTTGGCTGGCCGATTTATGGAAATAAGCCTGTGATGCCGCTTCCACGCCGTAAATACCGTCGCCCATTTCAATTTCGTTCAGGTACACTTCCATTACCCGTTTTTTACTCCAAAAAACATCTATCAGCAGCGTGAACCAGCTTTCGATCCCTTTTCGCAGCATCGACCTGCCCGGCCAAAGGAAAACGTTTTTAGCGGTTTGCTGGGTAATGGTGCTGCCGCCGATCAGTTTTTTGCTGTGCTCATTTTTTTTGTAAGCTGCTTCCATCGCTTTAAAATCAAAGCCGTGGTTTTCCAAAAAGGTTTGGTCCTCGGCCGCAACAGCGGCGCGTTTCATTGGGTCGGCAATCTGGTCGAAGTCCACCCATTGCTTATCTATTTTCCATTCCTTTCCGGCAGATTTCCGCTCAAAGCCGCGCTGTATCATCAGAAACGTTATGGGTGGGTTGACGAAACGGTAAAGGATAACAAAGAAAATGCTGCTCCCCACAAAAAAGATAAAAACCAGCTTTATGATGCGGAACAGCAGTTTGAACAATCCGCCGCGAAAAATTCCTCCAGATTTTCGGGAGGCTGGTTTGCGGTTTGAATTCGAGTTTTTGCTCATGGCGGTTTTTATCGCCCTAAAATACGAAATTCGGGAAACAGGAATGATTTAAAATTCGGTACCAAATCAAATTAGTGATTCTGTGCAGTTCTTGTCCATTGCGCCGCCGGCGCAAAATATCGGTAGAAAAAAATCATTGAGAGATTAGCGTGCCGTAGGTACGCAACTGACAAAGCGACATTTGCGCCACTGCGCGGCGGGGTGTTCCGTACCTACGGCACGGCCGTTCATGTGTATTTTTTTTTCTACCGATATTTGATCCCTACTGGATCGGGCGTTTTTACAAACCAAAATTCCAAACTGCACGCAGGCCCACCTGGCTGTAGCCACCGCCGGTTTCGGGCCGGTTCTCATACATCAGGCTTAAATCCAGGTCGGATTTACCCCGGTAACCAAATGGGAACGAATACCCAAGCATGGGCGAATAAACAAATGCGTTTGCATTGCCGGTATAAGCGGACGAATAGCTGTTAACGTTAAACGATACGCCAGCCAGCCCGGCAATAAACACCCTTGGCGCCACATAAACTTTTAAACCAGCTTCAACAGGAATAAACGAGGCGATTCTGCCATAGTACTCGGTACCTGCATAATAACCGTAGCCGAAGCCTACATCATAGCCGCCGCCTGAAACATAGAAAGTATAGCCGGTTTGAAATAATACACTTACCGGTGATTTGCCCAGCGGAAGCTCCAGGTTAGCAGTGATGGCGCCTGCCTCGGGGAATGCACCCGACACCGGGCCCGTTGCAAAACCCGAACTGATGCCAAAGCCGATTTTAACTGTTGAAGTATTGTTTTTACTATAATAGTACTGTGCAGACGCGCTGTAAAAAGCGCCGAATATAATTACGGATAAAAGAAGTAGTTTTTTCATGATACAAACGTAGTGTTTTAGTGAAAATTAAAGGTCGCTGTTGCGTAACAATTAGGAAACGGTTAAATGCGGAAAATATTTTGGATGTTCAATTTCGGATTTCGGATGTTCGATTTCGGATTTATTTTTTACATGTTTTTCCAATAAAAAAGGTGTCCCGCTCTCGCAAAACACCTTATATTTCTTATTTCTAAATCCGAAATCGAAAATCCGAATTCCGAAATTAAATTACTCCGCTACAACTGAAAACGGCACCCTAACTTTAACCTCTTTGTGCAGGTTGATGTTGGCAATATAATCGCCGACAAATTTTGGTTCCTGGTCAAAAGTGATGCGGCGGCGGTCAACTTCAAAGCCTTCTTTCTTCAGTGCATCAGCAATCTGTATGGTGTTGATCGCGCCGAAGATTTTGCCGGTTTCGCCAGCTTTTGCACCGATGGTCAGCTTAACGCCTTCCAAACGGGCAGCTATCGCGTCAGCATCCTTGCGGATTTTTTCCTGCTTAAACTGCGCCTGTTTCAGGTTCTCGGCCAGCACTTTACGTGCCGATTCGGTAGCCTGTATGGCATAACCCTTAGGGATAAGGTAGTTGCGGCCATAACCGGGTTTTACTTTTACGATATCGTCTTTTTCACCCAGGTGCTTAACGTCTTGTTTTAAAATAAGTTCCATTGCTTTAAACCTCCTGCTTATTTAAGTGAATCCGTTACGTACGGTAATAAACCAATATGGCGGGCGCGTTTAACGGCCTGGGCCACTTTACGCTGAAACTTCAACGAAGTACCTGTTAAGCGGCGGGGCAATACTTTACCCTGGTCGTTAATAAACTTCAATAAAAAGTTAGCGTCTTTGTAATCGATGTACTTTATGCCATTCTTTTTAAAACGGCAGTACTTTTTACGTGTATCCTCAACCTTGGGGGCGGTAACGTATTTAATTTGTTCGTTTGCCATTAGCTTGCTGCCTCCTCTGTTTTAGCTTTGTTCTTTTGGTTAAATGCGCCGCTGCGTTTTTTCTCATTGTAAGCAACGGCGTGCTTATCCAAAGCAATGGTCAGGAAACGCAAAACGCGCTCATCGCGGCGTAATTCAACCTCCAGTTTATTAATTAAATCACCCGGAGCCCTGAATTCAGTTAAGTGATAGTACCCGGTCGTCTTTTTTTGGATCGGGTACGCAAGTTTTCTCAGACCCCAATTGTCCTCCTGGACAATTTCGGCTCCGTTATCGGTAAGTATCTTGCTGAATTTGCCAATGGCTTCTTTAGCAGTCTCTTCCGATAACAACGGGGTCAGAATGATCACAATTTCGTACTGTTGCATTGTTATACTTTGATTTTTAATAAATTACCCGCTATTACGGGGCTGCAAAGATAGGTATTTGTGCAGAAGTGTGCAATTTTTGAGTGAATATTTGTGCAGATACGTGCAAATTTTTGCAGTGACGTTGTAGAGGCGCAATATTTTGCGTCTTAGCCTCGCGTGCTAAAAACATTTTCCGCCCGTCTGGTGGGAGACGCAAAATATTGCGTCTCTACATTGATCCTCATTTTGCTAACCAGGGAAATGCTCAGCTGCTAACTTAAAAATCCAGCCGCCCCAGGCTCTCCCGGCAATGATTAATGACCGTTACTATCTGTTGGCTTTTGCTTTTAGCAACGAAAGATTATAAGCATACTCCTCGTCTGCCGGAACCGGTTTTTTAATACTCTTTTCAAGGTCTTTGCCCTCAACCGACCACAATGGCGGCATAATGTGGAACACTTGATCAGCTTTGATCGACTGAACATCCCTTCTCCACGACTTCCACCGGATTCCGGAATAAAATTTTTCCAGGTCGCCGGTAAAGCAAAACCAAATAAAGTCTTCGTAATTTATTCCAAGCGCTTCCCATTGCAAACTGTCCGGTGAGAAATAGTAGATATTTTCTAAATCGGACCCAAATGAACCGTAGTTTATAGCAAACAAGCCCCCGGCGGCGTCATCAGCCACCAGGAAGAAAGCCGGCCGATCTCCAAATTCTTTAAATGCTTTGCCCTTGTTCCAATCAGGAAGGGTTCGCTGCAATTTAGCGCTGCCTGAACCAAGAATTCTGATCCAGCCGTCGTCTATTAAAATTCCGCCTGTTGAATAAACAATAGCGCCCATTATCGAACGTGTTGTAACCTGCGTTTTATAAAGTGCGTCCCTGGCTTTTGCGGTATCAACCGGAAGAACCTCGATTTTATTTTTGGCGGAATCTATCCAGTTGCTTACCACTGACCAACCCGGATCGGTTTTATTAATTAACTGGTCGATCGGCCGCATCCGATAGCTATCGGATTTGTATTGCGCAAAAGCTGTCAGAAATGCAAGCGTCAGCAGGTAAGTTATAAGAACTTTTTTCATATTTAAAACGCCAACATATGAGGGCCTGTACGGGCCAGACCCAAGTGCCAACTTGGGTTGACTAATTTAAATATTTTTTCATTGCCGTTGGCTTCAATGGCCGTAGCTCAATTACTAACTGACCGGTTAATGCCCCATCGGGGCTACCTATTTGTAGAAACCGTCCAATCCTGGATAATTGCCCCATCGGGGCTACCTATTGATTACCACTAGCGAGTCAAAAATAATAGGTAGCCCCGATGGGGCATTAGAAGATATCAATGGTTTGTACTACAAATAGGTAGCCCCGATGGGGCATTACTGCTTGCCATATCAGATAAATCTTAAATTTTTCATAGATTAGGTTGTGCGACAACCACTTCAGCCAACAGAATTAATAAAAAAGGTCAATGCGGCTTCAGCCAAAACCACGCCACGCCTGCCAGGTGCAATTTTGGCAAAAGCCAATAACGATGCAACCAATATTCCGTTGACTTCAGCCAAGGGCAATGACTATACAGCCGAAGTTAGATTTTCAATACCTCTTAAAATACCCCAGCCCAAACACCAACCCGAACGAAATAAAACTATGCGCCGATACATTGCCGGCGATATTTAGCCCCATGCTGCTGCCAAAGCCCGTTGGCTTGCCATACGGAAAAATATAATACGCTCTCGACCGGCGCCTTCGGGCCTTAAACCAAAGCACTTCAGCCTCAAACGGCAGGCCGATATAAATGGTATGGCTTTGGGTTACCGGCGACCTGCGGTAGCTGTAATAAGCGGTTTGGACTTCCAGCGCCAGGCCCGCCGAAAAACTGAAAGAATGGCCGCCTGATATCCAACGGCGGCCATATAACAAAGCGGCCTCGGCATAGGTATCAATTCCGTCGAAATCCGGGTTGAAGATGAGCCTGTCCATATGGCCGATGCCGGTAGCCTTAAGAGTGAATAAGTTCGCGCCTGCCTGGTAGCTGAAACAGCCGGAAATCAGCAGACCGTGCTTCACACTGGTAAACGGGCTGAAGGCCACGTCGGCATAAATAATGGGGTTTGTTTTGAGGCTGTCCTGGGCAAAAAGGCGGCAGCAGCATAAAAAAATAAAAACTGTAAAAAGGTAAGTGTGTTTCATTAATTAAGTTCGGTTACGTTGATTACGGGAACCTGTTTGAAATTGATACAGCGCAAATATGACAGCGGGCTGAAACAAATGCGAACTGGCTTGTTTTACCTTAGCAAAAAAATAAACCACTACTTATGTTTAATGCAGGAACGATAACCATTGCGGGCAAATCCGCCCATCCATTAACTGTTAACCGCCTGGGTTACGGCACCATGCGCCTTACGGGCGAAGGCATTTACGGCGAACCGCCCAACCGGCCCGAAGCTTTGCAGATATTAAAGCGCGCCGTTGAAATGGGCGTAAATTTTATCGATACAGCCGACTATTACGGCGAAGATGTCACCAACCGGCTCATCGCCGAGGCGCTTTACCCATACCCGAAGGATTTGGTGATCTGTACCAAGGTGGGCGGCGCACGTAAGCCCGATAAAAGCTGGATCCCCTTTAACAAACCGGAAAACCTGTTCAGCAGCATTGAGAATAACCTGCGCACGCTGAAGATTGACCGGGTAACGCTGGTACACTTTAGGGCCATTGCCGGGGTTGGCGCGCCATTTGAGGAATCGATGGAGGCGATGTTTCAAATGCAGCGGGAAGGCAAGATTTTGCACGTGGGCGTTAGCAACGTAACCCGCGACGAACTGGAAACCGCCATGAAAATGGGTGAAATAGCCAGCGTGGAAAACATGTACGGCCATGCGCAGCGTACCACGCACGGGAACGGACATTTTGTGAGTAATGGCGGCGGGGAAGTACTGGATATTTGCGAGGCTAATGGTATACCGCTGGTGCCATATTTTTCATTGTTCCTTTCGACGCCGAAAAAGGATGAGCGCATTGCGGCAATTGCAAAAAAATATGGCATCTCGGAAGTGCAGGCCAATATAGCGTGGCTATTGCACCGTTCGCCCTGGATATTGCCAATACCGGGTACATCCTCACTGGCCCATTTTGAGGAAAATATGGCCGCGGCGCATGTGGAGCTGACAAAGGAAGATATGGCGTTTTTGGGATAACCCGTAAGGGTGTTCGAAATATGAAAAATAATTGCAGCTACCCTCTTTTTTGCTTGCAAAAGAGAGGGTGAACGAGCGAAGCCCCGTACTTACGGGGTTCGGGTGAGTCAACCCGGCGGACATTACCGCTGGTGCATTGGCGCCAATGTCCGCCGGGTTGACTCACCCTGCTCCCGTACTTACGGGACTCGGCATCCCTGTCTCCGGCAGGCCGGAAAGAAGGAAAAGAATGTTTCGAACACTCAAGGGTAACCCGCCGTCGCTGAAGCTATGGCGGGCAATGAAGATATGGGCTTCCTGGAATAGTGGAAAGTCTTCGATTATCGAAAAGATCAATTTTCAGGGTACGCTGTATCGCGGCACTGAATAATTGCGTATTGCTGTTAAACATTAACTAAAACCCTTGAGTCATGAGAAACCTTGCCATTTGTACGCTGATTTTTATGACAGCCACTATCCTGACATCATGTACCAAAGAAAATGTAAACACCGCAGAGTCTTCTACATCACTTATTGGAAGCAACTGGACTGTTGTGAACGATGCTACGAGTGAAAGCGCCGGGGCTATTTCACCCGCAAGCAGTACAAATTATATCGGCAAAGCCGGCGACTATTTCAATTTCACCAGGTACGGCAAATTGTATTGGAGCATTAACGGGCAAAGGGATACTGCAACGTACCTGATCAGCGGCGATACCATAAAATTCAAGTCTGCCTATATCGACGGACAAACCAATATGGTCGATTCAGCATACTATCCAATTTATACCATTACCAAACTTACCAGTAATAGCTGCACGATATTTAATAGTACGATAATCTTCGGTGCGGCAGGCTCCGGCGGCCCTGTTTTAACTACCATAAATTTAAAAAAATAACAGCACCTTCAAGTCTTGCCGCCCGTTAGTGCGGGCCAACATGACTTTTTTGTTTTAGTTTATTTAGCTTTGTGATATGATAACCGAATACGCAACTGCAATAAACGAAGAAGTAACCCCGACTTTGTTATTCCCCGGTGATGGTAATGATGACGATCTCGACGAAGATGATGACTGGAGCGATATCGAGGATGAGGATTTTGAAGATATGGCGGAAGATGAGGAAGACCTGCACCAGATAGAACTGGACAATGATATTTTCGACCCGGAAGATGACGACCATTTGCCGGAAGATGAGGATTTTTGAAGGGGACTTTTCTATGTTTACTTCTGTATAACTTAACTGTAGAAATTTTTTACCACAAAGAACACGAAGGGGAAGACACAGAGACCGCAAAGCCTTAATAGTTTGTCAATTTTTTCCTGTGTTCTCTGCGCCTTCTTAGCATCGTCCAATTTGGCTGATAAATTAAATTGATTTTTTAATGTTATTCGCCGCCTGGCGGACATAAAGGCTTTATTTTGGACTTGCAACTAAATCATTAACCTTAAACTTATTATTATGATAGGCGACATTAAATTGTTCCCTGCAGATTTTGCGCCGCAGGGCTGGGCCGCGTGCGACGGAAAAAATGAGTTTTTGACTGGTTTACAAAGGTTGCCGGGCCGGCATAATGTTAAGTTAATTTGGTGACAAATTCATGTCAGCGAAATGGGTTAACATAGATGTTGCAGGCTTTCACCGATTTTCATGTTAAACAATTGATTTATAAGTATTTAAAATAAGGTTAACATTGAAATATGTTAAGTTGTGTTAACCCTTTTGTGTGATTATGGATGCGCGTTACCGGGTATATTCGCAATGAGCAATCAAGTATTACTATCATCCACAAACAAAGGTAAAATTGAAATTCCGGTTATGATTATGCGATAAAAACGTGTTGACACCACACTATCCTGCTAAACTTATTAGCTAATTACCCACAAGCTTTTTACATTATGGTAAATGTTATTACCTTAGTGGCTGTGGATAATTTCATTGTTTCGGCACGTAAGTATCGCCCGGTTACGTTTGAAAGTGTTGTAGGTCAGCAGCATATTACCAATACGCTGAAAAACGCCATCAAAAATAACCAGCTGGCGCAGGCGTTTTTATTCTGCGGGCCGCGCGGCGTGGGCAAAACTACCTGTGCGCGTATCCTGGCCAAAACCATTAATTGCACCGATTTGCAGCCCAATGGCGAGGCGTGCGGGGTTTGCGCATCGTGCCTGTCGTTCCAAAACGGAAATTCGTTTAACGTACATGAGTTGGATGCGGCCAGCAATAACTCGGTTGATGACATCCGCAGCCTGATCGAACAAGTGCGTATACCGCCCCAGGCCGTAAGGTATAAGATATACATCATCGACGAAGTGCACATGCTGTCGCAGGCTGCATTCAATGCCTTTTTGAAGACACTGGAAGAGCCGCCGCACTATGCCATCTTTATCCTGGCGACGACAGAAAAGCATAAAATACTGCCGACTATTCTTTCCCGCTGCCAGATATTTGATTTTAACCGCATCCGGGTTGAGGATATGGCCAATCATTTGGCCGGTATCGCCCAAAAAGAAGGTATAAGCTACGAGGCGGACGGACTGCACATCATCGCCCAAAAAGCCGATGGAGGGTTAAGAGATGCACTATCGATGTTCGATCAGATCGTCAGTTTTTCCGGCGGGAATGTGACTTACAAGGCCGTAATCGATAACCTGAATATCCTGGATTACGATTACTACTTTAATATCACCGACCGGCTGCTGAATGAAGACAACTCCCAAACGCTGTTGTTGTTTGACGAGATATTGTCGCGCGGTTTTGATGGTGCGCACTTTATATCCGGGCTTTCGGAGCATTTTCGCAACCTGCTGGTAGGGAAAGACCAGGCCACGTTAAAGCTGCTGGAAGTGAGCGAGGGCATCAAATCGAAATATTTGCAGCAGTCGCAGGCGGCATCGGTATCGTTTTTAATGTCGGCGCTGAATATCGCCAATCAATGTGATCTCAGCTACAAGCTGAGCAAAAACCAACGGCTGCAGGTGGAGCTGGCGTTGCTAAAGATGTGTAATTTGCCCTCGGTGTTTAATCTGACGGTAAACCCACTCGCCGCAATGCCCGCAACCGAAGGGCAAATAAAAAAAAAACCTGAGCCCGCAGCAGTAAAGCCCGAAACGCCCGAAAAACCGGCCGAAAAGGTAATGCTTGCCAGCGATCCGGCGGTAAGTTATCAAACTACTAAAGCGCCTGAGCCTGCTAAACCTGCAGTTAAGGAAGAAATAGCCATTGAAAAGCCTAAGTTATTTATCCCCAATGCCAACAGCTCGGTTAAAATACCGTCGCTTAAAGATATGGGCAAAACCCGTGAGGAAATACAGGAAGAAGAAGACCCTTACCTTAAAGGAGACGCAAAGGACGCTTACACGCCAGACCAATTTTTAAAGGCCTGGAGCGATTTTGCCGCGCGGCTGAAAAGCGAAGGCAAAAAAAATGCACTAACGATATTTACTTCCGTTGCGCCAAAAGCTTTAGGGCCGGATAGCTATGAGATTGTAGTAGAGAATAAAGTGCAGGAAAACCTTTTCAGGGATGAGCGCCCCAACCTGCTTAACTTTTTAAGAATGGGCCTCCGGAATTTTGATATTGAGGTGAGTGCGCGGATAGACGAAAAGGCCGTGGTAAAACGCCCGTACACTTCCGTAGAGAAATTTCAGTACATGGCGGCCAAAAACCCTGCAATGGTTGATCTGAAAAATAAGTTTAATCTGGATTTTGATTAGGGGTGGTTCATGGTTCATAGTTGATAGTTCATGGCAGGAAAAATACGCCTTGTTCTATGAACTATGATCCATGAACCATGAACAAAAATCTATAACTATGGATTTTCTAAAAGCAATATGGGATGAGTTTACCGGGTTTTTCGGTTTCGGAAACCTTGTTGATATTTTAAAGTCGGGCAAATACGATCAATTACTAACCTACCAGGGTATTACTGCCATTTTAGGTCCGCTTATTCCATTTTTACTGATTATCGAGATGATCCGGGCCGCCTTGTACAAGCGGTTTAAGGTGATCGATTATAAAATTTCTTTCTTCACCTATGTTTTGCACGCCTTTATCGGCAGGTTAATTTCACTTGCCATGGTAGGCGTTATCATCGGTTTGTTTGAAAAGCATGCCCTTTTTAAAACATCGTTTACCTGGTATTGGTTCATCTATGGGTATGTGGTTTGGGAGTTCGCTCATTTTATCTACCACTACCTGGCGCATAAGGTGCGCCTGCTTTGGTGCCTGCATTCAACCCACCACGCCCCGGCGGCTATGAATTTATCGGTAAGCTACGCGCATTTCTTTTTAGAGGCGCCTTATGCCGATATTATCCGCACCACCATTTGTATTTTGCTGGGTGTAAATCCCGCTATGCTGTTTGTTATTATGTTTATCGATGGTACCTGGGGGGCATTTATCCATATTGGCGAAAACCTGGTGAAGGATGCCCGCTTTGGATTTTTAGGAAAAATGATCCTCACCCCATCTTTTCATCGGGTTCATCATGCTAAAAATCCTGTGTATATGGATACCAATTTTTGCAACCTGTTAAATGTGTGGGATAAAGTATTCGGCACTTATCAACCCGAAGATATTGAGATTCCCATTGAATACGGTATTACCCGCAAGATGAAACCGCATAGTTTCCTGGATGCTTATTTTGGGGAGATTGTGGTGCTGGCAAAGGATGTAGTTAAAGCGCCGGGCATTAAAAATAAGTTTTTATACATCATTATGCCCCCCGGATGGAGCCATACCGGTGATCATAAAATGGCAAGTGTGGTGAGGAAAAAATACTTTGAGGAAGAACAAGGTATTAAAAGCCAGCCCGAAGCGGTAAAAAGTTGAGCGGCCTTCATCAACATTTTGCCATGGTCCATGGACTATCGACCATGGGCTAAACAATTTTATTCAGCAGCAATACCCCTCCCAACCCGACCACCGAAACAATCGTTTCCATTACCGACCAGGATTTAATCGTATCTTTTATTGAAAGGTTAAAATACTCCTTAAACAACCAGAACCCCCCGTCGTTTACATGCGAAAATGCCAGGCTACCTGCGCCTATGGAGAGCACCATCAGGTTGGGGTTGATGCTGTGATCGTGGGTTACCATTTTTGAAATAATAGCGGCCGCGGTTAACCCGGCAACGGTAGCGGAGCCCAGGCTTACACGGATGATAGCCGCGATCAGCCATCCCAATACGAGTGGCTGTATGTTTGCGCTTTGCAGCAAGCTGGTGATCTGGTTACTGATACCGCTGTCTACCAGCACCTGCTTAAATGAACCGGAGCCGGCAATAATGAGCAGAATGAGGGAAATATCCTTTACTGCGTCGCCATAAATATTGCCCAGGTTTTTAAGGCTGATGCCCTGCTTAACCCCAAGCGTAAACGTTGCGATGAGAATGGAGATCAGCATCACGATGGACCCATCGCCCAAAAACGCCATAATTTGATGCAGCTCGCCGTTTGACTTATTAAGGTTGAGGTAAATGGTGGTTCCCATCAGGAATATCACAGGCAGTAAAGCGGTTAGAAAACTATTTGCCGTGCCGGGAAGTTTTTCGGCCGGTAATTCTTTGGCGGCGAAAGTTTCCAACGGGTGCGAAGGGATGTTTTTGAGGAACTGCGAATAGACCGGTCCCGCCAACAGAACAGCAGGGACAGCCAAAACAAGGCCATACATCAGCGTTGTACCCATATTGGCGTGAAACATCGGCACCAGGGCAGAAGGCGCGGGGTGGGGCGGCAAAAAACCATGTGTAACCGACATGGCAGCCAGCATAGGTAACCCGACATAAACCGCAGGCAATTTGTACTTGTAAGTAATTGAAAAAATGAGCGGTACCGCCAGCACAAAACCGGTATTATAAAACAGCGGAATCCCAATAATAAACCCAACGATGAGCAGCGCCCATTGCACGTGCTTAACGCCAAAAGCGTTTACCAAAACCGAAGATATTTTTTGGGCCGCCCCGCTTTCTGCAACCAGTTTGCCCAGCATGGCGCCGAGGCAGATGATTATGGCAATGGAGCCCAGCGTGTCGCCCAGTCCTTTTTGAACAGAACCGCTTACCTTATCCAGCGGAATGCCCAAAAGTAAGCCCGCAAAAACAGAGACGACCAGGAAGGCAAGAAAAGGGTTCATTTTTGCCCAGCTTACAAGCAGGACGAGCAGGATGATGCAAAGAAGGATGGTTAGTAAAGCCATTATAATTGGGGTTTAACCGGTAAAGAAAGGCTCTTGCCGATTATCCCAAAAAAACAAAATAATTATTTCATTTTCGTGCACTTCGTAATAAAAAGAGGTTTGCTTAGAAATAAAACCTTTTCGAACAGTAACCTCAATTGACGAGGCTTTGTACATATACGGCTGTACGGCAGTTAACGCCAAAACTTTGTCCACACGTTTTAAAAATTTATCTGCCTGCTTTGATCCCCAATTATTTGCAATATTATTTTTTGTAGACCAAAGTGTTTCCAGAGCAGCATCGGAAAAAACGATGAGACGACTCATCTTTCCGCAAGAATTTTCTTTACTTCTTCGTACGTTTTTGTCTGTCCATTTCTGGCTTGTTCCTGCCCCTTTTTTATGCCCGCCTTAACGTGCTCGGGCAAAGTTGTCCAAAAGTCGGGCTCCTCCTCTACGATGGACGCGTGCGCAGCTTTTACCACTTCATAAAAAAGGTTCTTATATTTTTCGTCCAAATCAATTGTTAATCTCATATCGCAAATGTTGATATAACAAAGTTAACTTTTTGAAATGAATAAATTGTCGATCGGGGAACTTTACGGTTCCAAAATATTGTACATTAGTATCAAATAATCCAATTATGAAACTTGTACCCTATTTAAACTTCGAAGGGAATACCGAAGAAGTAATGAATACTTACGCAAAGATTTTTGACGGCAGGATACACGATCTGGGCCGTTTTGGCGATACCAACCCAAATTTGCCGGAGGAACAGAAAAACAGGATCATGCATGCCCGCCTGTCGTTCGGCGACAACATGCTGATGTTTTCAGATGGTATGGCCGGCCGCAAAATTAATCACGGCGATGCCATCAGCCTTAGCCTGGGCATGACCGACGAAGCGCAAGCCCATTCGGTTTTTAACCAGCTGGCCGAAGGCGGTACAGTAACCATGCCGATGGCCAAACAGTTTTGGGGCGCCGTATTTGGTATGGTGACCGACAAGTATGGTATCCGCTGGATGATCAATTGCGAAGTGGGAGCGTAGGTGAAAAGGAGCAAGGGAAGTTTTGTGAGAATACGACGAAGTAGGTACTTGTAGACTAATATTGCTCATAGCCGCCAAACGTCGCAGATTCGTCCAGAACTTTATAATTGCCTTTTTTATCCACAGTTATTGACGCCTGCACACCTACGTCAGTTAATGGAATTGTGATGGAATACCCCAATGCAAACTCTCCTTTGGTCAGATTATACCCAATGTAATCCGGATTAGAAATGATTGCATACTGTTTGAGGCGGTTCCACACCACTTGGTTGAATTCTTTCTTTTTAAAAACTTTATTCAATACTGTGTCACTGTTTTTTATTACGACAATTTTGGTTGCGAAGGTGTTGGCTATAAAATCTTTGGTGATGTCTCTGCCCCATGGACCCATATAACGACCGGGTACTTTTAGTGAGCTATCATGAAGGCAGTAATAAGTTTCATGCAGTTGCAACGTGTCTTTTCCGTCGACAACCCGCTTGTCAACCTTTTTAATTTTATTGTACGATGCACGCAAGTCGGAAAGAACGTCGTCAAAGGTCACGTCAACGACATCATTGCTCCCTGTCTTTAAAGGGGGTAAAGCGTTAAGGTTTGGCTTTTTGAAGGCAATTGCGGTATCGGGCTTTCCTTTATATTGCGTTTTTTTTGTGTTGCAGGCGCAACCCATTAAAAGTAGGACGATAGCCAATAATTCAGATGTATTTTTCATGCGATTTAATTCAGATCATAGTTTTTTAGGAGTTGACCTATTCCTTCACCACCGCTATCCTCGTCCAGTTCTGGCCTAATAGGGAGTATGAGAAATTAGGAGGGAAGACAGCGAAGTGGTAGCACATTATTTGACTTTTTTAACCTCCCGATCATAGTATTCAGAGATTTTGTCAAAGAGTTCCAAGGTTCCAATGTCCAATGATCTGGTTTTGATTACTATCGGATATCCATCGTAAACCTTATTGTACCAATATCGCAAAGTGCCAAAAAGTGTTGCTGAATAGTAGCTTTTGGGATTTTGCATATTTAGAATCACAATCCCGCTTGATACCCGGTTTCCCATGCGATAATTCATGCTATCAATATTTCCCCATTGCAATTTCCTGCCGTTTAGGCTATCGATAATGCCGTCAGGTGTAATTTCAACCATAATAATGCCATTTATTGCGGGCACTATTATTCTTACAACGAAATAAAAAGTATAAATTGATAAAATCGCCAGCAATCCAATTAAAAAACTGCTGAAACCAGCCTGACGAATCTCATAAAATATCACACAAAAAAATAAAATGTTAATGGCCAATCGGAAAAATGCAAACGGCTTGCTATAGCGGCACTCAATATTGGGTTTCATGACAAGAAGTTGTATTATGCATATTTAAACAAAAATCTTTGTTCGCGCTGTGTTTTAATCGAATGTTCAATTGCGTCGGCGTTTTTATTTTCATCATTCCTTCACCGCGGTAATCCTCGTCCCATCCTGGCCGGTCGTCTCAAAAACCAATTGTTTGCCTGTAAAATCCATTATCCAAAAAGGGAATTTGCGCGTTGTGCCATCGGGCAATGTTTCGGTGTACTGAATCTTCTTATCCTCAACCGTAAACTTGCCATGTGATATCATTTTACCTCCCCACCGAATCTGCAGGGTATTATCTTTAAGAAATTGGATCGACGGGTCCTCAATTTTTAAATCGCCGCTTGAGGTGCTGTCGGGCGGGTTGGCATTGGGTTGTTCGTCTTTGATGTATTTCCATTTGCCGTAGAGCTGATCGGCGGTGACGGAAGGTTTGCAGGAATATAGCAATGCGATAAGAAAGCCGAACAGGATATATTTTTTCATAGAGGAATTTACCCGGTTTAAATAATGGGTTGAATTTAGAAATATAACCTCTTAATAAAAATTCTTTCTACTTTTATAAACCGTTACAAGTACAGTTATTTATTAAAGGGCGGGGTTGCAGGCGCCACCGAAAGACTTACGAAGTTTCTAAAACTTCGAGTCTGCTCTCGCCGCAAACACGCTTAACCGGTCTTTTTAACTATTTATCGATCCTATTTAAAATGAATTTCAAAAACGCCTTTGTCATTATTCTTATCAGCATCAGTTTTACCTGTTTCGCGCAGCAAACAGCCACCCTTACCATCGGCGATACCTCCAAACTCATCATCAGTAAATACATTTACGGGCAGTTTGCCGAGCATTTGGGGCATGGCATTTATGGCGGTTTTTGGGTGGACAAGTCGCTGCCGGTTGAAAAGCAGGACCGCATCCGCCTGGATGTGGTGAACGCGCTAAAAAAGATAAAAATCCCCAGCCTGCGCTGGCCCGGCGGCTGCTTTGCCGACGAATACCATTGGCGCGATGGCATCGGCCCTTCGGCGCAAAGGCCACGCATGGTGAACACCAACTGGGGAGGGGTAACGGAGGATAACAGCTTTGGCACGCATGAGTTTCTGGAACTTTGCAGCCTGCTGGGCTGCGAGCCATACATTGCAGCTAATGTGGGCAGCGGCACGGTGGAGGAAATGTCCAAGTGGATTGAATATTGTAATTCAAACAGCAATAGCACCGTCGCGGAGATGCGCCGGCAAAACGGTCACCCCGATCCGTATAAAGTTACTTTTTGGGGCATCGGCAACGAAAGCTGGGGCTGCGGCGGCACCATGACGCCCGAATTTTATAGCGACCAGTTTAAACGCTATGCATCTTTCGCCAAAAACTACCCTGGCGCACCGCTAAAAAAGATCGCCAGCGGCCCGAATTCCGACGATTATAACTGGACGGAAGTGATCATGAAAAATATACCCGACTGGATGATGTGGGGTATCTCGCTGCATTACTACACCGTACCCACAGGCGACTGGGGACATAAAGGATCGGCCACTAAATTTAGCGAGAGCGAATATTTTGCAACGATGGAACGCTGCCTTAAAATGGAGGAACTGGTTACCAAACATGCCGCCATTATGGATAAGTACGATCCCAAAAAACATGTGGCCCTGGTGGTTGACGAGTGGGGCGTTTGGACGGATGTAGAACCCGGTACCAATCCCGGCTTTTTATACCAGCAAAACAGCCTGCGCGATGCGCTGATCGCCGCCACAAACCTTAATATTTTTAATAACCATTGCGACCGGGTGCGCGGCGCCGCACTGGCACAAACCATCAACGTGCTGCAATCGCTAATTTTAACCGATAAAGACAAAATGCTGCTTACCCCGACTTATCATATTTTTGATATGTACAAAGTGCACCAGGATGCCAAATATCTGCCGATACAGATCAGCTCGCCCGATTATGTGGTGGATGGCAAAAAACTGCCTGCCGTAAATGTTTCTGCATCACGGGATGCTTTGGGGAAGGTGCATATCTCGCTGGTTAATCTCGATCTGCATAATAATATTACCATCAGTACCAGTCTGAAAGATATTCATTGGAAAACAGTGATAGGGCAAATACTTACCTCGGCCAATATTACCGATATAAATACTTTTGATAAGCCAGACAAACTGCGCCTTGAGAAGTTTAATGGGGCGAAAAATGAGAATGGTAAATTGGTTGTGAATTTGCCGGCAAAATCGGTGGTGACGCTGGAGTTGGAATGATTCGTAGAGACGCGATGCATCGCGTCTCCCGGCGACAGGTAAACACCGGACACACAATGTTCAGAAAATGGAGGAAAATATTGCGACAAATACCGCATTACTCCAGTGATGCCAACTGATGGGGATTACCGGTCAGGTGGATATAGCCATTTGTATACTGCTTCTAACTGAAAAAGTTTATCACCTGTCAGTGGGAGACGCGATGCATCGCGTCTCTACGATGGTAATGATTTTTTCTACCGATTTATCCAAACCTCCACATCACCGCTTTTTTGTCCCGCTTCTGCAAAAGGAACCAGCACCACTTTTTCAGGGATATTATTTATCTTCATATCAGCCGAAAACGCTTCCGGCCAATCCCAGTCGGCAGGCAGGGCACTATTGGCGGTTTGCAATTCTTTAGCGTTGGAGAAACTGACCGTATTTATGGCGCCAATCTCCTTGTTCAGGCTTTTATCGATCGCCATTACCTGGGGGCCTCTTTTTATAGCGATTGCGTTTGGATAGGAAATACCGCCCGGCAAAACCTGGATTGGCATATCAAAAGTTATTTCAACCTTGTCGCCAGTATTCCATTTGCGGTTGACGGCCAATAGCTGGCCGTTTTTACCTGGGTAACTATCATTGCCAACCTTCGCCGTAAAATTCGCCGACCAATCAGGCACGCGGAAGTTTACGGTAAATGCCGCAGCCTGCGAGGGGTCGATCTCAAATTCCACCTTGCCATTGGCAGGGAATTTAGTGAGCGATTTTATTTTTAAGTTAACAGCAGAATGATCATCGGCGGTAACTTCCGTTGCCGCCTCGCCATTCTCATACATCAACACCGTAAAAGTGCCTTTTATTTTCCCGCCGATCATTTCGGGGATCAGCGAAATGCCTCTTGGTACGCTGGAAAGACAGCAGGAGTAACCCTGGTCGCAGCGGTAGGGTTTTGGGCCCTGCAGCGCGGTGTAATAGCTTACGCAACCGGTTTGCGGATTCTCGGCAGCCAGTAAATGGTTATAAACCGAGCGTTCCAGCTCGGTGGCATATTTTGGGTCGCCGGTAGTTTGGAGTAAGGAAAGGTTGAACTGTATCCAGGTAACGGTTACACAACCTTCGCCCATATCATCATCGTTTGTCGCTTTTAATACGCCTGCTTTCACAAAAACCTCGTGGTCGCTGGCAGTGCCGGTAACGTACAAGCGGTGCCTGGTGATGTCGGTCCAGGCGCCTTCCAAAAGCGTAAGATATTTTTCCTGCCCGGTAAGCTTGTAATATTTTAAGATGCCCAAAAAGCACGACATCATTTCGTAGGCCTTGGCGTCGCCGACCTTTGTTACCACCCCATATTTTTCCAGGTTACCGATAATACCCGGTCCGTCCTTTTGCTCATAGGCACGTAAAATATACCTGCAAAACGCCAGGTATTTTGGGTTGCCGGTGTAACGGTAAAGATCTACCATCGGTTCCAGTATACTCCCCGGAGCAAGGCCGTTATGTTCGCCCGCCAGCATCAGGTCGCGTTTTCCGGGCTGGTCGCCAAAAGTGCGGCAGATCAGGTCGGCAGCGCGCTCAGCGGTCTCCAATGCTGGTTTATAGCCGGTAACCGAGTAGTAATTCAGCAGGCCGATAATGCAATATTTATGCGCCCAAACGTCCCAATCCTTCCAGCGGTCTTTATACAGGTAAGTGCCCATATAGCCATCCGGCATCTGGCAGGCGATGTATTTGCGCACCATATCATCCATCAGGTGTTTTATGCGTTCATCGTGGCTGTAAGCATAAGTTTTTGATGCCGAGAAAAGGAATTTGCCCACATGCTCGCCTATCCAGGTTTGTGCGCCGGGCCGGTGTTTAAAGCCTGACAACAGCGTTGCCGAATCAATCAGCAGCAGCCTTTTTTCCAGGTTTACATCCAAGCGATAGCCCAGGTAGCCGCCAATGTTTTGATAACAGGCAGAGGTGTATTGATCCGCAATTTTGTTTGGGATGATGGGGCCGTAAAATTTGATTGCATTTGTGTCAATAGGAAGCAGTCTGTGGGGACACAGACTGCGGGGTGGGTGGGTGTTGCTGTTTTGCGATATATTATTTACAACTAATAACCTTCCGTCCGCAGTTTGTGTCCCTAACCCTGCAGTCTGCATGCCCAACCCCGCAGTCTGTATGCCCAAGCCCGCAGTCTGTGTCCCCACAGACTGCTTTTCGCGCACATTGCTTGCCTCCTTCATTAACACCCCGTCAGCACTTAACATAAATGGGCACGAGAATAACAAAGCCAGCAGAATCAATCTTTTCATAATGGTAAATTTAATTAAAACTTTCAACCTCGCGCCGGGTCGGTGCGGATGCCTGCGCACCCATTTTTGTTACCGATAATGCTGCGGCCGTATTTGCAAACAGCACAGCATCTTCTAAATTTTTTCCTTCGGAAACAGCCACGGCCAGTGCGCCGTTAAACACATCACCCGCTGCGGTGGTATCTACGGCATTAACCACCGGTGCGGCTACCCAATCAAAATGATTGCCATGAAAAACCAGCGCGCCATTTGCCCCGAGCGTAATGATAACCGTTTCAATCCCTTTTTCGGCAAGTAGTTCGGCAACCGTTTCAGCGCTTTTTTTGTCTGTGATCCTAACGCCCGTGAGCATCTCCGCTTCCTTTTGATTTGGGGTGATAATGGAGACCTTGCTTAACAACTCATCCGAAAGTGCACAAGCCGGCGCCGGGTTTAGTATCACCCGCACGTTATTTTGGGCAGCCAGTTCAGCTACGTATTCCACTGTCTCCAACGGGATCTCCAACTGCATCAATATAAGCGAAGCGTTTTTTATTTTATCTTCGGCTTTGTAAAGATCTCCGGGCATCAAATTTGCGTTGGCGCCCGAGGCTACCACAATACAGTTCTCAGCCTTTGCATCAACCGTGATCAACGCGACGCCGGAAGGATTCACCGGGTCGATTATGCTATGGCCGGTATCGATGCCTTCTTCAGTAAAAGATTGAACGGCTTGCCTGCCGAAAATATCATCGCCTACCTTTACAATAAAAACCACATCGCCCCCCAATCGCGCGGCTGCAACGGCCTGGTTAGCGCCTTTGCCGCCGGCGGTCATCAAAAAGGTGCCGCCCAAAATGGTTTCGCCCGGGGCGGGTAAACGGTCAGCTTTTACCACCATGTCGGTGTTTGAACTGCCGATAACTAATATGTATGGTTTCATTATTTTACTTACTTAATAAATTTTTCACCCTCTTCCGCGAAGCGGAGAGAGGGTGAACGCACGAAGTGCCGTTCGGGTGAGTCGACGCGTGGTGCATGCATTAGCGCCAATGTCCGCCGGGTTGACTCACCCCAACTACTCCGCCTTTAGGCGGATGGTTGACCCTCTCTTCGTCTGCGGCGGAAAGAGGGTAGCTGCAGTTTTTCCTTTTGTTTTGAGCTTGCGCCACTTTTGTTTCCCCTTCAGGGGGTTAGGGGGTTACATCCCCGCATACACCAACAACCCCAATCCCACAACATAAAACAGCAGCATTAAATTCAATATACCGTTGGTCCCTTTTGGCGCACGCTTAAACTCTTTCCAGATGAAAATACCCCATAAAGCAGCAATTACCGTGGCGCCCTGCCCCAACCCGTACGAAATGGCGGGACCGGCTTTGCCGGATGCAATAATGCTGAACGACATACCCAGGCACCAAACCGACCCACCCAAAATACCGGTAATGTGATTTTTAAACCCACCTTTAAAGTATGAACTGAATGATACCGGTGTACCTACAAACGGGCGTTTCATTAAAATGGTGTTGAGTGCCAGGTTGCTTAATAATATCCCGACGCTAAAAATAACCACCGCAGTATAAGGACTCAGTTTACCCGGCTCGGGCACATCAAAATTAGTAAACATGCTTGCCGCTACGTACTTGTAAAAAAAGCCCATCAAAATACCGGCAAATACTGCCAAAAGCAGCCCTTTGGTCGAGGTTTGCTTACCGGCCGATTGCATCCGGCGGTAGGCATAAGCGTTGAGCAGTATCGCTACAACGATCAGCACCACCCCGCCGGTCAGCATTCCTTCGCTGCCTTTGGGGTCGGCCAGATAGTTCACCACTACACCGATTACCAGGGCCAGCCCGATGCCCACCGGGAATGCTACCGCCATGCCCGCGATGGCGATAGCCGCTACCAATAAAATATTCGCTGCGTTAAAAATGACGCCTCCGATGATAGCGGAACCGATATTTTTACCATCGGCTTGGCCTATGTCTGCCAAAAACGATCTTCCGCCAGCGCCGATACTGCCAAGCGTAAAAGCCAGGATCAGCGAGAAAAGCAATATGCCCAGCACATAGTCCCAGTAAAACAGCTCGAAACGCCAGGTGCTTGCCGCTAACTTTTGGGTATTGGCCCAGGAGCCCCAGCAAAACATGGTAATGACACAGCAGGCGACCGCCGCGGGATAATTTTCGATAATGAACATGGCAAGGTGGTTTATAAAAGTGAAAGATAGCGAAATCTGAATCAAATTTCTTTCAAAATGATTTTCCGGTTTTTCGTGGGGTACGCATCAAGATGTTAACATTGGGTATACATAGGGTATACATAATTAAATTTTTTTTCAAAAATAAATTTGCAAATCCCATTTCGATTGTATTACCTTTGTAGTGTACTATTATACTAATACACTATGATAGAAATAAAAGCCCTCAGTTTTAGTTACCCCCGCAAGCCGCTGCTGTTTGAGGATTTAAACCTTAAACTGTATAGTGGCCACATTTATGGCCTGCTGGGCAAAAACGGGGCCGGCAAATCAACCCTGCTGAAAAATATGATCGGCCTGGGATTTCCGCAGAAGGGTGGCTGTTTTTATAATGATGTGAACGTGTCGAACAGGCCCGTAGCTGTTTTGGAGGATATTTATTTTATCCCCGAAGAAATATTTGTTCCGGCGCTGACACCGGCGCGGTTCGTGGCTAATACAGCTATCTTCTATCCCAAATTCAGCAAAAGTGATTTTTACCATTATTTAAAAGTACTGGACGTTGACCTGGATGACGTAATGGATAAATTATCCTTCGGCCAGCAAAAAAAGGCGATGATCGCGTTCGGACTGGCGACTAATACCGGTGTACTGATTATGGACGAACCAACCAACGGTCTGGACATTCCTTCGAAAGTGCAATTCCGCAAGCTGATCGCGTCGGTGCTAACGGAAGACAGGTGCATTGTTATCTCCACCCACCAGGTGCGCGACCTGGACAGCCTGATCGATACCATACTGGTACTGCATGACCGCGAGATCGTGGTGAACAAAACAGTTGACGAGATATCCGAAAAAGTAGTATTTGGCAACTATGCTTCTGCCGAAGGTTTACCGGTGCTATATGAAGAGGAAAATGTGCGCGGCGTGAGCGCCATCCTTAAAAACACGAGCGGTAAATTCAGCAAGATCGACCTTGAGCTATTTTTTAATGCAATAACCAATGGCAGCAAGCCCCTGGTTGAAACCCTTATGGAAAACTGAAATGGATAACGTATTTAATATACACCGGTTTAGCAGGCTGTTTATAAAACACACGGCCGAACATTATAAAACATACCTTATGGCGCTGGCCGTTTTGATCGGTGTGCTGTTGCTTGGTGGCAGCTTTTTGGTTTATATCATCGACCAGCCGATTGAAGTGAATGCGCAAACAGTCTTCTTCTCCGGTATTTATTTTTTGGCCGGCGCCATTTTTACAAGTACTGTTTTTGCGGATTTTGGCGACAAAAAGAAAGCCATCGCATCGCTTACCTTGCCGGCCTCCGGTTTCGAGAAATTTTTGGTAGGCTGGGTTTGGTCGTACCTGGTCTTTTCAGTCATTTTTATAGCGGCCTTTTACGTGGTATTATTCGCGTTTATGCACCTGAAGCACTGGCCCAACCAACACGAAGAGATTTTTAGTATTTTTTCGCAGCCCGCTGTCTTAATATTTATCCCCTTTACGTTTGTGCACAGTTTTACATTATTCGGCGCCATCTATTTTGATAAGCTGCACTTTATAAAAACCGGCTTTGTGTTTTTTATCTCGGTTGCGGTGCTGGTCCTTTTCAATACATTTTTCCTGGAGGGTTTACTGGGGCGGAGCGTGCACCCTGCCGTGCCGTTCAGCAGTATCAACTTTGTCCAAAACCACATCGATTACGGTATCAATATGACCAGCCGCTATGATGCAGCCGTGGGTTATCTTATGATAATCGTATCAGCTCTTTTGTGGACGGCAGCTTATTTCAGGTTAAAGGAAAAACAGGTATAAGGCCATGGAATTTAAAGATAACGAAGCGATATACCTGCAGATAGCTGCCTTTGTGTGTGATAATATCCTCATACGCAAGTGGCCCGCCGAGCAAAAAATACCCTCAGTGCGTGACCTGGCAGTGGAGCTGGAGGTTAATCCCAACACCGTGATGAGATCCTATGAGTATCTGCAAAATCAGCAGATCGTATACAATAAACGCGGCCTGGGGCTGTTTGTGGCGCCCGATGGATATGATATGGTGAAGCAGCTTCGCCGCGAGAATTTTTTGCAGCAAAACCTGCCCCGGCTATTTAAAGAAATGTACCTGCTTGATATTTCGATAGCCGAAATTGAAAAGAAGTTCCAGGATTTTAAGGATGAAAATTACGGCACATTAACCGACGACAACAAAGATGAAGAAAAGTATTAAAATTTTAATAGGGGGCGCTTGCCTGGTTTTGCTTGCTTTGGTGTATTACGACCTGATGGTGCGCGAGGCTTTCATGGCAGGTACTTACAAAAAGCCTTTCAACACATTTACTACGCTGACTTATGAAAATTTTGATGAGATCGATCTCAGCGCCGCCACTGCGGCTAACATTATTGTACAACAGGGGCCTTTCAGCGTAAAAATGGACCCGACAGCGGCCGGATTTGTTAAAGTAAGCCAAACTTCAAACACCTTGCATATCGATGCCGCATTCAGCGATCATTATTACAGCCCGCTTTCCAATTATGTGCTGATCATTACATGCCCGCATCTTTTGAAGTTTAGTTCCGATTCAAAATACACAGCCGGCGGTACCCCGGTCACCGATACCCTGGCCAGCGAGGATTTTAAATGGCGGCCAACCATTATTGAAGGGTTTAATGCGGACAGTCTGACGGTTAATGAGACACATGCCAGTTCAGTTATTTTGAAAAAGGATCATGTCAGGTCGCTCAAAATAGTCATGGGTATTGGCGATAAAAGCCGGTCGAACCTGGTCATTACGGATGACAATCAATTTGGCAAGGCCGATATCGATATACGCAACAAAAGCCAGGTTAGGCTGGAATGTACCCATATTCAAAATCTACAATACAGGCTGGCCGACAGCGCAAGGCTGATCGTAACCGGCACGACACAAAACATGATCAAAAAATAACCTGTTAATTCCTGACGAAATGAAATTAGTAATAGAATCCCTTTCCAAAACCTATGCGAACGGCGTTGCGGCGCTTAAAGATGTTTCGCTTACGCTCACCAACGGCATGTTCGGCCTGCTGGGGCCAAATGGCGCCGGCAAATCCTCGCTGATGCGAACGATAGCCACCCTGCAGGAGGCCGATAAAGGCAGCATATTTTTGGATGACCTGGACGTTTTGCAGGAGAAAACTAAAGTACGTCAATTGCTGGGCTATTTGCCGCAGGAGTTTGGCGTTTACCCTAAAATTTCGGCCGAACGGATGCTCGATCATATTGCCCAATTAAAAGGCGTAGGCAATAAGGGTGAACGAAAAGATTTGGTTTTAAGCCTGCTGGAAAATGTTAACCTGCTGAAAGATCGCAAAAAACACCTCGGCACTTATTCCGGCGGGATGAAGCAGCGGTTCGGCATTGCGCAGGCGCTGATCGGCGACCCGAAGCTGATTATCGTTGACGAACCCACCGCCGGCCTTGATCCCGCCGAGCGCAACCGTTTTTACAACCTGTTGAGCCAACTGGGCGAAAATACCATCGTTATCCTGTCAACCCATATTGTTGAGGACGTAAGCACGCTTTGCTCCAATTTCGCCATTATTTGCCAGGGTGAGGTATTGTATTCCGGCGATCCCGAAACAGCCGTTGCCGAAATGAATGGCAGGATATTCAGCAAAGCGATCAATAAAAGCGAGATCGGGTTTTACAAGGATGACTATAACGTCATTTCGACCCAATTAAAAACAGGGCAATTGCATATCCGGGTGCTGCAGGAGAACGCACCGGGCAATGGATTTGAACCCGCCGTGCCCAATCTGGAAGATGTATACTTTAGCAATATCGCCACCCGCGTGGATGTAAATACTATTTAGGCCTTAAAAGGCAACAAAAAGCGGCGGGCAGTGCGATTCCCCTCTTGAGAGGGGTGGAGGGGTGTGTTATTCAGCATGTCGGCTAACACACCCCCGCCACTACACCATCCCGACGCACCCCCTCTCGAGAGGGGAGCTGTCATAACGCTCACATTACCAACTATATAAAGCTATATTATAACCATTAAAAAGCAATCCCCATGTTCCTGAAAATATTCCTTTTCGAGATCCAAAACAGGGTCCGCCGGCCGGCCATCTACCTTTACTTCGCTGCCGCGCTGGCTTTTACCGTCGGCAGTTTTGCTACCGGATCGCTGCCGGCGGGTGACAAAGAGCATTATAATTCACCCTACCTCATTAGCATGTGGTGCGCCGGTATGACTATGTTGATGATGCTTATTTCGTCGATGATCATGGGTACGCCGCTTTACCGCGACATTGAATATAATACCCGCGATTATTATTTAACCTATCCTATAACCAAACCCGGTTACTTTTGGGGCCGCTTTTTAGGGTCCTTTGCCTGCATGATATTTATCAGCAGTTCCATCCTGTTTGGCATTTTCATCGGGAGCAAACTGGGGCCTGCTATGGGCTGGCGTGATGCAAGCAGGTACGGTCCTAATAGTTTGACCTATTATTTGTATCCCTACGTCACCATCGCACTGCCAAACCTCATTTTTACGTCGTGCCTGTTTTTCGGGCTGGTCGCAGTAACGCGCAATGTAAAGGTTATCTATACCGGGGGTATCGTGTTGTTCATGGGGTATTTTTTGTCGCTGTTTTTCTTTCAAACTACCGTCAATTTTACGGTGATCACGCTTGCCGATCCGTTTGGCTTAAATGCTATCCGTTCCCTGTCCAATAATTCGTCGACTATTCAGCAAAATACCACTTTGCTGCCGGTAACCGGCGTTTTCCTGTTGAATAGGATCATTTGGACGGGCGTGGGTTTGCTTGCATTGGCCTACACTTATTTTACCTTTAATTTCGAAAAATTCTTCAGCGGTAAACGTGATAAAGCCTCGATTGACGAAGTGGTTTCAAAAGATCGTCAAACCAAAATAAAAACGGCCAAAATCAGCTTCGGCGGAACATATAATCGCAGCACCTTTTACAACCTTTTCAAACTGGAATTAAGAAATATTGCCCGCGACAACTATTTCTGGATCATTCTTTCGTGCGGCCTTATCTTCCTTGGCTTTGTATTTTGGATGGGTTCGGGTAATAATGGTGTGAATGATTATCCCAGGACCGTAATGCTGCTCAATATTTTCAACAATGCTTTCCTGTTCTTTATCTTCTTCGTCATCGTTTTTTATACGGGCGAAACACTGCACCGCGATCAAACTACACGCTATGCATTCATCAATGATTCATTGCCGCCGCCAAACTGGGTGCTTAACGGATCAAAGCTGCTGACAATGTTGTTTTTGGGCGCCTGCCTCTCTTTTATCCCAATAATCCTTGGGCTGCCGGTTCAACTCATTAAAGGCTTTCATCAGTTCAATTTCCCGACGTATTTCACCTTCATTTTCACCATCATTATGCCCCGCTTGCTGGAGATGGTGGTGTTTGCCTATGTGGTTCACGTTGTCATCAACAATAAGTTTGTGGCACATGGCATCGCGGTTTTTGTTTGGGTGGCGATCTTCTTTTTAGGGAACTCGGGCATATTTAATTATAACCTGTTGCTCTATTCCTATACGCCATGGTTTAATGTATCGGATATGGACGGACTTGGCCACATGGCCAAACCGGTTTACTGGTTTAATATTTACTGGCTGCTTGACGGTGGATTACTCATCATCATTGCCGCGCTATTTTTCTATCGCGGTGTTACCTCGTCCTTTAAAGAACGGCTACAGTTGGTTGGGGAACGCTTTGATAAACGAACAAAATTGATCACTGCTGCTGTTTTGCTTGCCTTCCTGGCGGTTGGCGGTTACGTTTATTACAACGTAAGCTATCTTAACGTTTGGCTGATGAAGACAGAGCAGGAAGATCGCGCCATCATTTACGAAAAAACATTGAAGCGTTTCGACGCCCTGCCTTTGCCCAAGATCACCAAAATAAAAATGTATGCCGATCTTTTCCCCGATAAGCAGGCTGAATACGTAAAGGCCTTTGTAACCATCCTCAACAAAAACGACAAAGCCATTTCAAAAATGCTGCTGGATGGCGATGAGCTGACAGACTATTCGTTAAAGGAAGACGGTAAGCCTATGCCGTTCACCTACCCCCTGCTTTATAAGCGCGCCTTCCTGAGTTTTTTCAGGCCGGCAATGGATACCGCCGAATTCAGGATGTACCAATTTCCCAGGCCTTTGGCTCCCGGCGATTCGGCGGTGATCGAGGTCAACTCTTCTATTACCTATAATGGTTTTCAAAATGGCCTCTACGCGGCAGATAACCTCCGCAACGGAACGTTTTTTAAAGGCGGCCTGCCAGAACTCGGCTATGATGACGACGACGAGGTAGGCAGCCCGTATGTGAGGAAGCACGCCGGCTTGCCGCCAAAAAACGATGAGGATCCGGCGCAAAACGATCCCTACGCTATTCGTACGCTCAAGGCCGGTCGTGCCGCCGACCTGTTAAGCACAGACGTTACGGTGAGCGTGCCTGTGGGGCAAACCGCGATTGCGCCCGGCAAGTTGGTGGGCCAATGGGATGTACGGCGCCAGCGCAGTTATTTTCACTATGTGCAAAACCAGCCCGGGATGTATAGCCCGTTCGCTATCGTGTCCGCGCGGTATGCCGATATGAAAGACAGCGTTACCCTGCCTGGCGGGCATAAAGTTAACATCAATATTTATCATGATCCACGGCACCAGGCAGACCTGGACAGGTTGATGGCTGCCTATAAAGATGGGCTGCGTTATTTTTCGGCTGCATTTGGCGATTATCCTTTTGACGATATCCGCCTGGCCGAAACGTCGGTTTATGGCCCCTGGGAGGCGTCGCTCACTACGCTGGATACCTATATGGAAAATCATTGCTTTAATGCCGATTATGTGAGGCCCAGCCAGGACAATTATGTATATTTTCTCACCACGCAGCAACTGGCCCAGCAATGGTGGCGCTTCCAGGTTGCGCCGAACAGTACGATTGGCAACCTGGACATTCCCGAGGGACTGGCCAGGTACAGCGCGTTGATGATGGCCGAACGCAAATACGGGAAGAACAATATGAAGGGCCCCCTGCAGGACCAGCTATGGTCATACCTGTTCATTCGCACGCGCCTGGATGAAAAAGAGCATCCTTTGATCACAGCCCCCGGCAACGCGTGGTTTGAATGGGGAGGCAAAACTGCGGTGGTGATGTACGGCCTGCGCGACCTGATAGGAGAAGACAGCCTGAATTCGGCCCTGCGTGATTTTAAGAAGGCTTATGCGTTTAAGAAAGACGGCCCCTTTGCGGGGACGAATGATCTTTTTCGCTACCTGCAAAAGCACACACCCGATTCGCTGCAATATTATTTAACCGATAGCTGGCAAAAGATCACCTTTTACGACAATAAAGCGATCGATGTAAAAGCCACGCCAACAGGCAAAAAGAACGAATATAAAGTGACGCTGAAAGTTAATGTCGGTAAGGTTTATATTGACAATAAAGGCAATGACGTACCGGCAACCAAAATGAACGACTATATCGATATCGGCATATTTGCCGCCAGTAACCTGGATAAAACCGGAAGATGGCAAACTAACCCATTGTATGTGAAGAAGTACAAGCTAACCGCCGGCGACCATACGTTTAGTATAGTGGTGCAGGGCAAACCGGATTTTGCAGGGATTGATCCGTATAGTAAATTGGTGGATAGGAATCCGAATGATAATGTTAAGAGTTTAGAGAAGTAAAGCATCATGGTCCACCATCCCTGCAAGAAGTAAAGCATGATGGTCCACCGTCCCCGCAGGGTCTCTCGCAGAGGACCCTGCGGTTCGTGCTCATCGGACCCGAAAATAACGAAGCCCGTTATACTCCTGGCAATTCGTTCACCTGTTAAACGCGGCGCAGAGGACCCCGCGGGGACTAAACTTCAGTCGCTCAGGGACTATAAAGATTTGCTTCATCAAAATCGGCTATAATAGATATATTTATAGTCTATTCGGCAACGTATGTCTTCTATCGACCAATACAAACACAAATTGCTTGGGTTTATAAATTGCCCGTCTTCATTCGACATTGTATACGAGAATCCGACAAGAGACGTGGCCATCTACCTATTGCTTGAAGATATACCATTGGATGAAGAAAAATTTGACGGAAAAACTGGGGATATACTATTAGGGGGAGGAAGTGGAGAGGCTGCCGCATTCAGAATTTCTATGCCAAAAGCCATGTTATTTTTTTTTCAGCATGATTGGTGTGATTTTGAAAGCCGCGACGAAATATTCAAAGCATTTTGGAGCCCCACCGCTTCATATCAATTTTGCGAGGGTTATTCAAAACTGGGCTGGGATCCAAATTCAGCAATTGAATTTTGGATGGCCGAAAATTTATGCAATATCCTGGTCGAACGATTTGATCAATTCAAAATTTACCGATCAGCTAACGGACCGTTGAAAAGTGCTTTGACTTTTATTGAGGGATAGAAGACCAATATAAACGATTGTCTGTTCCAGAAAGGGGGCTAAGACAAACCACCGGTCCCGCAGGGTCTCTCGCAGATTTAAGTTTACCCGCAAAACCCACCAGATCGTCGTTGCGAGGAACGAAGCAATCTCTACAACAGACAGTCAACGAAACGAATTGCTATAATTTACGGCATGCGGCTGGCAGGTAACCCGCAGGCAACAGGTCCTTTGATTAGCATGTGTAGCGTTGGCTTCGTTCCTCGCCATGACGAGTTGGTGAAGCAGTTCTGGTATTACGCTATTTTGTGGGTTAACTTAAATCTGCGAGTGACCCCTTGGGCTAAAACCTGGTGTTTTGAGCTGGATTCGTCGCAGATCAATATTTTATTATATTATTTAATAAATACCTATATTTCATCTGTCAAAACGCCCGACGCCTAAAATAAACTTAAAATGACCGCCACCCATTTCGATACCATCATTATCGGCGCAGGCATATCCGGCATTAGTGCCGCTCATTACATGCAAACCGACTGCCCTGGCAAGACGTATGCAATATTGGAAGGGCGCAAAAATATTGGCGGTACCTGGGATCTGTTTCGATATCCGGGCATACGCTCCGATTCAGACATGTACACTTTCGGTTTTGCTTTTAAACCCTGGACAAACCCTAAAGCTATTGCGCCACGTGAAGACATCATTCAATATTTAGAGGAAACCGTAAACGAGGAAGGGATTGATAAGCATATCCAATTTGAACACAAATTGCTCAGTGCTTCATGGTCGTCTGAAACGGCCACCTGGTCGCTCACTGTGAAGACGCCCGATTCAGCTGACCATCAACTTTTCAGCTGCTCGTTCCTTTCCCTTTGTACGGGTTATTATAGCTACGAAAGTGGCTATACGCCTGTTTTTGCAGGATTCAATGATTTTAAAGGCCCGATTATACACCCGCAAAAATGGGATGAAGCGTTGGATTATACCGGGAAGAAAATTGTGGTGATCGGCAGCGGCGCAACCGCAATGACAATGATCCCGGTTTTGGCGCAAAAAGCGGAACATGTAACCATGCTGCAGCGCAGCCCCACCTATGTGATAGCTTTACCTGATGTTGACAAGAAAGCGGTTTGGCTCAATAATAAGTTACCCAAAAAAACGGCTTACAAAATAAACCGTTTCCGGATGATACTTTTTCAACGGTTCTCGTATGCCTTTTCAAGGCGGTTTCCCGGCGCAATGAAAAAAGCGTTGCGCAAACAATTGGAAGGGCGCATGGGCGAAGGGTTTGATATTGATAAACATTTCACACCGACTTATAATCCCTGGGACCAGCGTTTATGTGTGGTGCCAAACGGCGACTTATTTAAAGCGATAAAAAATAAGAAAGCCAATGTTGTAACGGATCACATTGAAAAATTCACAACAAATGGTATTTGGTTAGTTTCCGGCGACTTTATAGCGGCGGATATTATCGTGACGGCGACGGGATTAAACGTCGAGTTTTTTAATAACGTTCCATTCCTGGTGGATGGTGAAAAAGTGGATTTTTCAAAAAAGGTTGTGTACAAAGGCCTGATGGTTGACGGCATTCCGAATATGACCTTTGCCTCGGGTTATACCAATGCCTCCTGGACGTTGAAATGCGAAATGACGAGCCGGTACACCTGCCGCATTATTAATTATATGACAAAGAATGGGTTTAAACAATGTGTACCCGTTCAAAATGACCCTGACCTGGTAATTAAACCCTTTCTGGATTTTAACCCCGGCTATGTGCTTCGCGTTTTAGATAAGCTGCCAAAAATGGGCAATAAAAAACCCTGGAAGATTGAGCAAAATTATTTTTACGACAAAAAAATGTTTGAGAAAAGTGCGCTGGACGATGGGATTCTTCAATATAACTAAAGATTTTAACCACAAAGAGCGCAAAGGGGAAGACACAGAGGTCGCAAAGCTTTAATAGTTTGTCAATTTTTTTTCTCTGTGTTCTCTGCGCCTTCTTAGCGGTCTTTGTGGTTAAATTTTTCTTTTTCACCAGTTATCCGCCAAAATTAGCGGACATAACTCGTTATTTTAGACTAACCTATAAATAATCAATACATGAGAATTATATTTATTCATGGTTTAGGCGAAAATGAATCCATTTTTAGCAAAATTGCACCGTTTATACCAGGTGAGCACACTTTTTTAAACCTTTGGGAATTATTGGGCGATACACCGCTCCCGGGGATGAATGTTTTGGCTTTTGCCCAAAGTTTAGTTGAAAAGTATAGCATAACAAGGCAGGATGTTGTTATCGGGCATTCACTGGGCGGGTGGATAGCCTGGCATATTAAACATGTCGCGGGTTGTCCGGTCGTTCAAATTGCTACCTGGACGGACCCTGACCGGCCTGTTTCTCCAATCAAAAATGTAAAGGTATTATACTGGATGATCAGGAACGGGCTGATGCTTAATGGATTTATGAAAAGCATATTTATCGCACAAAGCTATAAAGGCAAACCGTCAAGGCAGATTTATGAAGAAACATTTGACAGGATGATGGCCGGCAATAAAGAGAATGTCATCAATCAACTCCGCCTGATTTTTACCCCCGTACCCGAACGACCGATAGTACAACCTGATCTAAGGATCCATGCCCTGGCCGATCCGCTTGTACGCCCTCCGCGGGAACCTTTCGTTGAAGTTGAAGGCGATCATTTTACGCTTTACACCTATCCGGAGGCTGTTTATGAGCCGATTAGCAATTTTTTAAAGCGCGGGGCCGTGCGAATCCCCTCTTGAGAGGGGAGGAGGGGTGTGTCGACGGGTATGCGGACTAACACACCCCCGCCACAGCACGTCCGGCCGCACCCCCTCTCAAGAGGGGAGTTACCATAACGCTAACATTTTCAACTCGTTTAATACTCAAATCACTTAAATTCAATCGCTCAACCCGTTAACTATAATAGAAACATGGAGAATTTTGAAAACAAAGTAGTGGTTATCACAGGCGCCGGATCGGGCATAGGAAGGGCGCTGGCCGTTGAATTTAAAAAATTAGGCGCAAAATTAGCCATCAACGATAACAATGAAACAGCTTTGCTTGAAACTGTAAACCTGCTGGGCGGGCCTGAGACCGTTTTTTACCAGGCGTTTAATGTGGCTGATAAAGCAGCGTTTTACAAATTTGCGGAGGACGTGGTTGAGCATTTCGGGCGCGTGGATGTGGTTATCAATAACGCTGGCGTGGCCATTTTCAAATTAACCGCCCCTGAAATTAGCATCGCGGATTATGAATGGATTCTTGGGGTCAACCTCTGGGGAATGATGTACGGTAGCTTAGCCTTTTTACCTCATTTGAGAAAGCAAACGGAATCAAGTATAGTCAATTTATCCAGTGTTTTTGGTATTACCGGATTTCCAAACCAGGCGGCTTATTGTACCACAAAATTCGGGATCAGGGGATTCACAGAGTCATTAGCCCTCGAAGAGCGTATGCTTAAAACGGGTGTTACCGTTACCTCTGTGCATCCGGGCGGGATCAAAACAAATATCGCCCGAAATGCGCGCTATGCCGGGAACGATGAAAATGCGATTCAGCAAGTCGAAACAACCTTTATCACTTCTCCCGAAAAAGCGGCGCAAACCATCATCCGCGGCATACAACGCAAAAAAATGCGTGTGTTAATTGGGCGGGATGCTAAACTATTATATTTCTTGAACCGGCTATCTCCGAAGTTTGTCGCCTGGTATTTAATACGATTTGCAAATCAATGGAAATAGGTGAACTAATGTTTTCTCTTCTGGAAAACGCTCCCACCGAGGCTCGGTGGCCTACGTTTATTGGCCACGAATAGCTCCGAGGCCGGGTACAGTACGGCCGCACAGTGGCACTTTAATGGTGACAGGTTAAGTATCCGAGTCACACTTTAATCGATTTCAAAACCAAATGACACCGGCGTTTGGTGGGATGTTTTTAGCAGGTTGTGGTTTTGGAGAAAATTCATCCAAAGTTTTACCCTATCTGTGGAATCACAACCATACACTCCGGCCGAATTACAGACCTTCGGAGGGAAACCGAGCGTGGTTTTAAATTTTATTTCGAGTAACTTGATCAACGCGTAAACCTCATTATCCCTTTTTCCGCCACCTCCGCCCACAAATGCACTTACGACATCATACTTTTCCCGTCTCCGCAGGGTCTCTCGAAGAGGACCCTGCGGTCCGTGTTCATCTAACCCAGAAACGCCGAAGCCCAGTATATACCTGGCGATTCGTGCACCTGCAACACAGCGCAGGGTCCTCTGCGAGAGACCCTGCGGGGACAAACAACTCGTTTCGGCACCTCAGGCGCTAAGTAGACACGCGAAAGATAACCTGATGATAAGTAACAAGTATGGTGGCAGCCTGTCACTATGTTACCTGTATGGTGGGGTGCCGAAACGAGTTCGGCATGACTGATTTCTTGCGTGGGGGAAGGCAAGCTAATCTCCAATCACTTCCCTTTCAAACTATCCGCCCTCGCTTTTGCTTGCTTCTTAAAAAAGCCTTTCAATAAAAAATTATGCTGGGCGGCTTCCAGGTCCTCATTCAGTTTAACAGAGCTTTGCTGCAAATTATCCAAAGTAATTTGAACCTTTGCAGCAGCTTTTTTGTCGTTCAGCAAAATGCCGATCGCATTATCTGTGGTGTTTAGTTTGTTGCTGGCTTTGTTCAGGTTTTCAGTAAGCGTGTTTGCATTGGCAGCTGCCTGCTGAAGTTGGGCCGCAGCCGCTTTAATGCGGTTAAAGGTTGTGGTATCGGTGAGCAGCTTATCCGCAAGGCCGCCTTTGGTGTTTAGTTTATTGCTGAATTGGTCGAGCTCTACAGCCAATTTGGCCGCGGTTGCCGTTGTGGCCTGCAGGTTGCGCATTGATGCACGCAACTGCATGCCCATAGCGCTGTCGGCCAGCAGGGTACCCAGCGTACCTTTGCCGGCGAGTATATTGTGGCTTAATGTTTTAAAATCCGCCGTGATGGAAAGGAGGTTGGCATTGTTTTTTTGCAGCATTTTAAGCATATCATCGGTCGACAAAGCCTCTTCGGCTTTCAAAACCGAATCATTGCTGATGGCGGGCGCATCGGGGCTGCCACCCTCAATTACTATAATGCGGTTACCGATGAGTCCGTCAGAACCGATCTTTACGCTGGCATTGGTATGAATAAAATCTTTGATCTTTTCATCAATACGCATGGACACATCTACGCGCGATATACCGATGAATTTAACTTCTTTGACCGTGCCGACCTTAACCCCCGAGAACCATATATCATTCCCTTTTTTAAGCCCGGAAACGTCGTCGAACACAGCGCTTACGGTTACGGCCTTTGCAAAGCTTTTTTGCTGGCCGCCGAGTGTAAAAACGCCGATGACGAAAATAATAACGCCAAGCGCCAAAAAGATGCCGACGATGATCGCCCTCCTGTTTTCCTTTAAATCCATGGTGATGCTGTATAGCTAATCTATAAAGTTATAATCAAAAAATGGTTTTATTCTTTTGTCTTTTGTATCAAAAACTTCTTCAAAACTGCCTGTGCGTTGAAATTTACCATCGAGCAGCATCGATATGCGGTCGCCGGTTGTTTTTGCGCAGGTGAGGTCGTGCGTGATGATGATTGACGAGGTATTGTAACGTTGCTGCACCTCGTCGA
>Ga0206949_1048_pt1 | contig 45559 bp, 31 predicted proteins | sample Alteio_BWOrgHeat_40_FD_153240 | JGI IMG/M metagenome (GOLD analysis project Ga0206949, IMG submission 153240) | Enriched cells from forest soil in Barre Woods Harvard Forest LTER site, Petersham, Massachusetts, United States -... | ecosystem: Environmental > Terrestrial > Soil > Temperate forest >...
CTATACAGGATAAAAGCCTGGAAGCGGCCCCCGGTAAACTGGGCGAACGCAGCAAGGAAATATTTGAATATGTGATCAAATACAAGGGCAAGCTGACTAAACCCGAAGAATATGAAAACATTGCCATCCGGGCCAACGCCGATGGTTCCGTTTTGCATTTAAAAGATGTTGCGCGCGTTGAGCTGGGCGCCTATTCGTACACCAGTTTGACCCGCTTAAACGGTCACAATGGTATTGCTATCGGTATCATCCAGTTGGCAGGTTCAAACGCCAACGAGATTCAGATAGCGGTGGATAACCTGATGGAAAAAGCATCCAAAGATTTTCCCGTCGGAATTAAATACAATAACTTTTATCGTACCAAAACCGCCCTCGACGAGTCCATTACGCAGGTGGAGCATACGCTGGCCGAGGCGTTTATCCTGGTGTTTATCGTAGTATTTATTTTCCTGCAGGATTTCAGGTCGACATTGATACCCGCTATAGCGGTACCGGTAGCGATTATCGGCACCTTTTTCTTCATGAACCTGTTTGGTTTTACCATCAACCTGCTAACGTTGTTTGCGCTGGTGCTGGCCATTGGCATTGTGGTGGATGATGCCATCGTGGTGGTAGAGGCGGTACATGCCAAAATGGAGCACAAGCACCTCGCCCCAAAAGCAGCTACCGTTGAAGCGATGCACGAGATCACCGGCGCTATCATCTCTATCACCCTGGTAATGGCGGCCGTATTTTTGCCGGTTGGATTTTTAACCGGATCGACAGGGATATTTTACCGGCAATTTGCCTTTACCATGGCCATCGCCATTATGATTTCGGCCGTTAACGCCTTAACCCTTAGCCCTGCACTGGCTGCTTTGTTTTTAAAGGATACTCATGCCGATAAAAGGGAAGGCAATGTTAAGCAAGGTTTTAAACAACGTTTCTTCACCGGCTTTAACAGCAGTTTTAACGCCATAACCAACCGTTATGTTGGGGGATTAAAGTTCCTCGTCCGCAATAAATGGGTCGGGATTACCGGGCTTGTTTTAATCACACTCGCTACCGTTTGGATGGTGAGGACCACCAAAACGGGCTTTATCCCTACCGAGGACCAGGGCTTTGTGGCCATAGCGGTAAATACGCCATCCGGTACCTCGCTTGACGGAACCTCAAAAGTGATGCAGCAGGCTGAGAATACAGTAGGTAAACTGGAAGCGGCCAGGTTCGTAACCTCGCTGCCAGGTTTTAATTTGCTGACCAATTCTACGAGCCCGTCATCCGCCGTATTTTTTGTGTTATTAAAAAAACCGGAGGAAAGAGGCAAAGTAAAAGACATCAATGTCATTATGGACCAGATCAGGGGTCAATTGGGGCAAATCACCGGGGGCAGTTTCTTCGTGTTCAGTTTCCCTACGGTTCCGGGCTTTAGCAATGTGGAGGCGCTGGATATGGTATTGCAGGATAAAACCGGCGGCCCGCTGGATAAATTCAGCGGCGTGGCCAATAACTTTATAGGTGCGTTGATGAAGAAACCGGCCGTAGCCTACGCGTTTACTTCTTTTAAAGCGGATTACCCGCAATTGCAATTGGAAGTTGATGACGACAAGGCCAACCAGTTGGGTGTAAATGTAAAGGACATCCTGGAAACCATGCAAGCCTATTTCGGCAGCGCGCAGGCTTCGGATTTCAACCGGTTTGGTAAATATTACCGGGTGATCGTTCAGGCGGATATTGCCGACAGGGCCGATCCATCAGCAATCGACCGTGTATTTGTAAAAAGCAAAACGGGGGATATGGTGCCTATCAATACCCTGGTAAAGCTAACCCGCGTTTATGGGTCCGAAACGGCATCAAGGTATAACCTGTTCAACTCTATCGAAATAAATGCCATACCCAAACCGGGCTACAGCTCGGGCGACGCGATCAAAGCGATTGAGGATGTGGCCAAAGAGCAATTGCCATCAGGCTTTGCCTATGAATTTACCGGGCAAACCCGCGAAGAAATATCATCCGGCGGGCAATCGATGATCGTGTTTATGCTGTGTTTGGTGTTTGTTTACTTCCTGTTATCGGCACAATACGAAAGCTATATCCTGCCACTGGCGGTGATCCTGTCAATACCAACAGGGATTTTCGGGGTATTTGTAGTGCTTGGCCTTACAGGGATTGAAAACAACATTTACGTGCAGGTAGCACTCATCATGCTGATCGGGCTTTTAGCAAAGAACGCCATCTTGATCGTCGAGTTCGCGGTACAGCGCCGAAGGGCCGGGCACAGCCTGGTCGCCTCGGCTATTGAAGCGGCAAGGCTAAGGTTACGCCCTATCCTGATGACCTCGCTGGCTTTCGTATTCGGCTTGTTCCCAATGAGCATTGCCACCGGGCCGTCGGCACAGGGTAACCACTCCATCAGTATCGGCGCAGCCGGTGGGATGGTTTCGGGTGTGATCCTGGGGCTCTTTATTATCCCTGTATTGTTTGTGATATTTCAGCATTTGCAGGAACAGGTTACCGGGTTGCCACTGGCAGTGCTGAATAACGAACAGGCTGCTGAAAACGCCAATAATGTGGATGTTTTGGAGTTGCAGGGAGAGTACAGTAATTAATAGCGCTTGCTCTAAACCTTTTTCGCTATTGCGAAGAAGGTTTAGAATGGGTTTTGAATTAGTTCAATTTTAAATTAAACAAATGAAAAATAACATCATCAGTCTCGCTTTTATCTTGCTGATATTAAGCGCCTGTAACGTTTCAAAAGATATCGAAACGCCCAGAGCTACCCTGCCCGAGCATTTCGGCAGCACGGAAGCGGCAAGCGATACCACCAGCATCGCTGACATCGGCTGGAAGAATTTCTTTACCGACCCGGTATTGCAAAAACTGATCGACAGCGCCATTGCCAGGAATTATGATATGCAGATCGCCCTTAAAAATATTGAGGCATCGCAATTGCTATTTAAGCAAGTAAAATGGAACAATGTGCCGCAGGTCGACTTAAATGTAACGGCCAGTACCGACCGCCCTTCAAACAACAGTATTACCGGACTCAGTTTGAGCCAGTACAATATCGGCACTAATCATATCGAGGATTATTCGGCCAACGTAGCTGTTTCCTGGGAAGCAGACATCTGGGGTAAGATACGGAACCAGAGCAAAGCCGCGCTTGCCGCTTACCTGCAAACCGTGGAGGCTAAAAAGGCCATACAAACCAATATAGTGTCCAATGTTTCGCAGGGCTATTATAACCTGCTGATGCTGGATGCACAGCTGGAAATCGCTAAAAAGAATGTGGCTTTAAACGACAGTACTTTGCGTATTATCCGCTTGCAATATGATGCCGGGCAGGTTACTTCGCTGGCCATACAGCAGGCCGAGGCGCAGGAACAGGCAGCGGCGCAACTGGTGCCGCAGTTTGAGCAAAATATCAGCATACAGGAAAATGCCCTGCGCATCCTCACCGGTGAATTGCCGGGCAGGGTCGAGCGTACCGCCATCCTGGATCAAATGGTCGTTCCGGCTGATCTTTCTGCCGGATTACCCGCCAACCTGGTTAGCCGCCGGCCCGATGTAAAAAGCGCCGAACTGGCTTTGGTTACCGCCAATGCCAACGTGGGCATCAACAAGGCGGCTATGTACCCGGTTTTGAATATCACGGCAAGCGGCGGCATCAATTCATTTAAGGCAAGTAACTGGTTTAATATCCCGGCATCCTTATTCGGAATGGTGGCCGGCGGCATAGCGCAGCCCTTGCTGGAGCACAAACAATTAAAAACCCAATACCAGGTAGCACAGGTTGACCGCGAAAAAACCGTGCTGCAATTCAGGCAGTCCGTGTTAAACGCTGTCGGCGAGGTGTCTGATGCAATGGTAAAAATTGAAAAGCTAAAGCAACAGCAAAGCATAGCCGCCAACCGGGTAAATACCTTACAACACGCTACCACAAATGCCAGCCTGCTCTTTAAAAACGGTATGGCCAATTACCTGGAAGTGATTACCGCTCAGAGCAATGTACTGCAGGGCGAGTTGGAACTGGCCTCAATAAAAAGCGAGGAGCTAAGCGCAGTGGCTGAGCTTTACCGGTCGCTGGGCGGCGGGTGGAAATAAGCGGACTAACCTTAAACTTTGAACTATAAATCCCCTGACCGTTTGGTTTTGGGGATTTTTTTTGGAAGACGTATTTTAGGGAATGTGGGCTGTTTTTGAACCCCAGTTCTACTGCCTCACCGCCCAGCCCAGTCCATCGGCCCCGCCAACAGGGATATGCCCGCTAACCTCCAATGTTTTAAGGTCGACAACGGCCACGTAGTTATCGCCGGTACAGCCGATAAATGCACGTGATCCGTCATCGTCCATCAGGATGCCCGCAGCGCCTTTGCCGGTATTAAATTGTTTGATCAGTTGGTGCGTTGCCGCATCGTAAACAAATATATCGCCTGTACGCAGGCTGCTCACCAGCACACGTTTGCCATCCGGTGTAAATTTTAGCCGGTTTGCGCCCATCGCCTTCGCATCGATGGTAGTGGCCAGCTTTTTGTTTGTTAGATCAATCACAGCAATGGTGCCATCATCGGACGCGGCTGTCCATAATTCTTTGCCGTCAGGCGATACATCAAAGCCTTCTGAACCTGTTGAAACCTTTATCAGTGTTTGTATCCAATCGTGATGCGGGGGAGGGGTAAAGCCATTGGGGAAGGGCCTGGATACGATCAGGCTGTCTTGTAAAATGCTTACGGTTCCCGAGGCCACGTTGGTGGTGTATATCCTCTTCCCGCCAGGTACTACGTAGATCATGTGCGTGCGGTCCTGGCCGGTGCCCATGCACCAATCGAATTTGCCGGTTGCCGGGTCAAGCCGGGCAACGGTTTTTGTGCCTTCAACAGTGAACCACACCTTGCCATCGACGAAGGTAATACCGTGTGGGCCCATAAATGGTTGGGTATCAATGCTGGGTAAAGCTTTTTGGCCTACCAGGTCAATAACGTTCAATTCGTGCAGGCTGCCGCCGCCGTATATGGTCACGTAGGCTGTTTTGCCATCGGCCGAGGCGACAACCTCGTGCGGGTCGGAACCCACGGGTACCTTTGCCAATATCTTCAGGCTAACCGGGTCGATAATGTCGAGCACATGCTCTGATTTTGATAGTGCCAGCAACGCACGCGCCGGCGTTGGCTGGGCAGCGCATTTTGCAGCATTGTAAAAAAATGTTATCGACAAAAAGCTTACTGCCAGGGTTTTAATAACGTGTGCTTTCATTGTTTTCATAGTGTCAGTGAATTTATAGCAAGCCTGAATACCTTCAATTTCAGTTCTCAGCGCTGCTGTCCAAAAACAAATATAACGAAGTGTTCGCCGGGTTTTCTTTGCTTAATAAGACGAATCGACGATAGCCCGACAGACACCGACCGGCTGTTATTTACAGTCGACCGTTTTTAAGCGACAGTGAGTGATAATCAGCCCGTTCGAACAAAAAAGCTAAATATATACCGTGAAGGTCGTTCCAACCCCCGGCTCGCTTTTAACGTTGATTGAACCGCCGTACGTTTCCAGCTGATTTTTGGTGATGAACAGCCCTACACCCTTGCTGTCATATCCTTTGTGAAAAATTTTGTTCAGCTTGAACATATTTTGACCATGTTTTTCAAGGTCGATCCCCAGGCCGTTATCGCTAAACGCAAGTTTAACCCGGCCATTCTCGTTACTTCCTGAAATATCGATTTTTACTGGCGTCCCGTCTTTCTTGTATTTAAGGGCATTACTCAGCATGTTGTAAAACAGGCTTTCCAGGTACACCTTTGGGAAACGTACCGATTGTATGCCGAAATCGGTACTGATTTTTGCTTGCGACCGCAGGATTTCGCCATTAAGCATCGATTGTGCTTTTTCAACTACTTCCGCCAGATCACAATCGTCAAAGGGAATTGAGTCGTTAAGCCTTATCTCCAACAACTGTATTAGGTCCTGAAGTGTGTTGATAAGGGCATCGCTCGACTGGCTGATGAGGCCGAAAAGTTCTTCTTTTTCTATCTCATCGGTTTCTTCTTTGTACATGTTAAGCATCATCTGTATACTGCCGGCGGGGCCGCGGAGATTATGCGCCACTATGCGGTTAAATTCGTCCAGCTGGTGTACTTTGCCCTTTAGATCAGTAGACATGGCAGACAGAGAGTCGTTTTTTACCTCCAGTTCGCTGATGAGCATTTTGGTCGCCGTGATGTCCTCAATTTGTGCGACAAAAAAGCGCGGCGTCGAATCTTCATTATAAATAAGCGAAACAGTAAGCAAGGCCCAAACTATATTTCCATTTTTATGAAAATAGCGTTTCTCCATTTTATAGGTGTCTATTTCGCCGGTTAAAAGCTGTGCTACAAAAGCAAGGTCTATATTCAGGTCATCCGGGTGGGTAATATCCTGGAAAGTTCTTTTTAAAAGCTCAGCGCGGGTGTAGCCCAGCATATCCAGCAGGTAGGGGTTGACATCAAGCCATCCCCCTTTTAGCGAAACAATGGCCATCCCTATCCCCGAATCGCTGAAAATTTTTGAAAACTTACTTTCAGATACCTGAAGTTGGTCTCTTAGTTGCTGATTGGTCTTAAATGTCCGGATGATGTAGATCAGCAACGAAGAAAGTACCGCCAGGCTGATAAGCGCATCAATAATGATCAACCATTTAGCTGAATTGGCCTGGTTGTTTCGATATGCTTTACGGCTAACCAGCAGCATATTTTCTGCGTTGATGATGCCAGCAATGATAGTCCGGCAATGGCTGATATTTTGAATTTGCGGAGCGTTTGAAATACCTGTTTTTAAGTTCTGGCTGCCGTTCAATTCGTTATTCGCATATTTAGCCAAGCTGTCTATCCTTTTTACCTGCACCGGGTTATCCCTAACCAGCAGTCTCAGGCTGCCTATGTCCGCGCGAATAGGTTGTTTGACAGTATTGTAATCTTTCAGTACATCGCCGTCATGGGCAAGTGCATGTAATTGCCTGTCATAATGGGTTTGTGTGAGCTCCGCCGCTATGTGCTGCGTGTTATTGATCACTTGTAAAGTGTGACTAACCCAGCTGTCGGCAAGTTCAAAAGAAGAAATAGTTTGATAAGAGACCACCGACAAGAAAACCAGGAGCGACATTGACGCAATGAACCCCGCGGTCATTTTTTTGTTGAAGGACAAGGAAACCATTAAAACAAAATTAGTTTGTTTTAGCTTGACAACCAATTTAACGTCTTTCTGTTTGTAGTTATCTTTAACAAAACATTTTTTGGTAGAATGGCTGCTGTGCGGATATCAAATTCGGACCAAGTCCTGCTTTTTCTCTTCGCAGTCAATCTTAACTGCCAGTTCATCCGAGAGTATTAGGCTCGAACTCCCGACTCCGAAATCCAGCCTGTTTATTTTAAAAGTCCCTTTAAATTCTACCGTACCTTCCTTGTCCAAAAAAGTAAAAGGCATTTCTATTTGCTTTGATTTGTCCTTAATGGTAAGCACGAACGTTCCTGTATAATTGTTGCCGCCTTTGTGCTTAAAGACAACTGATTTGAGCGAAATTTTCGGAAAACGCAAAACATCAAAAAAATCTTCGCTGCGTAAATGCTCGTCGCGGCTGGAGTTATCGGTATTGATGGTATTAACATCAACAGATGCTTCAATGGTACTTGCATTTAGATTTTCGGGGGTAAAATGAACTTTTGTTACAAGCCCGCCGATTGAACCGCCTGTAGTAATGCCCATGTTTTTTATTTCGAATGTAATCGATGATCGTGTAACGGCGGATTGCGCATATAAGGCGCCTGAACAAGCGGCTAAAATGATGCCGGTCAAAACCACAATTCTCTTCATAATAGTTGCGTTTAGCTAATGTTTGCCAAAGATAACCGCCCAAATTGCCAGTTTTTTTGTAAATCGACCCTCGCATGGAATTTATAGACAGATGGATAATTTTTGCCGATGATTTATAATCTTTGTGTGACGCGGGTGCGCCATTGGCTTCTGTCGTCTGACGTATCAATTTATTACAGGGGCAAATCAAGCCGGCTATTAGGATTGATAAATCACAAGGATAATGAACGAAAAACTAAAATATTTTCTTTGGGCGAGGACAAATTTGAATGATAGCCAGCTCGAATCTATTATCGGATGCTTTAAACCACAATCACTAAAAAAGAATAGCATTTTGGTTGCTGAAGGCGAGGTTTGTAAGGCGTTATTCTTTTTAGATAAAGGATGTGCCCGAACTTATTATACAGATGGCAACGGCATATTAAAAACAAGATTTATCGCGTTTGAACAAACCCTTTTTACAGCCATTTCAAGTTTTATCACCCAAAAACCCTCCACAGAAGTTGTGGAGACAATAGAAGACTCACTTTTGTATGCGATCAGTTATAAAAACTTTTTCCGGTTAGTAGACGATATTCCCGAATGGGCGAAGCTTTACCGTAAGCTGCTGGAAGCCGCCTATATTTATCAAAATGAAAAAATCCAGGGGATGGTTACTTTTCAGGCAAAGGAACGTTACGAAAAACTATTGATCGAAAAACCCCATTATGTAACCAGGCTTTCAAATAAAAATTTAGCTTCCTACTTAGATATTACCCAGGAAACTTTAAGCCGGATAAAATCCAGGTGATTTTTTGATCTATATCAATGCACAGGTCGTCGGGCATGTTAATATTTGCAAACACATCAATTCAATAACATGCAATTCGATTCAAACAACCCCATTGTTAAACTATGCGCCCACGGGATGGAATTAGAAGGAGAGGGCAAAGCAGCGGAAGCGTCTGAAGTATTTCAGCAAGCCTGGAACGAGGCCACTGACAACTTTGAAAAATTGACAGCCGCTCACTACTTAGCAAGGCATCAAAACAGCGTAACCGACAAGTTGAAATGGGACGAAACAGCTCTGCACTTTGCGCTGGAAATAAACGACGAAAGTATTAAAGGAGCCTATCCATCTCTTTATTTGAATATTGCAAAATGTTATGAGGATTTGAAGGACCTGGTAAAAGCACTAGAGAACTATCAACTGGCGCTAAAGTTTACCAACTTTTTACTCGAAGACGGTTATGGCAATATGATAAAAGCCGGAATTGCAAACGGAATAGAGCGGGTTCGCTCGTAACAGCTTCGGGTGACCGCGTTGCAACATACCGATTTAAACGCATTCGGCTACCTTTAAAAATTTATACTATTTTAGGGGTTTTAGGGGTGATCAAATGAAATTCTGCAAGTATTCTTCTTTGCTTATTATTGTTTTCCTTTTGCCGTTTCTGCCCAAAGGATACGGACAGGGTCAGTTACCACCTGATTCGGCGTCCAGGTTGGAGCGGATCCACAAAAACGGTGTTTTACGAATAGGGGTGCCCGGCGATTACGCTCCTTTTGCCATTGCCCGGGGCGATTCACTTTATGGCGCGGATATTGCGCTGGGGCGGGCGCTGGCTTTGGCGATGGGGGTGCGGCCTGTATTTGTAAAAACAAGCTGGCCGACCCTTGCGAAAGACATGCAAAATGATGCGTTTGATATTGCGCTCGGCGGAATCAGTATTACGCCGGAACGATCTGCTTTGGCCAGCTTTTCAATTTCTTATCATGCCGGCGGCAAGACTTTTCTTTGTCGCCGCCAGGATAGTGCGCGCTTCTCAAGCGCAGGGTCGGTAAACAAAACTGGGGTGCGTTTGATCGTAAATCGTGGCGGGACAAATGAGTCGGTGGCAAGGTCATTATTCCCTGCTGCAACGCTGCAGGTATATCCCGATAATATTGGCGTGTTCAACGAGATCATTGCCGGCCGTGCAGACGTAATGCTTACAGACGATACCGAAGCCGACCTTAAAGCTGAGCAGTATCCGCAGCTATGCCGGAGCTACCCCGGTACCGTCACCAAAAGTGATAAGGCGCTCTGGATCCATACAGATACTGCATTGGTTGTTTTTATAAACAACTGGTTGCAGAAAGAACTGGCGTCGGGCATGCCGCAGCAATGGTTAAAGGAGGCGATGTTAATCGATCATTGACAATTAAGTAGATTATGGGGTTGGCCTGCTGATGTCAAATGTCCGCGAATCGGGGCGCAGGGCCCATGACGCGATAGTTATCAGCAAAAAAACAAATGGCGCTATTAAGGTTTTCGTTACCGGATAATTTATTTTCTTTCTAATGCAATCTTTTATAACCAATAGTGTCTTTTTTAAAAATAATCTTTCACCTGACTGGTTTTGTTATGATTTTCATAAACCATTTACACACGCCCTGCCAAAATAATACAAATATTTTCAGGTCGACACGTTTACGCAACCACATGACTAACAGCTGGTTATTTTTTTAAAAGCGACTTTTTTGTTAAATTTTAATTATAAAAGCGGCGGCACTTGGATTGAACCGGCGGAGCGTAACCGATAATGCCTTTATATTTATGCTCAACCTATTGCACCCATTTTTAATGAGAAGACTATTTTCAACAATATCGTTAATCCTGTTATTTGTTTTGGCGCGCGCGCAAAACCCTACGCCGCGCCAGGAATTTCCCGGTTTGTTCGAAGCTATTCAAATGTCCAATATCTTTCCTGATAACAAGACTTTTGTAGATGCTACCCCGAAGCGCGACCCGGTGCTGATCTTGCAGGATTATAAGGTCGAAAAAGACAAGCCCGAATTCGATCTGAAAAAATTTGTGGCCGATAATTTTACCCCTCCGGCAGGCCCCCGCATCATCTTTAAAACAGATATCAATACCGGCGTTCGCAAACATATCGATACCCTTTGGCAGGTGCTTTCGCGCAAGCCGGATTCAACATCCAAATATTCTTCGTTGCTGCCATTGCCCTATGATTATATCGTGCCGGGCGGCCGCTTTCGCGAAATGTATTACTGGGATTCGTATTTTACCATGCTTGGCTTGCAGGAAAGCCACCGGTTTACCATCATTCAAAATATGATCAGCAATTTTGCGTATCTTATCGATACCTATGGTTTTATACCCAATGGCACCCGCACTTACTACTTAACCCGTTCGCAGCCGCCATTTTTTTCGATGATGCTGGATATCCTGGCAAAGGACGAAAGTGACGCGGTACTGGTAAAGTACCAGCCCGAATTGCTGAAAGAATACCAGTTTTGGATGAAGGGCGCCTCAAAACTGCAACCAGGCGAGGCTTCCGGCAATTCGGTGCGGATGCATGACGGTGAGCTATTGAACCGTTATTGGGACGAGTCGGACAAACCCCGTGAAGAATCATACAAAAAAGATGTGGATGCCGAAAAGCTGACCAAAGAGGCGCCCGGCGATTTTTACCGTAACGTCCGTGCGGCGGCCGAGTCAGGCTGGGATTTCAGCACCCGCTGGATGGACACCACGGGCCGCCTCGAGACCATTCAAACCACCTTTATCATACCAGTTGATTTAAACTGCCTGATTTATCACCTCGAACTTTCGATAGCGAGGTCGTACCAATTGCAGGGAAAACATGCAGAATACCTCCAATACCTGGCTAAGGCCGACGTACGGAAACGCGCCATTCTGAAATATTCGTGGAGCAAAAAGAACGGCTGGTTTATGGATTACAACTGGAAGGAGCAACATGTTACACCGGTAGAGACCCTTGCCGGCGTTTTCCCGCTGGAATTTAAAATTGCCGACACAAGCCAGGCTAAAAAAGTGACCCTTAATTTAAAAGCAAAATTTTTAAAACCCGGAGGTTTGGTGACAACCCTCAACCGCTCGGGCCAGCAGTGGGACAGCCCGAATGCCTGGGCGCCACTGCAGTACATGTCTATTGATGGTTTGAATAATTATCGTCAGTCCGGCCTTGCCAAAGACATTGCGGTAACCTGGATACAAACCAACCTGCAGGTATTTAATGAAACGGGCAAACTGATGGAAAAATATAACGTGGTGGACACAAATACCAAAGCCGGCGGCGGCGAATATCCTTTACAGGACGGCTTTGGATGGACAAACGGCGTACTGCTTAACCTAATGGATAAATATTATCAGCCTCAATTATAGCCCGATAGAATTGCTTTGTAAAAATCCGGTTATACATTCAATTAACATTGCTATGTATAGTCGGTTTTTTATTTTATTTTTAGTGCCAGCTGTCAAGCCTTAATAAACCAATTATTGTATGAGATTTTTCCTGGCATTTCTTATCGTGGTAACTTTTGTATGCCCTGCATTTTCATCGGGTAAAACAGATAGCTTGTTGACGGTGCTGAAAACGGAGCTGGCAAAGGAGAAGGCCTACGATAACGAGAAAGAACTTCGTATCATTGCGCTCAAGCAGCAGCTGTCGTCTATCCCGCAAACCGATTTTAATGCCCAGTATGCACTTTGCAGCAAACTGTACGAGGAATATAAAGTGTTCCAGTTCGATTCGGCTTACGTTTACACGCAGAAGCTCATTAATATTAGCAAACAAACCAAAAACGCGGCCCATTTGAATGAGAGCAGGATAAATGTTGCGTTTCTGTTACTGTCATCGGGCATGTTTACCGAAACGTTTGAATGCCTTAACACGGTGAATACCAGCGTACTTAACGACGACTATAAGCTGCAATATTACTCGATAAAATCACGTGCATTTTCTGACCTGGCACAATACAATAACGATAAGACCTACGCGCCATTCGACCAATCTGAGGCAGTAAAATACATCGATTCGGCTATAGCCATTTCAAAACCCGACTCATTTAACCGGCTTTATCACCTGGGGAATAAACAGGTAATTACCGCGCAATTGCAAGTGCCGAGTGTATATTATATAACCCTGCTGGAAAAATACCAAATGACGGAACATCAGCGGGCGATGGTGGCCACCGGCCTGAGTTTTTTTTATAATGCCCCAAACCAGGCCGACGAACGTACACGACTGATGGCCATGGGCGCTATTGATGATATCCGCTCGTCCACCAAGGAAACATTGGCTGCTTTTGAGCTGGGCCAACAGCTTTATAAAGAAGGCAATATGAAAGATGCCTACATCTTTATCCAGGATGCCATGGACGATGCGCAGTTTTACGGGGCCCGGCTGCGTAAAATCCAGATCGGGGCCGTTTTGCCCATTATTGCGAATCAGCAGATACTGGTATCGGAAAACGAAAAAAATAAATTTTTGATCTATGCCCTTTCTATAGGCGTTGTGGCCATTATCGTTTCACTGGTTTCGTTTATCGTATTCATTCAACTGAAAAGGCTGAAGGACAAAGAGCGGATTATCGAAGAAAAGAATGTTTTGCTTGAAAAAATAAATAATAAACTCGAAGAGGATACCCATATTAAAGAAGAATACATCGGTTATTTCTTTAACGTGATTTCTGCCTACATTTTAAAATTGGAAAAATTAAAACGAAACGTGGAGCGGAAGATATCGATAAAGAAATACGAAGACGTATTGTTGGCCGTGAACGAGATCAACATAAAAAAAGAAAGAGAAACGCTGTTCTATACGTTCGACCACGTGTTCCTGAAGATATTCCCAAACTTTATAAGCACTTTCAATTCCCTGTTCAAAAAGGAAGACCAGATTTGGCCAAGAGACCATGAAGTGCTGAATACCGATCTGCGGATATTTGCACTGATGCGCCTGGGGATAAATGATAACGAAACGATCGCCAATATTCTTGAATATTCGGTGAATACTATATATGTTTATAAAATGCGCATAAAGGCCAAAGCGCTCGTGCCTGGCGACCAGTTCGATCACAAAATAATGGAAATTAAAGCCGTTGACGGACTCAGCCGATCCTGATAATCAAATCGGTATCGTTCCCGGCAAGCCGTTATTTTTTAGCGCCCCGATTTTTTAGGATTTTGTTTGATCTCCGGCGAAATGAATACTTAGTGTTAAATAAGTATTCAAAAGTGTTAAATTAAGTTTATATTTTTTGACCCTTCGCCAATTTTAAGTATCTTATATACAGCGTTTTAAATTTATAAAAATCAATATTTTTTGAAATTTTTAGTAAACAAATAGGTAATACTGTAACCAGCTTGTTACTTTGTATATTAGGTTATTTAGGATAACTATTAATTCACCCAATTAAACCAATTGTTAAACCTTTTAAGTAACCCGCATTAGTTGTTAGGTATGGTGCCTCCGGATGGAGGGCGATAAGGCTGTTTTTTTTGGCCTTTGTTTTTGGCTCAAGCAGATTACAACAAATTATAAACCGCAAACTATTTAACTTAACTAATGACTAAACGTATGCCGATGCCCCCTTAAAACGAAAACAAGCCAATTGAAACAGCAATGCCGGAGTGATAATCGAGGCGGCTGCTAAGCAAAGTTTAACAAACCAAGCTTTAATTATGAGAAAATGTTAATCAACCCAATCAACCTCCAAACCCAATTTTATGCAATTTAAAAATTTACTCAAAGTAAGTTGTCTTGCCTTGCTGTGTTTTTTTGTGCTACCTGCTATGGCGCAAAATAAGACTGTGACAGGTAAGGTTACCGACTCGAAAGACGGATCACCTTTAATAGGTGCATCGGTTACAGCAAAAGGTACAACTATTGGCGCCATAACCGACATTAATGGCGCATTCAAATTATCAGTACCACAATCAGCAACAACGCTGGTTATCTCCTATATCGGCTATACTACAAAGCAAACTGCCATTACCGATGGGCCAATGAGTATCACGCTCGACGCCGCCGGTGGTCAATTAAATGAAGTTTTAGTAGTCGGTTACGGCACAGTGCGAAAAAAGGATGCGACGGGTTCCGTCGTGAAAGTAACTTCTGACGACTTTGTTCAGGGTGTAACGACCGATCCATTGCAGCAATTGCAGGGCAAAGCGGCCGGTGTAACCATATCCACTAACAGCGGCGACCCTAACCAGCCCGAAGTTGTACGTATTCACGGTACAGCATCATTAGGCGGTGGTAACGATCCTTTATATGTTGTTGACGGCGTTGCCGGGGTAGATATCCGTACGGTTAATCCAAACGATATCGAATCATTCGACGTATTAAAAGATGCTTCCGCAGCCGCCATTTATGGTTCGCGCGCTTCCGGTGGCGTAATTTTAGTTACCACAAAACACGCCAAAGCAGGAAGAGTAGTGGTTACGTACAATAGCTATGTAGCTTCTGAATCTGCGCAGCACCTGATTGCATTTGCGGATGCTTCGCAATACCTTGCCGCATACCAGGAGGCCAACAAAGGCGCTTCGATGCCAACAGGTACAAGCACTACCAGTAACCAGGGCGCTAATACCAACTGGTTTAAAGCATTGCTGCGTACAGGCTTTACCCAAAGCCACAACATTTCCGTTGCCGGTGGTACTGAAGAAAGCCATTACCGGGGGTCGCTAACTTACCAGGATCAGGATGGTATAGCGATAAACTCCGGCCGGCAAGATTTCAACGGTCGTTTTAATTTCGATCAAAAGGCAATGAATGATAAACTGACCATAACCATGGGCGTGGCTGTTGACCATGTGAACGCGGCTTTCTCCGACCCAGCGGCGTGGGAGGATGCAGCATCTGTTCCGTCGGTGATTAGCGAATATCAGCCAGGCGGCGCTCCGGGCCAATACCAATATATAAACAATACCGATGAAAACAACCCGGTTCCATTTTTAGCGCAGATTATAAATACCGGTACTACCGATCAAATAATCGGGAACCTGAAGTTGGATTATTTGGTTGCCCCCGGTTTTACCATAAGCCCTTATGCTAACGCAACCCGGCTAAATGGTACCGGCCATATTTATATTCCGGCCTCCAATTTGCTGGGCTCTCTTGGCGATCTTATCGGACAAAATGTCGCCGACCAGAGCAATGGCGACGAAGATCTTGCGGCCACCACAGCAACTACTGAAACCGCAGGTCTTACGGCTAATTATAAAGGCACATTTGGAAAAAGCAGGTTGAATGTGTTGGGCGGTTACGAATTTAATAGTTACAATTATAGCGGGTTCCATATAGAGGCGCATGATTCCTATGATGTCGACTTACCTTACGAAAATCTAAACTCTTTCAACAGCGTCAACGCTGTATCCGACTTATCCTCGTATGATAACGGCTATAAACTCAACTCATATTTTGGTAGAGCGGAATACAATTTTAACGACAAATATTATTTGACCGGTACGGTACGGTACGATTGGTCGAACAAATTGGGTTTAGATCAGCAGTCGGAAATTTTCCCTTCCTTTAGCGCGGCATGGAACATCAGCAATGAAGATTTCTTGAAATCCTCTACATGGATCACTTCGCTGAAGCTTCGCGGCGGTTACGGACAAACAGGCGACCAGGACGTTATCGGAGCCTACTCATCCCAGCTTTTGTTCGGAAACGCAGGTGGTACGCTTTACTATGACGGGGCAAGTCAAAAATGGCTCCCTGCCAATTTCTCCATTCAGAACCAAAACCCCGGTTTAAGATGGGAAGAAAAAACGGTTGTCGATGCAGCTGTGGATTTTTCATTATTTAATGGTCGCTTAAATGGTAGTATCGATTTTTATAATGCCAACACTAATCACTTGTTATTCCCTTATCCGGTAGCTACAGGTGGCCAGTTCTTTGTTGGCACCATATTGGCAAACGTGGGTACTTTGAATAACAAAGGCTTTGACCTATCGCTGAGTGGCACCATTGTAAAATCAAATAATTTTTCGTGGACCGCAAACGGTAATGTTTCTTTAAACCGCAATAAAATAACCGACCTTTCCGGAACACTGCCAGGCGGTACACCGGTTAACCAAAACTACTCGCAAGTTGGCTCAACAGGCGGTTTAGGTATCAGCGGTTCGATAGCAAATATCGGTTACTTAGCTGTAGGTTATCCCGTGGGCACCTTATTGTTACCGCAGTACGCTGGTATTGATGCACAAGGCAACCAATTGTTTTGGCATTACGCCGCAGATGGCACCAAAACCGAGGTACAGGCAGGTTCGCTTACCATTGGTTTGCCGGGTACTGACGACAGGCGGTATTATACTACTGATCCGAAGTTTACTTATGGTTTTACCAATATTTTCCGTTATAAACAATTTGACTTAAATTTGTTTTTGCGCGGCAACTATGGCAGTCACGCATTTAACGAAGTAGCGATGGATTACAGCACAATTGCCGGCAAAGTAGGCACTTATTCCTTGCTGGCCAATGCGCTTGCGCAAGGCATCAACAGCCAGCCTACGCCATCAACCTATTGGTGGCAAAGCACTTCTTTCCTAAAAATACAAAGCGCCACAATAGGTTATACGCTGATTACAAAGGACAGCAAATATGTTGACAGGTTGCATCTTTATGTAGGGGGAAATAATTTGTTTACCTTTACAAGTTATAAAGGAGTTGACCCTGAGGTAAATAGCAATGTGGTGGGCGGCGACGCCGGTATTGATGTCAGGAATGGCGGGCTTTATCCACGCACCCGTGAACTAACGTTTGGCATAAATCTTACTCTTAAATAGTAACCATATAAATTTATTTATAATGAAAAAGAAATATTTATTTATCGCGGCGGCCCTCTTAGTGGGCTTAAGCATTTATTCCTGTAAAAAGCAGCTTAACCCGGCGCAGGATAGCGTGGTGGAATCGGCTATCACGCCACGGTACCTTAACTCGATCGTGTTAGGGGCGTACACTAAATTACAGGGTTTGCCAACCGGCGTTATTGAGGATGCAGAAGCTACTACCGATGCATTGATCATCCCGGTAAGGGTAGGCGGCGACTGGCTCGACGGCGATGAGCACGTGCAATTATGGCTGCATACTTATTTGCCGGGCCACGGGCAGATCGGGCCTGATTGGTCGACACTTTATGCCGGTATAGGCCAAATTAATATCACTATAGGCCTTTTGCAGGGCTTGCCGGCCACCAGTAGCTCGGCATCATCCATTGCGGAATTAAAAACGCTGCGGTGCTATTTTTATTATGTACTGTTAAGCTACTGGGGCAACGTACCTTATATCATATCATCAAATACCAATGCGAGCACGGCCCCTACAACACCGGCCGCCACTATTTACAATGATTTGATAACAGAGTTGAAAGCTGATGCACCACTGTTAAGCTCAAAAACGCCAACCCAGGATGCAAGCCAATACGGCAGGATGAATAAATGGTGCGCGTACTTTTTATTAACCAAGTTGTACATGAATCAAAATGTGATGACCGGCGGAAATGATAACACCGGTTATACGGCTGCTTCGGCTTATTGCGATTCATTGATGACTGCGGGCTACTCGTTATCAAGCAGCTTCCTTTCAAATTTTGCAAGCGCCAACAACGTAGGTAATACCGAAAACATTTTTGTTATTCCTTTTGACCACATCTCTGCCGGCGGGTTAAATATCCAGATGGAGACCATGCACTATAACCAGGCTGCCAAATACAATTGGGGAAGTACCGGCGGCCCTTGGAACGGTTATTGCGCAAATGCGGATTATTACGCTTTATTTGACAATGCGGATGCAAGGAAAGCAGGATGGATGCATGGCATTCAGTACGCGGCTGACGGCGTAACCCCATTGACAACAAGGGGTAGCGACAGCTCGCTGGTGCTTAATTTCAGACCGCAGATAACCGGCTTTTTGCAGGCCACTCCCGCAACGGAATATGATGGCGTACGCCAGCAAAAATGGCAGCTTACCGAGGGCTTCCAGGGCATGGATGCCGACTTTTCGCTATTCCGCTATGCGGATGTGCTGTTAATGAAAGCTGAATGCGTATACCGTTTAGGTAACCCGGCTGCTGCATTAACTTATACTGCTGCTGTTAGACAAAGAGCTGGTTTGAGTAATTTCTCATCAGAAGCATTTGCGCTCGATAGCATTTATAATGAAAGAGGGCGTGAATTTGTTTGGGAAGGCTGGAGAAGAGAAGACCAAATACGTTTTGGTCACTTTGAAGATCCTAAGCAATTCAAACCGCGTGACCCGGATACCCACGCCAGGTTATGGCCGATACCAACAACAGCTATTGCGCAGGACCCTAATTTAATACAAAACAAAGGTTATTAATAAAATAGTGATAACCTGTTAATTTTTAATGGAGCGGTAATTTATTACCGCTCCATTTTTTTTATGTTTGATTCCTGATATGAAATTTTCACGCACAAGACCACTCTTTTTTACCCTCTTAGTTTTTTGTATTTCCTGTCAGAAGAAAAGTGAGCTTCAACAGGAAGATGCTTTATTTAAGTTAATGCCATCCTCCCAAACCGGCATAACTTTTAATAATAAGGTTAAGGATGACGGTAAATACAATGATTTTAACTTTCGTAATTTTTACAACGGCGGCGGCGTGGCAATTGGTGATGTGAACAATGACGGCAAGCCCGACATATTTTTTACCTCGAACCAGGGCGAATGCAAGCTGTATATTAACGAGGGAAACTGGAAGTTTAAAGATGTAACGGCTGGCTCGGGCTTGAATAAATATCACCGCTGGCATACCGGGGTAACCATGGTTGATATTAATGGCGATGGCTGGTTGGACATTTACATCAGCAACAGCGGCGGGCTGGGTAATGCCGACCGAAGAAACGAGCTCTATATAAATCAAAAAGATGGCACTTTTAAGGAAGAAGCCGAAGCATATGGGCTGGCTGATCCGGGATTATCTACCCAGGCATTATTTTTTGATTATGACCACAGCGGCTCCCTTAGTTGCTTTGTGCTGAATAACAGTTACCGCTCAACAAGCAGTTTTCCGAATGGCCGCGATTTGCGCCATATACGCGATCCGCTGAACGGAGATCGTTTATACAAAAATATGAATGGAAAGTTTGTGGATGTAAGCGAGAAGGCCGGGATTTACGGCAGCGAAATTGGCTTTGGTTTGGGTGTGGCTGCCGGCGATATGTTTAATACCGGCTGGGACGACATGTATATTTCGAACGATTTTTTCGAACATGATTATTTGTACCAGAATCAGCATAACGGCAAATTCAATGAAATTAGCAACGATGCGTTAGGCCATATGAGTCTTTCGTCAATGGGGTCGGATTTGGCTGATATTAATAACGATGGGTTATTGGATATGTTTACCACCGACATGCTGCCCGAAAGCGACTACCGCTTGAAAACCACTACTAAGTTTGATGAGTTTGATGTGTACAATGCCAAACTAAGAGGCGATTTTCATCACCAGTTTACCAAAAACTGTTTGCAGCTGAACAACGGCGATGGCACCTTTAGCGAAATAGCCGACCTTGCCGGCATAAACGCGACCGACTGGAGCTGGGGAGCACTTATATTTGACTTTAATAACGATGGTTGGAAAGATATTTTTGTGAGCAACGGTATTAGCAGGGATTTAACCAACCAGGATTTCCTGACATATTTTAGCAGCCAGGAGGTAATGGATGAAATTAAGCATGGGGGGTTTAAACCCAAAACATTGTTGGATAAAATGCCCAAAACGCCTATTACCAGTTACGGCTTTGTTAATCAGAAAAACCTGCAGTTTAAAAACGAAAGCGCACAGCTGGGCTTTACCATGCCGTCTTTTAGCAATGGCGCCGCTTATGGCGACCTTGATGGTGATGGCGACCTTGACCTGGTGGTGAATAATGAAAACGGCGAAGCATTTATTTACCGGAACATGACTTCCGAAACCACCCATGCACATTACCTTAAAATTAACTTAAAGGGAAGCGGTATGAATACATTCGGGATTGGCGCAAAAGTTACTATTTATACCAATGGGATGCAGCAATTGCTGGAACAGCAGCCCACCCGCGGGTTTCAAAGCAGCAGCGAGCCCGTATTGAATTTTGGTACCGGCAACTACAAGAAAGTGGACAGCCTGAAAGTGGTATGGCCCGATATGAAAATGCAAATATTGAAAAATATTGCCACCAATACGGTTATCACCTTGAAGCAAGCAGACGCAAAAGGTGATTTTGTCCCAGCTGTGAACAAAACTAAACCTATTTATAAAAATATAACGGCCACATCATTTAAAGGTGATATTTATCACAAAGAAAATGATTACAAAGATTTTGACGACCAGCGGCTTATACCAAAAATGCTATCGACAGAGGGCCCTAAACTGGCCGTTGCAGACGTAGACGGAGATGGCCTTGAAGATTTTTTTATGGGTGGGGCTACAGGCGATACGGCCAAACTTTTTATTCAGCAGCCCAACGGCACGTTTACACAAAAAAGGGAATTCGCCTTTGAACAGGATAAGAACAGTGAAGATATTGGCGCCCTGTTTTTAGATGCGGCACATACCGGCAAAAAGGACCTCATAGTGGTGTCAGGCGGCAACCTGGAAAAAGAAGGTTCTTTGGATTTGCTCGCGCGGTATTATACAAATGATGGAAAAGGTAATTTCACCCGCAAGTTTACCGGCTGGCCGCTTGTTTCCATTAACGCGTCGTGCGTAAGGCTAAATAACGATAACGGCGATGTGTTTATCGGCGCCAGGTGTGTTCCCGGTGCGTACGGGAACATCCCCTCCAGCAAATTATTAAGGAATGACGGCCACGGTAATTTCACCGACGCAACGGCCACGGTAGCACCGGAGTTGTTAAAATTAGGAATGGTAACTGATGCCCAATGGGCAGATATTGATGGGAGCGGCAAAAACTCGCTGGTAGTTGTCGGCGACTGGATGCCGGTAACTATTCTTAAATATGTTGACGGAAAGCTTCAAAAAACCGGCGAAATAGCTAATTCTTCGGGATGGTGGAACTGTCTAACGGTTGCAGACCTCAACGGTGACGGGAAATTAGATTTGATTGCCGGCAATAACGGTCTTAATTCGAAAATTAAAGCCGACGCCGACCACCCTGCAAAATTGTATGTCTCTGATTTTGACGGCAACGGCCAGGTGGAATGCATACCTGTTTACTATAAAACCGACGGCAAAGCATATCCTTTTAACCTGCACGATGATATGATTAAACAGATGCCCTATTTAAAAAAGAGATTTTTAAGGTATGATGCCTATGCGGGAAAAAGCATTGAGGAAATTTTTACTAACGGCGAGTTGGACAAGGCATCCGTTTTAACGGTTACACAAACGCAAACCTGTGTTTTTTATAACGATGGCAAAGGGGGATTTAATATGAAGCCGTTGCCCATGCGCGCACAGTTTTCGCCCGTATTCGGCATCCTGGTTACGGATATCAACAATGACGGGATTAAGGATTTATTTTTAGGCGGCAACTTTTATGGTTTGAAACCCGAGGTTGGACGGTACGACGCCAGCTATGGCGTTACCTTATTGGGGGATGCAAAACATGGGTTTGACTACGTGCCACCCGCAAACAGCGGACTATTTATAAAGGGCGAGGTGCGCGACGTTAGCGAGATAAAAACCAAAAATGGAAAGGATATAATTGTCGCGCGCAATAATGATGCCCTGCAATTGTTTAAACGAAATTAGCGTTATGTCAACATTGAAATGACGCTTAGCCTTTACAGCGGATTTTAAAGCTTGTAGCTAACCGGATAAAAATTAAGTTTTTGATTGTTGACAAAGGTTTCCGGGCCGGCCTAATGTTATTTAATTTGCTGACAAATTCATGTCAGTGAACGCATAAAAAAGATGTTAAGGCATTTGATTCGAATTTATGTTAAATAACTGATTTTAAGGTATTTAAAATAGGGTTAACATTGAAATATGTTAAGTTGTGTTAACCCTTTTGCGTGATTAGTACTTGAGCAATCAGATAAAAACGTGTTGACATGACACGAGCTGGTAGGTTTCAAACTGATCTGCGATGGCCGTCGGAATTTAAAAAGTGATCTATCGGTCAGGAGCAGATAAATCTAAGCTGAACCCTATTTTGACCCGGGCGCCGATGGAAACGTGCCGAAGTTCACCTGTATATTTATTGTATCCTTTTCACTAACCGGAAGTTTATTATCCAGGTAGGTTTCAAAAGGTAAAATAACCAGCTGATGTGAATGATCAGCAAAATATTGAGTCAGCGCCTGGTGCGCTTTTCCTCTTTTTAAAAACGCGCCTTTATACTTAATGGCATATAGCGGTCCGCCTTTTGGCATCCTGTTAAGTTGAATGCCATCGCTCGATTTTATTGCTTTGTTTATAAAAAAGCCAACTTTTACCTGGACCGAGTCTTTTGTATTTTTATTAAACTGTGCAATTACCGGTTGCGTCGCTTTAACGTTGTTCGCTTTCATATACCCTTGTAATGAAGCTAATATTTTTGCTGCTTCAGTGAATTGATTTTTTTCCAAAACTTCATTTTGCTTTACAATAAGCAAGCTGTCGGGTACCCCGGTTTTAAAGATATTGAAACCATAAAGCAGGCTGTCAGTTTCCAGGTAACTTTTTAGATCACGTAAACGATTTTCTAAAAATGAGGAGGGGCTGATCTTCCCAATAAAATAAGTTATCACGGTTTTGTCTTCTCTTATGGTAATGCTGGTTTTGTCAAGCAATTTGTCAGGAACCGGCACCATTGTGTAACGGTAATTTGTTGTTTTACCCCGGTCTTGTTCATTCACGTTAAATGAATTTCCCTTAAGGTTGACATCCAATGCCAGGCCATTATATTTTATGGTAAATTGAGAAGAATCTTTTTGAACTATTACCTTTCCGGAGTCGGTACTCAATGCCTTCCTTAAATCCGGCCGGGATTGTTCCCAATTTAATGGGTTAGTTAAGCGGGTGTATATACTCAAAAAGGGAGAGGGGATAGTGATGGTTTTTTGCAATGTAACGGGTATAAAACATGCAGCACTAACCGCTGCTAATAACACTAACAGTAAAATTTTTTTAATCATTCAAAAAGGGTATTAATCGAACCCTAAAAGTACAAAAAAAAGCTCGTTTTGAGCGTTTTTGATATTGTTTTGCCATTTTTTAATTTAGAAAAGAACGATATTTAAAAACGGAAAACTTAGGTTCTTTTACAGAAAATTGGTAAATTTCGGCACCAAAAATTAACCTGTAATAATATTGACAAAGGAGCACGGATTTTGATCTCACATAATTCTTTTCATGATATATTTTATAGGGTGTAAAATATTTTTTCCTGATAGCAATTGATTAATGATCTTTAAAACCGCAAAAAGGGGCCTTAAAAAGCTGTATGTTTTCAAGTTAGTTTTAGTATTATGTGTTTTGCTTGCCGGGCTGGATTCCTGTAAGCAAAAAAACGAAGAAGCCCCGATTTTTCAATTGCTCGATTCGACACAGACTAATATAAAATTTAAAAATAATTTAAGTGATGAGGATTACCCGGGCATTTTAAATTACCTGTATTTTTATAATGGCGGGGGGGTAGCCATAGGCGACATTAATAATGATGGGCTGCCAGACATATTTTTTACTTCCAATAAAAAAGGCGGCAACAAACTTTACCTAAATAAAGGCAATTACCAGTTTGAGGATATTACCGCAAAAGCGGGCGTGGCCGGCGATGCCGACTGGTGTACCGGCGTCACGATGGCAGACGTAAATAATGACGGCTACCTGGATATTTATGTTTGCTGCATCTCGGGCAAGCTGGGTTTCAAGGGGCATAACATGCTTTATATCAATAATCATGATGGCACTTTCACCGAAGAATCAGCCAAATACGGGCTTGATTTCTCCGGCTTCTCCACCCAGGCTGCATTTTTCGACTATAATCATGACGGGAAGCTGGATTGCTATCTGCTTAACCAATCCAACCATTCGGTTGATACCTATGGTGATACAACACTTAGAAAAAAGATCAATAAGCAAGCGGGCAGTAAATTATTTATGAATAATAATGGCCACTTTGTTGATGTAACGCAAAAAGCGGGCATCTACAGCAGCGCCCTGGGTTATGGCCTGGGCATAGCCATTGGCGATTTGAACAACGACGGCTGGGACGATATTTACGAGGGTAATGATTTTCATGAGAACGATTATTACTACGTCAACAATAAAGACGGTACTTTCACCGAATCGGGCGCAAAGCATTTTAATCATTACAGCCGGTTTAGCATGGGTAACGATATCGCCGATTTTAATAACGACGGACAGTTGGATGTCGTCACGGCAGACATGTTGCCCGCCGATGAAGCTTTGTTAAAAACCTATATCGGCGATGAGTCGTATGATCAATACAAGGTGAAAATATTGAACGGAGGTTTTCAATACCAGTACTCGCGCAATTGCCTGCAAAAAAACCTCGGTAATGGGGAAGCGTTCAGCGATGTGGGACTGATGGACGGTGTTGCCGCGACGGACTGGAGTTGGAGCCCTTTGCTGGCCGACTATGATAACGATGGGATAAAAGATCTGTTTGTGGCGAATGGGATAAAGCGCCGGCCCACCGATATGGATTTTATCAGCTTTATTTCGAATGTGTCGGTGCAGGCCGGACTACAAAGCGGGCACGGCCTGGACGGCCTGGCTATCAACAAAATGCCTTCAGGCGTATCGCACAATTATATTTTTAAAGGCACGAAGAGCGAAAAGTTTATTGATAAAAGCGCAGCCTGGGGCTTTAGGGACACGATGCTCTCCAACGGCGCGGCTTATGCCGACCTGAATAACGACGGCAACCTGGATTTGGTAACTAATAACCTGAACCATACGGCCTGCATCTACAAAAATGTATCAAAAGGAAGCCATTACCTTAGCCTGAAATTTCACGGTACAAGAGATAATGATTTCGGTATAGGGGCTAAAGCCTATGTTTTTTCCGGTAAACAAATGCAGTACGAAGAGTTGATGCTCACCCGGGGATTTCAGTCGTCAGTTGAGCCGAAGCTGCATTTTGGCCTGGGTGGTAGTACTTCAATAGATAGTTTACTGATTGTGTGGCCAGACCAAACATACCAGGTAATACATAAGGTAAAGGGCGATCAGGTACTTACAGCAGATCAGAAAAATGCCAATGGTCATTTTGTTCATAACCAGTTCTTTCCACCAGATAAACCTGTTTTTAAGGACATCACAAATGACATTCATTTAAACTGGAAGCATAAAGAGGATGATTATGTCGATTTTAACCAGCAACCGCTGATCCCGCATATGCTTTCCGAAGAAGGACCGCGCATAGCCGTTGCAGATGTGAACCATGACGGGCTGGACGACTTTTATATTTGCGACGCCAAAGGGCAGCCCGGCGCTCTGTTTATCCAAACGCCTGATGGTAAGTTTGCAGCATCTGTTCAACCCGATTTTGTTGCCGATGCGGGTTGCGAGGATGTTGACGCTGTATTTTTAGATGTCAATCACGATGGCTATCCTGACCTCTATGTGGTAAGCGGCGGAAACGAATTGCCAAACGGTTCGCTGGAACTCGCTGACAGGCTGTATATTAATGATGGAAAAGGTCACTTTAAACGATCGGATAATATTCCATCCATCAAGCTAAATAAAGCCGCTGTTGCAGTTGCGGACGTCAACCACGATGGTTACCCGGATATTTTTGTAGCGGGTGCTCCCGATGCGCATAAGTTTGGTGATATCCCTGAATCGTACCTGTTAATGAATGACGGCCATGGCCATTACCAGAAAGCGGACATTCCGGAGGAACTTAAGCATGCCGGTATGATCCGCTCAGCCGCATTTGCCGACCTGGATGGCGATGGCTGGCCCGACCTCGTCGTCGCCGGTGAATGGATGCCGGTCAAAGTTTTCATGAACAAAAAGGGAAAATTTATTGAATTGAAACAGCCGCAAATGGAAAAACAGCCCGGCTGGTGGCAACGAATAGTGCTTGCCGACGTCAACGGCGATGGCAAAATTGATATTATAGCCGGTAACTATGGTTGGAATTCCAAACTGCAGCCTACACCCGCAGATCCTGTTAAGCTTTATTTAACTGATATCGATAAAAACGGTATAGTCGATCCCCTGCTCACGCACAGTGTCGACGGTAGGGAGTATACGTTTTTAGGTAAAGGCGACATCGAAAAACAAGTGCCATTGCTGAAAAAGAAATACTTGTATTACCACGATTATGCCGGCAAAACGGTCAGTCAGATATTTGGCGATTCCCTAAAAGGCAGCGTGCCGTTAACGGTTACTTCGTTCACTTCGGGCGTGTTCTATAACAAAGGGAATGGTAATTTTCAGTTTAAGGCCTTCCCCTCAGATGCGCAAACCGCGCCTCTTTTTGGATTTGCGAGTATACCCGGTAAAAACAATTACATAATCGCGGGCGGCAATTTTTCCGGCGTATTACCTTTTGAGGGCCGTTATGATGCAGACTTTGGCGACCTGATGTATGCAGATAAAAACGGAGACTTTAAATGGGTTTCACCTGTGTCGTCTGGCTTTTTGCTGAAGGGGGAAGTGCGGGATATCAAAGCGATAAAGACAGCGTCGGGTACCATTTATGCCGTGGCGATCAATAATAATGCGATTAGATTTTTTAAGGTAAATAATTAAATATGAATAAATTATACGCAGCAGTTCTGTCTGCAGGGCTGTTTTTGACGACAGTGGTAAATGCCCAGGACGAGTGGGTAATAAAAGCCGATAAGATCGACCCTGCAAATTATTATGGCATAACGGTGGCCAATGGTATGATTGGCATTGTTTCTTCGCCGGAGCCGTTCAAGGTAAAAAATGTGGTGCTCGCGGGCGCCTACGATCTTTATGGCAGGGGCAGGGTGAGTAATTTTTTGAATAGCTTTAATTTGCTGAACATGTCTCTTCAGATAAACGGACATGAGATTGAAAACAACAATATCCAGCATTTTAAGCAGGAACTGGACATGCAGCATGCAGCATTCACGGCCACCTTCGATTATGGTGATGAAGCATCTGTAAAATATACTTACTATTCGTTGCGGCAGCTTCCGTTTACAGTTTTGATGGACATTTCCATAACGGCAAAAAAGAAGATCGCTATTACATCGTCCAGCGTAATGCAGGCCCCCGATGCCCTGCGCGATGTGCAGAATTATTTTAATGAAGTAGACGGCTCGCACGGGAGGATCAGCTTACTTACCTCGACGGCAAAAAGCCCTACCGGCAAACTGCAGCTTTGCGCCTCCACCACCTTTTTATTTGACGAACCCGATGGCCAGGAACCGCGGCTGTTGCACCAATTGGAAGATAACAACGCACATTGGATGCAATTTAGCAAGGAGATACCGGTTGGGACGACTTACCGCTACAGCATAGTTGGCTCATCGATCACTTCGGCACATGACGCTGACCCATTAAACCAGGTGGAGCGTTTAACCATGTTCGCCAAACTGGAAGGCCGCGAGCGTTTGATCAAATACCATGAAGCAGCATGGGCTGAGCTTTGGAAAAGTGATATAAAAATTGACGGCGACCCCCAGGCACAGCAGGACATTCACAGCATGTTGTACCATTTGTATTCTTTTTCCAGGGCGGGCACTGCCTATTCGCCCTCGCCGATGGGCCTTTCGGGTTTAGGATATAATGGCCACGTTTTTTGGGATGCTGACCTGTGGATGTTCCCAGGCATGTTGGTTCTGCACCCTGAGATAGCCAAATCCATGGTCGAGTATCGCTTCCAGCGCCTTTCGGCAGCGAAGCAAAATGCTTTCGAACACGGATATAAAGGCGCTATGTTTCCCTGGGAAAGTGCGGACATAGGCGTTGAAGAAACACCGGTTTGGGCGCTGAGCGGTCCTTTCGAGCATCATATTACGGCTGATGTGGCGCTTGCCGCCTGGCAATACTATTGTGTAACGCAGGATAAACAATGGCTGATGGAAAAAGGATGGCCCATTTTGCAGGCTACAGCCGATTTTTGGGCCAGCCGCGTGGAGCGCAATGGACCGGGACAATACGACATAAAAGACGTGGTCGCCGCCGATGAATGGGCCGAAAACGTTGATAACAACGCCTTTACCAATGCCGCCGCTATCGCCAACCTGCGCAATGCCACCGCAGCCGCTAAAGTATTAGGCATCAACCCTGATCCCGATTGGCAACTGGTTGCGCAGAATATCCCGATCCTCAAGTTCCCGGATGGGGTAACCAAAGAGTTTGCTACTTACAAGGGTGAAGGCATAAAACAGGCCGATGTGAATTTGCTTGGCTACCCGTTGAACGTTATTACTGACCAGGCGCAAGTAAAAAAGGACCTGGAATATTATGAAACGCGCATCCCGAACGAAGGAACCCCGGCGATGACCGAAGGTATATTTGCCTTATTATATTCAAGGCTCGGAAATGGTGAAAAGGCTTATCATTACTTCAAGGATGGCTACGAACCTAATCTGAACCCTCCGTTCAGGGTAATTGCTGAAACAAAGGGCGGCACCAACCCCTATTTTGCTACCGGGGCGGGCGGTCTTTTGCAAAGCTTGCTGATGGGGTTTGGTGGCCTGGACATTACGCCGCAGGGAATCATTCAAATAAAAAGCGCACTGCCCTCAAACTGGCATTCAATAACGATAACCGGGGTCGGCCCCGATAAAAAGACTTATACTGTTAAATGATTTTCAGACAATTCATAAAAAAAAATGAAACCAATAATTCTAATTTTTGCCGTTACAGCTATACTTTTTTCATCCTGTAAAAAACCCGATTATGACAAAGTATTCAGTGATCCTGGTTTGTACAGCCGTACTGTATTTGAATTGAATACTGTGGTGATGGGGAACAATTTTTCGCCGCCGGTGGCTTCCAGAAATTATGCTTATGCTTCCATAGCCGGTTATGAAGTCATTGTTGCCGGCAATCCTCAAAAATACCAATCGTTGGTTGGTCAGTTAAATGGATTTAAAAAAGTTGCAAAACCGATTGGCAATGAACTTATTGATTATGACTATGCTGCGCTGTTTGCGTTTTGCAAAGTGGGCGAGGCCGTTACGTTTCCCGAGGGTAGCCTGAAGTATTATACAGATAGCCTGCACCAAATGGCTGCTGCACACGGGATGCCATCTGAAATGCTTGACAGTTCTGAAAGTTACGCAAAACGGGTGGCCAAATCAGTTATGGCCTGGAGCAAAGGCGACCATTACCTGCAAACCCGCAGCGCTTCCAAGTTTGCAATAAAAGATTCTACCGGCCGCTGGATACCGACCCCGCCGGGATACTTTGAAGCCGTTGAGCCACACTGGGGTGAAATAAGGACCATGGTGATGCATGATGCAAAGGAATATATTGTTGTGCCGCCGCCTGTGTTTAATGTGACCGATAAAGGCAGCCCGTATTATAAAGAGGTGATGCTAAGCAAAAACGTGGTGGATAGCTTGACGCCGGAACAAGCTCACATAGCCGATTTTTGGGATGACAACCCGCAGAAAATGAATGTACAGGGGCACCTGATGTTCGTCACTAAAAAATTTTCGCCGCCAGGGCATTGGATGAGTGTTGTGGGGATAGGCGCCGAAAAAGTGCATGCTGATTTTGCTACGACGGTTTGTGCATATGCCAAAACCTCTATTGCGCTGTTTGATGGATTTATTGAATCATGGGCAGCCAAATACAAATACAAAACGGTTCGGCCGGAAACAGTTATCGACAAATATTTTGACAGGGATTGGCGCCCGCACCTGCAGACACCGCCTTTTCCGGAGTACACCTGTGGGCATTGCACCGTATCGGCCGCAGCCGCCCAGGCATTAACGAGCGTTTTAGGCGACAATGTGGCTTTCACCGATACAACCGAGCTTCAGTTCGGCATAAAGAGTTTATCCTACAAATCATTCCGCGATGCGGCCAATGAAACGGCTATGTCGAGGTTTTACGGCGGCATTCATTTTCATAATTCCTGTATGGTATCGCATGATTTTGGGCAGGTGGTAGGCGATTCTGTGGTTAAGAAACTAATAATGAAAAAATAAATTTATCCCAATACTATGCGTCTTTCTTACGTTATTATCTTGCCGGCCCTTATCGTGATAACAGGTTGCCAAAACCACCCTGGTGCTCCGAAAGAGGCGCTAAAGGATAGTGCTAACACCGGTTCACGGCCAACGTGGGCCCTATTGCCATTTATCAAAATTGATAGCGTTAACCCGGTATTGACGCCGGGCACCGGTAGCTTTATCGACCCGATCCTGAATAAAAAAGTATTTTGGGAAGCGAAAGATGTGTTTAACCCAGCCATAGTGAACAAGGACGGAAAAGTGTACATGCTTTACCGCGCCCAGGATAAAACAGGCAAGCCGGGTGGAACATCGCGTATAGGACTGGCGGTAAGCGATGACGGCCTGCATTTCAGGCGAATGCCGAAACCGGTGCTTTATCCTGAAAATGACGCCTTTAAAAAATATGAATGGGAGGGAGGCTGCGAAGACCCGCGTGTAGTACGTGATGACAAAGGTATATATTATATGATGTACACTGCGTACGAAGGTACTACGGCGCGCCTTTTTGTGGCAACTTCGACCGACCTGCTGACCTGGAAAAAATATGGCAGTGTTTTCAATAAAGCATACAATGGAAAGTACGCGCTGAAATGGAGTAAATCCGGCTCGGTGGTTTCAAAATATGTGGACGGTGAGCCGGTGGCCGTTAAAATAAACGGGAAATATTGGATGTATTGGGGCGACTCGCAGATATGGTGCGCCACCTCGGACGACCTGATCAACTGGACGCCGTTGCAAATGAAAAGCGGAGAACAACCGCCCGTGAAATTAAGAGGGCAGGCGCTAACCATGCCGGATTTGAAAGTTGTGCTGCCAACCAGGCAGGGTATGTTTGATAGCAACCTGGTTGAGTCAGGGCCGCCGGCGATGCTCACCGGGAACGGGATTGTTTTGCTTTATAACAGTATGAATGAGGTTTCATTTGGCGATAAAACCCTTCCCGAAGGCAGCTATAATGCGTCGCAGGTTTTGTTTGACATGAATGATCCGACAAAGATCCTTCGCAGAATGAGCACTTACTTTTTTAAACCCGAAAAACCTTACGAAATAACCGGGCAGGTAAACCAGGTTTGCTTTATCGAGGGGCTAACCAAAGTTAAAAACCAATGGTACCTGTATTACGGAACAGCTGATTCGAAGATCGCAGTTGCTGCAACTAAAGGAGACTGAACACCTCCACATATTAAATTTTCGATGGTTTCACACCTTTCCGGTCATTAATAATCTCCTCTGATTAGCTTAGAGACCGCTTATTTAATGCCCGAAAATCGTTTTAAGGCAAAAAAAATTTATATAATTCAGCTTTGTTTATTTTGTAATATATTAATTATCATGTGCTTATGATTATAAGTAGCTAAATCCGATTAAATTTTTATTATATAATATCTCCAATCGGCTTACGCACAGTTAAGCGTGTTTAATATGTAGCTATATTTAGGTATCTCAAATACTTTTTATACTGAGATTGAGTACTATAATTGGTTTGACAGGGGTAGCCTTCCGAGGGCTACCTTTTTTTTACTTTTGCTCATGTGCGACTGAGGTGAGCGGAAATTGTTGCGGCTTAATTTGAAATACCTATCTTTAAGCCAGTCCCTTATTAAAGTCGCATTACAACTTGGAACCTCAAAACGACAATCAACTGGATCACTTCTGGCATCTGAGCGCGGAAGACGTGATCGAAAAACTATCATGCGGCCAAAACGGCCTTGATGACGCTGAAGCCACCTCAAGGCTCAAAACATATGGCCCCAATACCCTAAAAGCCAATACGCGCACCAACGCTGTTATTTTATTTCTCTCGCAATTTAAAAGCCCGGTTACTATATTGCTGATCATAGCAGCCGGACTCTCAGTTGGATTGAACGACCTGACAGATGCGGTGATCATCTTTATCATTGTGATAATTAGCGGCGCGCTTGGTTTCTTCCAGGAACGCGGCGCGGCCAATGCCGTAAATGAATTGCTGAAAATGGTACAGTTACACTGTACGGTTTGGCGGGATAATGCTAAAAAGGATATTCCGGTTGAAGGTGTGGTTCCCGGTGATATGGTATTTCTCAGCGCCGGTGATATTATTCCGGGCGACAGCCTGATATTGGAATCACAGGAACTGTTTATTGACGAAGCAGCATTTACAGGTGAAACCTATCCCGTTGAAAAAAATGTTGCTATCCTGGACGCAGATTTACCCATTTCCAAAAGGACAAATTCCGTGTTTATGGGCGCGCACGTGATCAGCGGCAAGGCAAAAGTGCTTGTGGTTAAAACTGGTAAACAGACCGAATTCGGAAAGATTTCGACTTCGCTGCTAGCGCGCGCACCGGAAACTGACTTCGAAAGAGGTATACGCCGGTTCGGTTACCTGCTGATGGAGATCACGTTGCTACTGGTGATCATCATTTTTGCGATCAACGTATTGCTGCATAAGCCCCCGCTCGACTCATTCCTGTTTTCGCTCGCCCTGGCTGTCGGGCTAACACCTCAACTACTCCCGGCAATCATCAGTGTAAACCTTTCAACCGGCGCCAAGCGCATGGCCGCAAAAAAGGTTATCGTAAAACGCTTGTCGTCCATCGAAAACTTTGGCAGCATGAACATTTTATGTTCCGACAAAACCGGCACGATCACCGAAGGTAAAGTAACCTTGAAGGACACTATAGATATTGACGGCAAGCACAGTGACAAGATTATGAACTATGCCTGGCTCAACGCGTCGATGCAGCAGGGCTTTCATAACCCGATAGACGATGCGATCTGTTCGAGCTGCAAGCCGCCATCCGCAACTTATACCGTACAGGCTGAAATACCCTATGATTTTATCCGCAAAAGGCTTACCATCCAGTTGAAGAGCGGCAAAGAAAATATCGTTATAACCAAGGGCGCCGTAAACAACATCCTGGAAATTTGCGACAAGGCCGAAACCGCTGATGGAAAAGTCGTTAGCATAGCCGAAAAGAAGGAACAGATTTTAAAGCAGTACCAGGATTCGAGTAACGCGGGTTTCCGCACCCTGGGCGTTGCTTACAAAGCCGGGGATGCCAGCCACAACTTTGTTAAAGAAGATGAAAAAGGAATGATCTTCCTGGGATTCGTCACCTTATTTGATCCGCCCAAACCCCAGGTGATGGAGACGATAAAAAAACTCAACAGCCTTGGTGTCCGATTGATAATCATCACCGGTGATAATGCGCTGGTGGCCAAAAGCCTGGCCCTGCAGGTAGGGATAGCGGAACCAAAGATACTTACCGGCCAGCAACTGCATGATATGAGTAATACCGCATTGGTTCACCAGGCGGCATTGACGGATATTTTTGCCGAGGTTGAGCCCAATCAAAAAGAGCGCATCATAAACGTACTGAAAAAAGCGGGCAATGTGGTAGGTTTTATGGGCGATGGCATAAATGATGCACCGGCGCTGCACACGGCAGATGTTGGCATTTCGGTAAACACCGCCGTCGATGTGGCGAAAGAGGCCGCCGATATTGTTTTGCTCGACCAGGACCTGGATGTGCTTTATGAAGGAATTATCGAGGGACGCAAAACCTTCACCAACACCATGAAATATATCTTCATGGCTACCAGCGCCAACTTTGGCAATATGTTCAGCATGGCCGGGGCATCGCTGTTTTTACCCTTTCTGCCGCTATTGCCTAAGCAGATACTGCTCACAAACCTGCTGACTGATTTTCCCGAAATGGCCATCGCCACGGATAGGGTGGACGAGATCAACATCCAAACACCTCAAAAGTGGGACATCAGGTTTATTCGCCGGTTTATGATAATTTTTGGTTTGCTGAGTTCGGTGTTTGATTATATGACGTTTGGCGTGCTTCTGTTCATCATGCACGCAAAAGAACAAGTCTTTCAAACCGGATGGTTTGTCGAGTCGGTCATATCGGCCATATTGATCGTGTTGGTGGTTCGTACCCGGCTTTCGTTTCTAAAAAGCTTACCCGGAAAATATTTATCGATTGCGACAGCCCTGGTGTTTTTATTTGTATTGGCGGTGCCAATTACACCTATAGCTGCCTGGTTCGGGTTTGTAAAACTGCCGTTGAAATTTTATGGGTTGATGGTCCTGGTGATCAGCGCTTATTTGTTTTCTGCGGAATTTGCCAAGCGATTGTTTTACAGGAAAGCCTGGGGTAAGATAAGCCGAACCATGAGTATGCGATGACCTTAGTTTGTTGACTGATATTATTAGGGTTGAAAAGTGATGCATGTCATCCAGCACAATGCCCGATGCCATTTTTTTCCAGGTCCAATCCGGTGAGATTTGTGCTATAAAATTATTAAAAATGAGCACAATTTATCTGCAAGCCCCCGCAAACCTGGCCGGTAACACCGCAGTTGGGAACAGACAAAGCCTTTGGACTAAATTTAACGCATTTGCAGCTGGGGAAGCTAAACACCGAACCCTTTGGTTTATGGTATCGATGATCGTCCAGGGCGTGTTTTTTCTACCCATTCCAGCCATCCTGATTTATTATTTCGGAGCGCCGGTACTGTGCGTAATTCTAACAATGGGTTTTTTCTTTACAAATGTTATTTTGGGAATGGGCGGGTCAAGTATTCGTACAATGATTGCCTTTTTTGTATTGAGTATCGTTACCCACTTGTTGATGTTGGCGGTGTATATTATCTGATTGCTTCCTGTAATTAATGCGACTAGAGAGTCAGGAAAAATTTTGATAAGATGTCAAATTTATTGAAAAGAAGCAAAATTGGACGGTTTGGATATTTTGTTCGACGGCGAACTGACAGGTATATACCTACTTATCCTGATTCCCGGCTCTTGTATCTTCACTTGCGGTAAATGTTAACACATACCGGTACTAAACGTACCTACAGTCACAACGTTAGGCTTGCTGTCTTACTCGGCATCGCTGCCGGCTTTGTAAATGCATCGGGTTTTCTTGCATTCGGCGTACTCACCACCAATGTTACAGGTCATGCGGCATTGTTTGCCGAACGCATGGCTATGGGCGATTGGAAAACAGCCTGGGTAGTTGCTTTATGGATGTTCTTTTTTTTGGCCGGTGCTTTTATTTCGAGCTTTTTGGTATCGCGCATTGGACGTAACCAGCGCGGTTCATATATCATCCCGATTTTAATGGAGACAGGTATTCTTGTCGCAGTCGCTTTATTGGGCCACCGGTATGGTGGAAGCCTGGTTGGAAAAGAGATTTATGCCGGAAGTCTGTTGTTTGCGATGGGCCTTCAAAATGCACTGGTAACGATGGTTTCCGGGTCGGTAGTCAGGACCACACATTTGACAGGCACCTTTACTGACCTTGGGATCGAACTGGCCCAGGTCATTCAAAAGAAACATGGTGACCGGCGATCCCTGACCGGAAGGATCAAACTCAGGCTGGCAATCATTTTCTTCTTTCTGTGCGGCGCCCTGGCGGGAGCTTACCTGTACCACAGTTTTGGATTTCATGTGTTCCTGGTGCCGGCGGCCATTCTGCTGTTTACGCTCCTTTCAGATATTTTCCGTATCCACGTTAAACAGTATTACCGCAAGATCCAACAGCACAAGAAAAACACGACACTATCAGGTAGAATAGGTTAAAATACCTAAAGCTGCCCTAATGTCAAGTCAAAAGTCTTTAGTCGCAAGTCGTCCTGAGTCAATTTTGCGCTTTTCTGGCTTCAGAATCAAGACTTTCGACTTAAGACTAAGCGTCAATTCATAGTTGACACGACACCAGAAGCATTATAAAGGCGTTTTTATAGTTTGTCTACTCTGGCTTTTCAGGCTCTGTCCGCTCAACAGTTATCGTACATTCTCCAACCAGGGCTGCGATAGCGCCGATTGCCGCTAAAACCGGCACTACCAAAACACCTACTACGCCAAGCGTGAGCGGGAAGGACATGAGTTCCCGGCCGGATTTTTCAGTGATGGTTATTTTCCTGACGTTACCTTCTTCTATCAGTTCTTTTATTTTTTTGAGCAGGTTTTCGCCGTGTATGTTAAATGATTCCTTTGTCATGATAGCTGTTTTCATTTAGACTGTCGGGGAAAAGCGTTGTTACACTTGTTGAACGGATAATGGCGCTACGCGGGCGCGAAAACATTTTGCAAATGTGGTGAGATGATTACACCCATGTGATGGCCGGCCCGGCGATAAAACATTTGGCATACCCCATTTTGGGAGACTGGAGGTACTTTGCCCGGCATTTGTCAATTTGGCAGCGTTATTTGAGGCGATTTATACCGGCATTTTGTCAGTTTTCGGGGTTGTGTCATGTTTGCTGACAAATTGACAAAAAAATATTTTGCGTGGTGTTTGTTTGACCCTTTGCGCATTTCCAGGATTTTTTTTAGACGATTTTTCAAAAATAGGTCCCCGTAAATGTACAGCTGACACATTTACAATGGTATTATTTTCCGCATACTTTTTTTGACGCCGTAATTTTGAATTGACAGGTTTTTTTCGAAAAACTATTTGTTTTTTCGGGTCGAACCGGATTTATTCGCGCTTTAAGAGTCTTTTTTTTCGTGTTTCAGGGAAAATTCGGCGGAAATATTTCAAAAATCAGACTTTTAGCGATTTTTTTCAGATTTATATCAATTTCATTTTTTGCTATTTTTCCCGCTTATTAACTCGTTTTGCGAGTGGCATATTTTTAGCTGGTAACAGTTCAGCAAGGATATAGTGTGTTCAGCCGGAAGCCTGCCTCATCAAAGATGCAGACCCGGTAAAAGCCAGAAATCCGGGCAGATGTTTGTTTAGTTTAATAATTAATTTACAATTTAAATCTTTAGTCATGGTAGTCGTATTAGAAGTTGCTGCATTAATCGCAATCATTTTGTTGCCTATGTTCGCTCCTCAAAGGAAGAACGCTTAATTCAGCATCATACATTTAGTCAAGAATTTAAGAATGGGCCTGGGTTTAACCCGCCCTTTTTTTGTTACTAATAGATCCTGTCCGAAGGATCGGGAGAATTAAAAACAATAGAATAACATTTTGCCTTATAAAAAGGACTAAAAATGCGCCCGGTGCTTTCCGGGCTTTTTTATTTAACGATATTGCACCCCGGATTGAATGTTGCCCGATTGACCCCGGTTTTGCTTCACTTTCTACCATTTTAACAAAATTTAACATTTAAGTGCCGATTTTTTGTGGTAAAAAAAATCGTTAACTCTTTAGTTTTGCCCATCCAAAATAAAAATGATAAATGGAAGATATAAATAGTAATACCGCAACACAAGCTTCTAACGATGCGTTGGCCGGTACCGCATCCTATTCAGCTGATATCAGGGCAATTAATGAAATGATACAGCGCGAAAGCGCCTTTGTCGACCTGCTTAAAATGGAGATGGATAAAGTGATCGTCGGCCAGAAATATATGGTCGAGCGCCTGTTGATCGGCCTGCTGGCAGATGGACATATCTTGCTGGAAGGCGTGCCGGGTCTTGCCAAAACATTGGCCATCAATACGCTCTCAAAAACGATTGACGCCGCTTTTAGCCGCATCCAGTTTACCCCCGATTTGCTGCCCGCGGATTTAGTGGGCACCATGATCTATAACCAGAAAAAAGAAGATTTTTTGGTGAAGAAAGGCCCGATCTTTTCAAACTTTATCCTTGCCGACGAAATTAACCGGGCGCCGGCCAAAGTGCAAAGCGCTTTGTTAGAGGCGATGCAGGAAAAACAGGTAACCATTGGCGATACAACTTTCGCCCTGCCAAACCCTTTCCTGGTGCTGGCTACCCAAAACCCGATAGAGCAGGAGGGAACCTACCCGTTGCCCGAGGCGCAGGTTGACCGCTTTATGTTAAAAGTGGTAATCGGTTATCCAACTAAAGAGGAAGAAAAGCGCATTATCCGTTCCAATGTAGCGCCGCAGGGTATGTTAAAGCCCAACGCTGTGGTGAAGCCGGAAGAGATCATACGTGCGCGCAAAGTGGTGCGGGAAGTGTACATGGACGAAAAGATAGAGCAATATATTATCGACATCGTTTTTGCGACGCGTAACCCCGAGCAATATAAGCTGGCTAATTACAAAAACCTCATCAGTTTTGGCGCCTCGCCCCGTGCAAGCATTAACCTTGCCCTGGCTGCAAAAGCCTATGCCTTTATTAAAAGGAGAGGATATGTGATCCCCGAAGATGTGCGCGCCATCTGCCACGATGTGATGCGCCATCGCATTGGCCTCACTTATGAAGCCGAAGCGGAGAACATGACTACGGAAAATATTATTACAGGGATATTAAATGCGGTAGTAGTACCATGACTGTTGATATGAGATGTGAGATATGAGATTTGAGACAGAAAAGTTGGTTGCTTTTTAATCTCACATCTCATATCTCATATCTCATATCTCACATCTAAAAAAATGGCAAGAGACACCAAAGAGCTGCTAAAAAAAGTAAGAAAGATTGAGATAAAAACCCGGGGGCTGAGCAATCACCTGTTTTCGGGAGAATATCATTCAGCTTTTAAAGGCAGGGGTATGGCTTTTAGCGAGGTGCGCGAATACCAGGTAGGCGACGAGATCAGAACCATCGACTGGAATGTTACGGCGCGTTTTAACCACCCTTACGTAAAGGTTTTTGACGAAGAGCGCGAGTTGACGGTGATGTTGCTGATGGATGTAAGTGCTTCGGAAAATTTTGGTACCATCGTACAACAAAAGCAGGATTTGGCCACCGAGATATGCGCCGTACTCGCTTTTTCGGCCATTCAGAATAATGATAAAGTCGGCGTAATATTTTTCAGTGATAAGATCGAGAAGTTCATTCCGCCAAAAAAAGGCCGGAGCCATATTTTGATGATCATCAGGGAACTGATCGACTTTAAGCCGGAAAATAAAGGCACCAGCGTAGCCGAAGCGCTGAAATACTTTACCAGCGCCATTAAAAAGAAGTGCACTGCGTTTATTATCTCGGATTTTATGAGCCCGGATTTCGAAACTGAGTTGAAGATCGCCAATAAAAAGCACGATATAATCGCCTTAAGGCTTTTCGACAAACATGAAGAAGAATTTCCCGACCTGGGTTTGATACCGGTGAAGGACGAGGAAAGCGGCCAGGTAAGTTGGGTAAACACCGGGGATAAAAAAGTCAGGGATGCTTTTAAGATAGACGCACTTAGAAGAAAAGCCTGGCTAAAAGACATTTTCAGTAAATCAGGCGTGGACACGGCCGATATTGGTACCCATGAATCATATGTTAAACCATTAATGACCTTATTTAAAAAACGGGAGAAAAGAAGGTGACAAATATGAAGAACCGGTTTTTTAAACTCATACTGGCTTTGCTTTGTTTAACCTGTTTCAGTATAAAAACAAACGCACAAGCAATACAAGCCGAAGCAAAACTGCAGCAATACACTATCCGGATAGGCGACCAGACCAAACTATTCCTTTCGGTGCGGCAACCTGTCAAAGCGCATGTAAATTTTCCGAAACTTACAGACACCGTTGTCGGTAAAGTTCAGGTGGTAAGCATCAACAAGCCGGATACCGCTTATGATCAAACTGATAAAAGCGCCATCACGGTAACGCAAAGCTATACCATTACTTCCTTTGACGCGGGAACCTATACCATACCGGCCTTTTCAATAGGCTCCGAAAACGGCCTTGTAAAAACAAACGAACTAACCCTGCAGGTAGAAACGGTTAAAGTGGATACCACAAAATCCATTTATGACATAAAACAGCCACTGGCGGTTTCGTACACATGGCTGGATTGGCTGCACGACAACTGGTATTGGATAGCGGGAGGGCTGGTATTGATTGGCATCTTAGTCGGAGCGATCATCTATTTCCGCAAACGACCGAAGCCCGTTCCCTTGGTAAAAATTGTTGAGCCACTTGTGCCGCCGCACATTGTTGCAATAAATAAGCTGAAGGAGCTGCGCGATAAAAAATTATGGCAGCAGGAACAGGTTAAACAATATTATATCGAGCTGAGTGATATTGTTCGCGAATACCTTGAAAAAAGGTATATCATTAAAACGCACGAAAAAACTACGGACGAGATATTGGCCGGCCTGAGACATATGGATATTGCCGATACCAGCCGCAACAACCTGAAGCAGTTGCTGGTATTGTCGGATTTGGTAAAATTTGCAAAAGAAAAACCGCTGCCTGCAGAAAATGAGGAAAGCCTGGATAGTGCGATTGATTTTGTGAGCAGCACCCGCCAGGTTGATAAACCGGTAAATACGGAAGGGGGGACGCAGCATGTTTAAAGACATCGAGTTTGCCTATCCGGAATTTTTCTGGCTGTTCATTATTATCCCGCTGATGGTTGGCTGGTATATCTGGCGCGAGCAGAAGCTGCAGGGGAGTTTAAGCGTATCGGCGGCAAAAGCGTTTTCGCTGCCGGTTAAAAGTATATTGCCGGGCCTTCGCCATTCGGGCATTGTATTGCGTTCGCTGGCGGTTGCGGCTTTAATCCTTGCATTGGCAAGGCCACAGTCGTCATTAAGCTGGCAGGATTCAACAACTGAGGGCATCGATATCATGATTGCATCAGACATTTCAGGCAGTATGCTGGCCGAAGATTTCCAGCCGAACCGCCTGGAAGCCGGCAAAAACATTGCGATCGATTTTATCAAAAGCCGGCCGAACGACCGCATCGGCCTGGTGATTTTCAGCGGCGAAAGCTTTACACAATGCCCGCTCACAATTGATCATGATGTGCTGATCAACCTGTATAAGGATGTTCACTATGGTATGATAGCCGATATGACGGCGATAGGTGATGGCCTGGCTACAGCGGTAAATCGGCTGAAGGATAGCGAGGCAAAAAGCAAGGTAATCATTTTGCTGACCGATGGCTCGAATAATACCGGGGCGATAGCGCCGCTAACTGCCGCGCAAATCGCCAAAACGTTTGGTATCAGGGTGTACACGGTGGGTATCGGTACGCACGGTTATGCGCCCATTCCGGTACAAACCGCATTTGGCGTACAATACCAAAAGATGCCGGTTGATATCGACGAAGGTACTTTGACAAAAATTGCCGGTATCACCGGCGGTAAATACTTCAGGGCTACCGATAACCACGCGCTGCAAAATATTTACAGCCAGATTGACAAGCTGGAGAAAGCGAAGATACAGGTGACACAATACCACAAAAAAACGGAGCTGTTTTTGCCTTTTGCGCTGGCTGCATTGCTGTTTTTAACCTTGGAGTTTATTTCGAAAAACACATGGCTGAGGGGGGCTTTAACTTAAAGGCATGATACGTTTTGCAAATAGTGAATATTTATGGGGGCTGCTCATCATCCCGCTTTTTGTACTGCTGTTTTTAGTGGTTGATCGTTGGAAAAAGCGTGCTTTCGCTGCTTTTGGGGATAAAAAAGTTGTAGCAGCAATGATCCCCGAGGTTTCCTTTTCGAGGCCATGGATCAAGTTTATACTTTTTATGGCGGCTTATGCCTTTTTGATTATTGGCGCTGCCGATCCGCAGATCGGCTCGAGAATGGAAGAAGAAAAGAAAAAAGGCGCTGACCTGATGATACTGCTGGATGTATCAAACAGCATGCTCTCGCAGGATATGGCCCCTAACCGGCTGGAAAGTGCCAAACAGGCTATCGCCCAGCTCATCGATAACCTGCATAGCGACCGCATTGGCATCATCGTTTTTGCCGGCGAGGCGTATGTGCAACTGCCGATGACTACTGATTATTCCGCGGCTAAGCTATTTTTAAATACCATAAGTACGGACATGGTCCCCACGCAGGGCACCGCCATAGGCGCCGCAATTGATATGGGCATGAATTCGTTCGATTTTAAGGACGGTACCGGGAAAGCGATGATCATCATCACCGATGGCGAAAACCACGAGGATGATGCGGTGGTGGCAGCAAAAGAGGCTGCGAGCAAGGATGTAATGGTAAATGTGATCGGGATGGGATCAGCAAATGGTTCGCCAATACCCATTTATCAAAATGGGAAACAGGTTGGGTTTCATACGGACAGCGCCGGCCATACCGTTATCAGCAAACTGGACGAGGGCATGTGCAAGGAAATCACAGCAGCAGGCCAGGGCGCTTATGTACGGGCCACAAACGCTAACGTGGGGCTTAATATTATTATGGACCAGATTGGCAAGGTGCAGCGCAAAACTTATGACAGCAAGAGTTTTAAAGATTTTGAGGACCGCTTTCAGTTCCTGCTGGTCAACGCACTGGTACTGTTGATTATTGAATTTTTTATATCGAACCGGAAAAGTTTAAAACTTGCCGGCTTGAAGCTTTTTGAGGTGAAAAAGATATGAGGCAGTTAACCATCGTTATCGTATTTTTATTTGCAGCTACCGGTGTTTTCGCGCAGCAAAAAAAATATATCCATAAAGGGAACGAACTTTATAAAGAACAGAAATTTAAGGATGCTGAGGACGACTACCGTAAAGCGGTGGACAATAAGGCTCCGGACACGGTCGGCAGCTTTAACCTGGGTGATGCGCTGTATAAGCAAAAGAAATTTGCAGATGCCGGCGATCAGTTTAATAAGCTGGCCTCTTCAACAAAAAACAAAGCTTTAACTGCGGCAGCCTACCATAACATGGGTAACTCCCTGCTGGAAAATAAAAAACTGGAAGAGAGCATCGAAGCATACAAAAAAGCGCTGTTGAATAATCCTAAAGACGATGAAACCCGGTATAACCTGGCCTATGCGCAGGAGAAATTGAAAAAGCAGCAACAGCAGAATAAGCAAAATCAAAACAATAAAAACCAGCAAGACCAAAAGAACAAAGACAACAAGAACCAAAACGATAAAAATAAGGACAATAAAGATCAGAATAAACAAAACCAGGATAAGCAAAACCAGGATAAGAAGGATCAGCAACAACAGCCGAACCAGATATCAAAAGAAGACGCCCAGCACATGCTGGATGCTTTGAACAACCAGGAGAAACAAACCCAGGATAAACTGAAGAATAAGAAATTCCAGGGGACGAAGAAGAATATTACGAAGGATTGGTAGAGCAGAGCGAGACTTAGTTTTTAAAACTTCGTAAGTCTTCCTCCCGTCAACCCAATCAACTTAAAAAATGAAGATCAAATACCTCATATTAACTCTCTTTTTGATCGTTGGCGGAAAAGCATTCAGCCAGCAACCGAAGTTTACTGCCTCAGTAAATAAGAGTACTGTAGGCACGGGGGAAGTATTTGAAGTCACTTTTTCGGTGAACGGAAACGGCGGCAATTTTACGCCACCGGATTTTCGGGGCTTCCGGGTAGTCGGCGGGCCGAACGAGTCGCAAAGCATGGAGATCATCAACGGCAGCGCATCTGCCAGCATTTCCATCGGCTATGACCTGATGGCTGTAAGGGAGGGTGACTTTACCATCGGTGCAGCGACGATTGACGTCAACGGGCATAACTTAACCACCAGCCCTATAAAAATCACAGTCGTTAAAGGTAAGCCCATGCCGCAAAATGGGCAGGCCCAATCCCAAAGCAGCGCTCCTGACAACGGGATTCAACAGGCAAGCCCTTCAGATCTGTCTAAATTGCTTTTTATAAAGGCTATTGTTGATAAAACCAACGTTTACCTGGGACAGCAGATAACTGTAACCTACCGGATTTATAACAGGGTCACCATAGAACAAAACCTGGGTGAGACCGTTCCGGAGCTAAATGGTTTTTTGGAGCGAGGACATTAAACCGCAGGGAGGGCAGGTGCCTATGCACATTGAAGTGTACAAAGGTGTGCGATACGAGGTGGCTGACCTAAAAAAAACTATACTTTTTCCTGAGCGGTCCGGCGACCTAATAGTAGATCCCCTGGGGATGACTTTGATGGTTAGTGTACCCATACAATCCTCGGACCCATTAGCGCAATTTTTCCAGGACACAAGGCAGGAAAAATACGAGGCGAAGAGCTCGCCGGTGGCCATTCATGTAAAACCGCTGCCGGACGCGGGAAAACCCGCCAGTTTCACGGGAGCCGTTGGCAGCTTTAATATCGAGAGCTCGGTTGATAAGGCAGAGCTAAAGACTAACGACGCTTTAAATTATAAGGTAAAAGTTACCGGTTCGGGTAACATTAAATTATTAAAAACGCTCAGCACCAATTTCCCGGCTGATTTCGAAAAGTACGACCCTAAAACAACCGATACCGTAACCGAAAATGAAAACGGCGTATCGGGCAGCAGGTTTTATAATTATCTGCTGATACCGCGGCACCAGGGAGATTACGCGATCGACCCGCTTCAATTCTCATACTTCAATCCGGCAACCAATCGCTATGTTACTTTATCGACAAAAGGATTTCACATAAAGGTTGACAAAGGTGCTAATGAAAGCAATGTGACCGCTTTTTCGGATGCCGAAAAGCAGGATATTAAAATGCTGAGCAAGGACATCCGGTACATTAAGACGGAAGATAATAGCGTGGCAAAAAACGGCGACACGTTTTTTGGCTCGATAGGCTACTGGCTGCTGCTGTTGGTTGGTCCGGTGCTGTGTTATGGGGCATATGTTTATCGTAATAAACTGATTGAACAAAACAGCGACCTGGTAAAAGTCAAAAGCCGCAAAGCGGGTAAAATTGCCGCCAAACACCTGGCAAGTGCGCAAATACAGTTGACCGCCGGTAACGCTGCGGCATTTTACGAAGATGTGTTCACCAGCTTATATGGCTACCTGAGTGATAAGCTGAATATTCAGTATGCCGACCTGAATAAAGAACGCATTGAATCCGCCCTGAAGGATAAAAAAGTAAGCGATCAATTGAGAGATCGGCTGCTCGAGACGCTTGATTTGTGCGAAATGGCGCGATACGCACCGGTAACGCATATCTCTAAGCAAGAAGTTTTTGAAAAAGCAAAAGGCATTATTAACGATATTGAAAATGAAATTTGATATGCTGAAGCGTTGGT
>Ga0206949_1050_pt1 | contig 45242 bp, 28 predicted proteins | sample Alteio_BWOrgHeat_40_FD_153240 | JGI IMG/M metagenome (GOLD analysis project Ga0206949, IMG submission 153240) | Enriched cells from forest soil in Barre Woods Harvard Forest LTER site, Petersham, Massachusetts, United States -... | ecosystem: Environmental > Terrestrial > Soil > Temperate forest >...
TTTCTTTTTCAGTAAGCGTGCTTTTGCAGCGGCGCATTGTTTCATTACCAATGCTTTGTTTTCGATGAGCAGCCCGGTGATGATACCGGCAGCACTGTATGCTATTAACCTGGAGAGTTTCATGTTTCGTAGTGTTATACCAATGAGATACTACATAACCATGCCATGAACGAGGGGAACGATGACTTTCCTTACTTTGCCGGGTTATCTTTAGGCAGGGCGTCGCTCCAGCCTATTCCGAATTTTTTGTAGGTCTTGGTGCTTTTGTAGGCCGGCTCCATCATACTATTGGCCTGACCCTGGCTGTGACTACCATGAGACCCGCCACCTCCGCCCCCCATGCGCATACCCATGCCCATACCACCCATGCCGAAGCCGGGGCGCATACCACCACCTCCGCCACCACCATGGTTACCACTTCCTCCGCCACCTGATGTGCGCTTCATGGCTACTGTCTCAACAGAGATGCTCATTGGCTTACCCTTGTCACGCCTGTCGATCTCGGCTTTTGTATAAAATGTTTTGAACGGCACAACAGCTTCCCATACAAGTTCATTGTCCATATCGAGTGCCATACTTACTTGAATTCCGCAGGAGTCTTTTGCGAGAATGGGGTATTGCAGATTGCATGACTTAAAGCCCTGCAAAGAAAACTCGTTAGCGGTTTCCAGTTCGGCCCTTACCTTGTCCTCCAATTCCAGGCGCTGCTTGTCCTGTCCGCCGCCATTGCCCTGCTGCCACTGGCCTGAAGAAGGTTTTTTGCTAGATTTGGGCTTGTCTTCATCGCTCGCCTCCTTAGGTATGGGGAAGTTGATGGCGGTCTGTTCATTTTTTTCGCCGGTTTTGTCTATCCACACTGTAAGGCCATTGCGCATGATCTTCAACTGGGTGGCGGGATCGCCGGTCTCGACGGTTATATACAGGTTGTTCTTATCATTGGATACAGCATAACCCAGTTGCGCCTTATCATCATATTCGGGGTATGGCGATGGCCAGTCTTTGTTGTTGCCGTCTATGGTTATCGGTTCGGCCTGCCATGTGCCGGGCAATCTCTTTTTGGAATGTTTGGAACTCTTACAGGAAACGAAAGAAAAAGCAAGAAGTAATAAAAACGCCGCTGCGCCGAATTTTTTCATCTGAAAGTGTGGTCGTTTAAAACTGAGCATTGAAGATACTCCCTAGAGTCGCCTTTGACCAATCAAAATCCGGAAAGTTTAACCGAACAAAGCTATTCTTTTTTATTATTGGTATTACAATCTTACTTTTGCACTTAAATATACAAAGTATCTTTATGAATATAGGGAAATTAATTAAGCGTTTTTTCATATTTATAGGCATTATCGTATTGCTCTTCATAGGGGCGGCAATCATTATCCCTGTATTTTTCAAAGACAAGATAATGGCTGTAGTGAAAACGCAGCTCAACGAGCAGCTCAATGCTACCACAGACTTTAAGGATGTGGATATATCGCTGATACACAATTTTCCACACCTCTCTGTAAGCATCACGGGCCTGAGCATAGTGGGGAAAGATGCGTTTAAGAATGATACCTTGATCTCTGCAAAAAGCATAGATATAGCGCTGGACCTTATGAAGGCTATCAATGGCAGCTATGACATACTAAACATAGCACTTGTGACGCCCCGTATACATGCCATAGTGCATACCGATGGCAGCGCCAACTGGAACATCACCAAGCCGACACCACCAACTGCACCTGCGGCACCTGCAAAACCTTTTGCGCTGAAGCTGAGGAAGTACTCTATTGAAAACGGGTATATAGAATACAATGACGAACAGGGTAAGATGCACGCCATTATCAATAACCTGAACCATAGCGGATCAGGCGACTTCAGCAGTGACGCATTTACACTGGCCACAAAGACCGATATAGAGGCATTGACATTCATAGATGGCAACATCAGCTACCTGCACGATGTAAAAACGACCATAGACCTGGACCTGCAAATAGATAATAAAACCAACAAGTACACCTTCAACACAGACAAGATACAGCTTAACGGCCTGCGCCTATCGACAAAGGGATCTGTGGAGATGCCAGACACCAACAATATGATAGTAGACGTGCAGTTCAGCACACCATCTAATGATTTCAAAGACATACTATCGTTAGTGCCTGGTGTGTACCAGAGCAACTTTAAGGACATTAAAACATCTGGTAAGCTAACGCTGAGCGGTTTTGTAAAAGGCAAGTATAACAAGAAACAGATGCCTGCTTTCCATGTAGACCTTGGTATACAGGATGGCTCATTCCAATACCCTGACCTGCCGGAGAAAGTAGCTGACATACAGGTGAAGCTGGACGTGACCAACCCTGACGGTGTGCCCGACCATACGGTAGTGAACCTGGAGAAATGCCATGTGGCACTGGGTACACAGCCATTTGACCTGCGGATGCTGATGAAAACACCGGTAACTGACCAATGGATAGACGCCAATGCGAAAGGAAAGCTGGACCTGACCGAAATACAGAAATTTGTGAAGCTGGAAGGCGGTACAAAACTCGCAGGTATCATCACTGCTGATGTATCGGTAAAGGGATCGATGGCGGCTGCGCAGAAAAAGGAATTTGATAAGATAGATGCATCGGGAACGATAGGCATGACCAATCTTTCCTACACTTCGAAAGATTATCCAGATGGCTTGAACCTGTATAGCCTGATACTCACGTTTACTCCTAAGAATGTGACGATGTCGAACCTGAAGGGAGCATATATGAAAACGGTATTCAGCGGCGATGGCAGCATCAATAACCTGCTGGGCTACTACCTGCACAATGAATCGCTGAGTGGGTCATTCAATTTTGCGGCGGATAAGATAGACGTAAATAAATGGATGGGGACGCCTACAACAACGACTGCTACTACAGCGGCACCACCATCTACAGTACCATTCCTGGTACCATCGAACTTAGACGTGGAGCTGCATATGAGCGTGGGATCAGTAAAGTATGATAACATAACGCTGACCAACGTAAAGGGCGGCCTTGTGGTACGTAACGAGACAGTAACACTACAGGGCGTATCTGGTAATGCGCTGGGGGGCTTACTGACCATGAGCGGCAGCTACTCTACCAAGAACGACAAGAAGAACCCGGATATCGCTTTTGAGTATGGAGTACAGGCAGTAGACGTGCAGCAAACGTTTGCAACCTTTAATACCGTGCAGAAAATGATGCCTGTGGCTAAATATATACAGTCGGGCAAGATGACCTCTAACCTGACGATGACGGGCAAGCTGGGACCTGATATGAGCCCGGTGATGAATTCACTGGCCGGCAAGGGCGACCTGATGACGCTGGGCTGTGTGCTGAGCAACTTCCCTGTTACAGACCAGCTTTCGGATAAGCTGCACCTGACCCAGTTCAAAACCATAAAGATACAGGACACCAAGGTGTTTTTCACCTTTGAAAATGGCCGTGTAACTGTGCAGCCTTACAAAATGAACATAGGCGGAGTAGACGCGGAAATTGCTGGCAGTCATGGATTTGATAATACAATTAACTACGGTATAAACCTGGCCGTGCCGACAGCGATGATGGGCGCCGCAGGCAGCTCCATGATCAGTAACTTAGTGAGCCAGGCAGCCAGCAAGGGTGTGCCGGTGAAAGTGGGCGATAAAGTGAACCTGGCTGTAAAAGTGACCGGGACAACCACGAACCCGAAAATAGAGACCAACCTTAAAAACGTGGTGGGTGATGCTGTGAACAATGTAAAAGAAGAAATAAAGAAAGAAGTGCAGCAAAAAGTGGACAGCGTAAAGACAGTGGTGAAAACGGCAGTAAAGGATACGGTAAAAGCCATAAAGACACAGGCCGTAAATACTGCCAAGGACGCCATAAAACAACAGATACAAGGTGGTAGTAACCCCGGTGACAAAAAGCCAGACCCGGTAAAAGACGCCCAGGATAAGGTGAAAGGTGGCCTGAATGACTTGTTTCATAAAAAGAAATAAGTTATAAAAAGAATGTGAGCTATCGCTTACTTAGTAGAACTTATTTTGACATTCTCACTTACTTTTGCACAGTCAATTTTTCATAAACAACGATTAAGACTATGAAAGGAATTATTCTTGCCGGCGGTTCTGGCACCCGTTTATACCCGCTTACTATAGCCGTGAGCAAACAACTAATGCCTGTATACGATAAACCCATGATCTATTACCCGCTATCTACATTGATGCTGGCAGGGATAAGGGAAATACTTATTATCACTACACCTGAAGACCAACCGGCATTTAAAAAATTGCTGGGAGATGGCAGCCAGATAGGATGCAGCTTTGAGTATGTGGTGCAGCCTAAGCCGGAAGGGCTGGCGCAGGCGTTCATACTGGGCGCTGACTTTATAGGTAAAGACCCGGCTGCATTAGTGCTTGGGGATAATATATTTTACGGGTCGGGCATGGGCACGCTTCTGAAGAAGAAGTCGAACCCGGACGGAGCTGTGGTGTTTGCGTACCAGGTAGGTGACCCGGAGCGATATGGCGTTGTGGAGTTTGACAAGAACAACAAAGTACTGAGCATAGAAGAAAAGCCTGAAAAGCCGAAATCGCACTATGCGGTGCCGGGCCTGTATTTTTATGACAACGATATTGTTGCCATCTCGAAAGCCATAAAACCATCTCACCGTGGTGAACTGGAGATCACAGACGTAAACAAAGTATACCTGGAAATGGGTAAACTGGAAGTAGGCGTACTGGACCGTGGCACTGCCTGGTTAGACACCGGAACATTTGACTCACTGATAGAGGCCGGTGAATTTATAGAGGTTATAGAAAAACGGCAGGGCCTGAAAATAGGTTGTATAGAGGAGATAGCCTACCGCAACAAATGGATAGATGACGAGCAGATGAATAAGCTCGCAACTATCTATCATAAAAGCGGTTATGGTGTTTACCTGAAGAAACTTATAGGTACAGTATAACATCCAAAACGATAATCAGGTATCATTTTTTTGCCAGCTTTTAAGTGAGCACTGCATCCGCGTATGAATAATTTAATGTTTTGGCTACAGCCGCTTATCTCGTCATTTATAGGCTGGGTAACTACCTGGGTGGCGATAAAAATGCTGTTTCACCCGAGGAAGCCAGTGCGCATATTGGGCTTAACCATACAAGGCGTTTTCCCAAAGCGGCAACAGCAGGTGGCGGAAAAACTGGGCAGCATGGTGGCGCAGGAACTCATACACTTCAGCGAGATAGCTACTCAACTCAAAGACCCGGAAATGCTGAAGGGGCTAAACCCGACCATTGAAAAGCACCTGGATAATTTTCTGCAGGTGAAGCTAAAGGAGAAGCTGCCGGTGATATCTATGTTTGTAGGGGCGGATACGATGCAGAAAATAAAGGATGGGATGATGGAGGAAATAGAACTGCTGTTGCCAGAGATCATTCATCAATATACCGACTCGCTGAGTAAGAAGATAGACATTGAAAAAATGGTAACCGAAAAGGTATCAAACTTTTCATCTGATAAGCTGGAAGAGATACTTAATGCGGTGATGAAGAAAGAATTCTGGTTCCTGGAGATAGTGGCGGCAGTGCTGGGCCTGCTGATAGGACTGGTACAAATGGGGCTGGCGCTGATATAGCCAACCGTTAACGTGCTTTACATTCAACAAAGCGTGATGAACAATAAGCCAATACTCGCGGGATTACTGATACTCTGTATACCTACGATGCTTTGCGCGCAAAAAGTGAAGCTGGTAGCTGCGGTACACATGGCCTGGAGCGGAGGCATTGCGGGCAGAAGCGGTGACAACTATACCTTCACGGTTGAATTTACCCAGTATAAAAAAGAACCGTTACCAGATACTTTATGGCTGGGACAAGAAGCAATACTGGTGACTGAACAGACAAACAGCAACCCTTATACAAATACCAGGGTGATAAGGAAGAAAGGTTCGGTGAGATTTGAGATAAGCGGGCAGGTAACCCGCGACGAATCTGCGTACAGTGACCCTGAGTCGGCGTTAAATGAAGGAAAGGTGGCCCACCCTTCCCCGATCGGCTACAAGGGTATTGCCTTACTATCATATACCTGCAACGGGAAGCGGCATTACTTCCCTATAACCCGGATCACGAGGGAGTTGCCGCCCGCAGATTACCCGTAAATGAGGCTTTGTTTGTTGGCACAGTATTATTATGTGTAACATCAACTAAACAAACTAACATCATGAGATCACTATTGTATATCATCGCGGTAATCCTGGTTATTAGCTGGGCATTGGGAGAATTTGCATGGCATGCCGGCGGCATTATTTATGTATTGCTGGTACTGGCTATCGCTTCGTTTTTATTGGGAGTTATCCGCAGGGGCAACGTGTAGACGCGAACCAGAAATATGTAAATGAATGTAGGCCAACTAAAAAGAACCGTTCGCAGGCATGATTTTTAAACGGGGTAAGTCAAATTCATCATCTCATTTAAAAACCAAGTAAAATGAAAAAGTACACATCAATTGCGCTTTTAATGATCGGTATGTTCTGCGTGTCTAATTTATCCGCCCAGGACGTGGGGCCGAAAACCGTTAAAAAAGAAACAAAGACGGAGAAAAAAGAAACAAAGAGCGATAAGAAAGAATACAATGGCAGCGAACGCAAAGCCATGAAAAAGAACGAAAAGGCAGAAAAGAAACATGATAAGGCGAACCTGAAGGACGCACAATCAAAATAGTAAGATTTTATTTATGCGAGATAGCCGTTGTATTTATTGCAACGGCTATTTTTATGCATGCGGATTTGATTCTTTTTCTAACTTTGTTATTCAATCGAACACAAAATAATGAGAAACTACATCCTGATCGCATTGTTATTCATAGGGTCGCTGGCGGGCTACTCGGTATCGGCACAAGAGTATTACAGCCCCCGGACGGCACGGAAAGGCTGGAAATCGGAAAAAAAAGAGAGCAAAATAAAAAAGAAAATGTTTCGTGACCGGCCCAACCAGGCAAGCAGGAAAAATATGAAGGCGCGCAAAAAGGAATTTAAACGGGAAAGACAAGAAGAGATGCACAGGTAACATCAACCTCTTTGTGCCAATTACTGTAACCCCTGTAGCAATGCAGGGGTTATTTTATGGGGTATACCGGCAGGCAGGGCCTTTCCGGAGCTATAAATTATCAGATTGTAGAATTACATTTGTTCCTGTCTATTTAAAAACAGGGATCAAATGAAAAAAATATTTTTGTTATTTGTGGCGTTCATGTCGCTGCAGAGCGCTTGGGCTGACGAGGGAATGTGGATCCCAAGCCTTATAGGGAAGAACTATGATGAGATGCTTCGCCTTGGGCTGAGGCTATCGAAAGAAGACCTGTACAGCATCAACCACAGCAGCCTGAAAGACGCGATACTCCAGTTTGGCGGCGGGTGCACGGCTGAGATGATCTCTGACAAGGGGCTGTTGCTCACTAACCACCATTGCGGTTATGACGCCATAGCTACACTGAGCACAGTAGACCGCAACCTGCTGGATAACGGATTCTGGGCGCACAATATGAGCGAGGAGTTGCCTGCACAAGGTGTAACGGCATTGTTCCTGCAACATATAGATGATGTGACCGACAGGGTGAAAGCAGCTGTGGGCAACGCTACCGGAGAAGAATACACTAAAAAGCTGGATGCTATACGCAAAGAAATTGAAGAAAAAGAAAGCGAAAAAGGCAAGTATGTGGCCAACGTAAAAGGCTACTTCAATGACAACCAGTTTTTCCTGCTGATATACAAGAAGTATACGGATGTGCGCCTGGTAGGCACTCCACCCAAATCGCTGGGCAAATTTGGCGGTGATACTGATAACTGGATGTGGCCACGCCACACTTCTGACTTCTCGATGTTCCGGGTATATGCAGATGAGAACAACCAGCCTAAACCATACAGTGCGACAAACGTACCTTATCATCCGAAGAAATTTCTGCCGGTATCTATAAAAGGAGAACGCGAAGGGGACTATGCCATGATATTCGGTTATCCGGGACGTACCAACCGTTATGAAGTTTCTTATGGTGTGGACCTGGCGGTGAATGTAACCAACCCGGCCATTGTAGCATGCCGGGACCTGCGCCTGAACATCATGCGCCGTCATATGGACATGAACAAGGGTACTTATCTGCAACTGACGTCATTGTATTCACGCATAGCCAACTACTGGAAGTACTATATAGGGCAGACCGAGCAACTGAAACGCCTGAACGTAGTGAGTGAAAAGATGAAAAGCGAGGACAACTTCTCTAAATGGGAGCGTGAAAATGGTATGAATACCGACCTGCTGGGCAATTTTGCCAGTATTTACGCGGCTTACAAACCTTATGCGAAACATGCGGTGTACTATAATGAATGTTTCAGGGCATCTGCTATAGCGCGTGTTGGCTCTGCATTGAAGCCGTTGTACGACGCATACGAAAGGCATGCCGGTGAGAAGGGCAAGGCAAATACCATGACCCAGGACACCGTGGATAAATATGTAAATATGGCCCGCACCACTTACCGCGCAAATATGAAAGAATTTGACCCCGGTACGGAAAAAGATATGCTGGCGGAGATGACAAAACTCTACCACGATAATGTGCCTGCTGACCAACTGCCGGAAGTGTACGCAAAAGTGATACTGAACGATAAGAATAAAGCTAAGGACGCTTATCATGGTAAGACTTACGGGGCATATGCTGACTATATCTTCGCGCATACTTTCCTGGTGGACAGCAATAAGTTCAACGCATTCTGCAAGCAGCCAAGCCTTGCCAAGCTGAAGAGCGACGCAGCCGTAAGCTATGCGTTAAGTTTTGCGAGTAACTACAGTAAGAATTTTCAGCCTAAGATAGAGGCATTTGCGAGCAAGAAAGCTGATCTATCCCGCGAATACCTGCGCCAGATAATGATGCAGAAGAAGAATACGATGATGTACCCAGATGCGAACTCAACCATGCGCATCACCTATGGCCAGGTAAAAAGCTATGATCCGCAAGACGGCGTGCATGACAACTATTTCACTACACTTGACGGGCTGATGACCAAGTATAAGCCCGGCAGTGACGAATTTGACGTACCGAAACAACTGATAGAACTGTACAATGAAAAGGACTATGGGCCTTATGCCGACCGCGACGGCACGCTGCATACGTGCTTTATCACTGATAACGACATAACCGGTGGTAACTCAGGCAGCCCAGTGATAAACGCATACGGGGAACTGATAGGCGCTGCATTTGACGGCAACTGGGAAGCAATGAGCGGCGACATTGCGTTTGACAGTAAGTATAAAAGGACAATAGTGTGTGATGTACGTTACATACTCTTCCTGATAGACAAAATGGGACATGCCGATAACCTGATCAAGGAAATGGATATAAGGGAATAGCCCCAAACCAATATTTTGAAGTAGAAAGCCATGGAGTTTCCGTGGCTTTTTGCTTTTTGTCAATAGCCTGTTATCACAAAGAGATAGCTATGAATAGCTGAAACATTTTATTAGCTTTGGATCAGAATAAAATAAATAATTAATTAATAGAAGGTAATCTACTAAAATAACCTACTGAAAATGAAACAAATCCGTATTTTTTTAGCCTCCTCTAATGAACTAAAACCAGAAAGAGACAATTTTGAGATTGAGATATACCGCAAATGCAAGACTTGGTTTGACAGGGGTATTTTTCTTTACTTAGACATTTGGGAAGACCTGTCTGCACGAATGGGGGCAAATGGCTCTCAAAGCGAATATGACAAAAAAGTAAAGAGTGCAGATCTGTTCGTTTTGCTGGGGTACACCAAGCTGGGCATGTATACAGCCGAGGAGTTTGATAATGCTATCGGCCAGTTCAAAGCGACCGACAAGCCATTTATTTTTACCTACTTCAAAAACACCACAGGGCCAGTGGAAGATAGCCTTACCGCATTCAAAGACAAGCTCTATAAGATGGGCCACTTTATCAGCCCTTTCACTGACTCTAACGATCTGTGGAATCAGTTCAACAAAGAACTGGACCGTCTGGATGCGGTATCGTTTACGAAAAATGAGCACCCCGAACCAACAGGAGCCGCCGCTATAAATGTTACCGGTAACAGCAACAATGTAATATCAGGAAATACGAATAGCACCGTAACTGTAAATACAGGCAATACCAGTACACAGACCGCAGACAAAATATACAACATCAACAGTATTGACAGTGCGAATTTTTCTTAAAAAGAGCAGACGATAATGGATACACCAGATAGTGCAGCTCCGGTAGCTGACGGAAACAAAACGTATAACATAGGGCAGATCAACAATGCTACTTTTGTACAGGAAACAGTGCAAGACCCGCCATTTAATGAAATACTTCTTGACAAGCTGATCAATGCCATAATACCATATAACCCAAAGGCAGAGCAGTTGCTAAGCTGGGCCGCCGGCCAGGATCCGAAGCCAGATATAAGTAACTACTCCATTTCCATACTCACCTATAGTTTTGTAGGCATCATAGGGATGCAGCTCACCAAGCTCTTTGCTATAGGTGCGGACTCTAAAAGCAACAGCAGGCGACACGACTATGTAGATATGTGCGTGGTAACTGCCAAAAGAGTGCTACAAATAATCTGCTTTGCCATCATCTCTGATCTGTGGAATAAAGAAAAGGGCCACAGGTATGCCCTTACTGATGAACAAACAAAGAAAATTAATAACTTCTTTGTTACCCCTAACGAACTGCCCTTAAGAGACTACCTGATACTACTGAGCAACCTGTGCGGTGTGTATGCCGGGAATTCTTTACCACTGCCGATCAGTGAGCTCTCGGCGATAGAAAGCCAGCTTACTGAGGGAGCGTTTTTTGATGCTTGCTGCAAACTGCAGGATATAAATGCGATCAAGAACACTGACGAAAAATACGCACCTAAAAATTGTATAGAAGCAGAAACGCAACTATCTGTGATATTGACAGCAGCAAGCTTCCTGGCTGCTTACAAGGTAGTATCGATCAAAAATATCGGTTATGAGGGCTTGCGGAATACCGAAGGGCGTTACCTGCATAAATATGTGACACTGGGTCAGGACAGCGATCAGAATATAAACAGCGAGAAGATGAACTATGCCAACAACCCAATAAATACAGATTCTGTTTTGCTGTACCGGGTGAGCAACCTGGACGATACTAACCTGTTTCCGGGTGTAAAGGAAACTGACATCATTAATATGTTCCCATTTATAATAGACTATAACGCACTAACGGAGGAAACAGAAGGTGTGAAGATATGCTTTTATAGCTGCGTAGACTTACTCAACAATAAGGTCATGACCTATAGCTTCCTGGACGACAATAGCCCGCAAAAAATTACGTTCACCGACACGCAAGAGAATGACCCGCTGATCAATGATATAATTAAGGGCAAAGGAAAACGTACCGACCTGAAGTTAGATACTGTGTGGCGCCAGGTGAAGGAAGCGAAAGTAGCGATCATAGGCTCGTGACCCGAACAAGGTCGACACAAGTAAGAAGCACTCAATAAACTACCCACCTGCATGGACAAAATATACCCATTTAAATTCCTGGATTCTTACGGACAAGATGACAAAGAAGTATTCTTTGGCCGTAAAGCTGAAATAGATGCGCTTTACGAAATGGTCTTCCAAACCAGTATACTGATGGTGTATGGCGCATCAGGTACCGGAAAGACCAGCCTTATACAATGTGGACTGGCCGGCAGGTTCAAGTCGCACGACTGGCTGGCGATCTATGTCCGCAGGGGCGATAACCTTAACCGGTCTTTGGATAAAGCACTTGCAGAAAACGGCGCCAACGAAAAAATTCCGGATTTCGACATATTCAATACTACTAAAACTGCTGCCCCAGTTGCCGAGCTAACACCGCTGGCAAAATCATTCAAAGCTATTTATCTTAAAAATTTCCGTCCCATCTATCTCATCTTCGACCAGTTTGAAGAATTGTTTGTGATAGGTGATAAGACGGAACAAGAGGAGTTCATTAATACCGTACAGGAAATACTGCGGCTGGACCAGCCGGTGAAGATGATCTTCAGTATGCGGGAAGAATACCTGGGCAATCTGTTCGAATTTGAAAAGAGTGTACCCCAGCTCATGCGTAAGAAATTGCGTGTGGAACCGATGAGCATTGACAAAGTACGGGAAGTGATTAATGGCATTGCAGCACTGAAAGAAACTTCATATGTAACCATAAAGGCTGGTGATGAAGGTCCCATTACGGAGAGTATCTTTCATAAAATAAAAGACAAAGACAAATCGCTAACTATACAACTCCCCTATCTGCAGGTATTCTTAGACAAACTGTACCGCTCAAACACAGACGAAATAAAGCCGGAGGGAGTTCAGTACATCGATACCGAATTTACGAATGAAGCCATTACAAAAATGGGCAACATTGGTGACATACTGCGCGACTTTCTTGATGAGCAAGTGGCCAGTGCCAGCAGTAAGCTCAGCAAAAGCGGTAGCCAGACAAGTGAAGATGATATCTGGGACATTCTGTCTCCGTTAGTGACCTTTGACGGCACGAAGAAACCAATGTCTATGGCAGCGCTACAAAAAGAGCTACCGAAGACAGAAAAGCCCGTTTTGGTTGCAGTAATAAAACAATTTAAGGACAACCGGTTGCTGCGGCATACCGAAGAAGGCGATATATATGAACTGGCACATGACGCACTTGCCGGCCAGATAGCCAAAAAACGCTCCGTGGATGAAAAAGCTCTGATAGAAGTAAGAAGGATACTGACTATGCAGATAAGCCTGAACCAGGCCGGTTCTAATAATGGCATGCCGGAGTTACTGAGTAAAGCAAGGATGGATATCATTAACCCTTACAAGGATAAGATAACGGATCCAGACGAACTGGCTCTGATAAACGCCAGTAACAAGGCGATACAGAAGCAAAAAGAAGACGCTTTGGCAGAGGAGCTAGAGAAAAAGAAAAAAAGCAGGCAGCTGATTGCCGGGCTGGCGATCATACTCTCCGTTATGACCGTTTCATTTGTCTTTTCAATCTCCAAATATGTCGAAGCCAACCACGACAAACTATTAGCGGACACAGCTACGGCTAAAGCTAAATATGCGGAAACAAATGCGACAAAGAAAGAAGCTGAGACAAAAGAAACTCTGAAAGCACTGGTAAAACAAACAGCAATTTCAAAAGCAAAGGAAAAAGAAAGCTACGGCGACAGCTACCAGGACAATGGGAATAATGACTACGCACTGCAAATTTATAAAGAGGCTTTAGATTCGATTAAGGCCTATTCCGACGACAGCCTATATAAACAGATAGAACGGAAGAAAAACGAATTAACTGTAACAACAACTCAAAGAAGTAGTCAAAAAAGAAAGCCATGATAAGGATAAGTATACTATTTTTTGTATTGCTGTATATACCTGCAATGGGACAAAGCCCTGCATCACGCTACAAAAACGCGATGAGGGAGGGTGACCATTATTTTAAAATCAATAATTATAGCGAGGCGCTAAAGAAATACCAGGATGCAATGATAGCGGCAAGAGAATGCCCCGATTGCACAGAGACTGGTAACACCGCAACAACGCCTCATGAGAAAATCGTTCAAGTTTTCGAACAAATTCAAAAGCAAAAAAACAAGTCCGATAGCCTGGCCAAACGAGCGAAACAAATGTATGAGGTAGCAAAAAATAAATCCAGAATAGCGTCATCCTATGAAGCCTCCGGCAAGGCATTTATTGCTATCTATAAAAATCATCTGCTTGCAGAGGGGCTAAGACAAGCTGCATCTGCGTACAGTATTGACGATAGTAATATGGATGCAAGAAATGCACTTTATGCCAGTGTGTATGAATCGCAAGACAATCCCCACCTTGTATTTCCAATATCAACGGATACGAATAGCCACTTTATAAAATCTGTTATTTTCTCAAAAAATGGCAAGAAAAAAATAGTATTAAATGACGAGACCAGTTCAGGCAGTTTTGGAGGATCTGGTAACAATGACGATAACGTGAAACCAGTGGGACCAAAACTTTCAATCCCTTGTCCGGGCAATAAGGAAGTGCTTGTAATAGACGATTCGAACTACGTAAAAAAATGGGATACAGAAACCGGGCAGTATGAGAATGACAGCGTTAAACTGTCTAGCGACCTGTCCTGCACATCAGCCGTATTTAGCGGCAATGGAAAAAGTCTCATCACTGCAGGGAATGGTTATCTTAATGTATGGGATATGGCTTCCTGGACGTTAATTTCAGACATTAGAATGGATGGCGTTTACACATCCCCAGTTATTTCTGACAACGGGGCAAAAGCTTATGTAACTGTATATGATTCTATTAAGGTAATTGACGCACTAACCGGAAAACAAACAAACTCATTTTTAATTGATGCGAATAATCCCCCATCCGCTATTAGCTTTTCGCCTGATGGCCGGTATTTACTGGTAGCAACAACATATGACACCCTTGACGCAAAAAACACTTCTGCGAAACTTTATGACCTTGAACAAAAAGACATATCTCTGGTCAGGGATTTCGATAGCCTGGTATTCGCCAGTTATACCCCTGACGGCAGATTTCTGTTCATAGGCCGGTCGGACTCCAGCGCTATACTTTACGACCTTAAAAAAAATACAGATACTATTAATTTCCTGAACCTTGGAAATGTACCTAACTCGATTATTTTTTCGCCGAACGGGAATAAAATAATACTCACTTTTACCGACGAGACAATGGGGATAGGCACTTTATCCAAGGATAAATTCCAACTTTTTAACGGTAATGCTACCGATGCTGTGTTTTCACCAGATAGCAATAAGATCATCACCATATACGACAATACTGTAAAACTATGGGATACGGGGAATTACGTTCGTGAAATCGCAACGCTTTCGGGTTCAGAAAATAATATCATAAAAGCAGGTTTCAGTGCCAACTCCAAAATCGTTTGGGCAATTTCGGACAATAAAGAGATCATACTATGGAACATCGAAAATTTCAACGAGAAAGGAACCTTGTACGGGAATTGGGAATCAGCTAATTTTTCGGCTTTTTCAACCGATGGCAACCTGGTTTTTACCCTGCATAGAAATAAAGGGAAAATTGTCAGCGTCACCAACTCAGCCGATTCAATTCCTATATTGGGATACATGGCTGCAAATACGAGGGGTGGTTTTTCCCCTGATAGCCGCAGGTTAGTTACCAGAGCATCAGATACCCTAAAAATATGGGACACCAAAACCGGAAAACTGGTGGGGAACCCTATAGGAAACGTTGCCGGCATTTTCAGCCTGGCAGGTTATTCGGCAGACAACAGAAATGTATTCCTTATTTATGAAGGAAAATTATCTTTGGTAGATGTGGCTGATGGCCGTCGAATACCTATAGACATTAGCGCTGACTCAGTCATATCCGCATCATTTTCAGCCGACAACCACCACTTAATGGCGCTTCAAAAAAACGGGACATTCAGCATATGGAATATTGATCGCAGCAGCACTCAACCAATTTTTACTACCAGTTGCATCTCCGTTCTTTTTTCGCCCGACCGTAAAAGCGCATTACTGAAGTCTTTTTCAAAGGATACTAATTCGACAATGCGCTATAGAATTTCCAAGACCGGAACTCAGAACAAATCAGACACCTTGGTTGCTTACGTGAATACGGAGATATTGCTTCGGACAACTTTTAAAACCGAAGTTCTGAAGAAAGAGGATACTTTGACTATATTCAAAAAATGCGATACTGCTTTTTATTCGCCCGATGGCAGAAGAATACTGGCGTATTCTTCGTCAGGATTCCCAGATGCTGATAACAGTAACGATAACCATATTCTGCTCTGGAATATGGAAAACAGCCACAGCCTATTTTTTGAGACCCGTAAATCAAAGTATAATAATTTAAAAATAACAAAACCGTTTTTTTCTGCTAAAAATGAATTTATTTTTATGTCGGTCAACGACGCTACGGTTATATTTTATGATAACGGGCGGCAGGAAACAGGAACAGCACAATATAATAATCTAAGGAATGTTGTTTGTTCTCGTGACAATAAATCGTTTTTATGGATAATGGCAGGAGATATTGGCTATTATTTTAACCTTGACAGGGCGGTTAATCCAACGAAGATATCTCATGTGAGCGATGCTGTCTTTTCCCCCGACAGCAAGTATCTGCTCATTAAGTATTACAACACGTACAGATTGTTTGATACGACCGGTGAATTAGCAACTCTACCTATAGGAACAGCGCGCAGATATTTCTTTTCGGCTGACAGCAAGCGGATCATCACTCAATACGACAATAAACCGTCTAAGGTATGGCTTATAGATCCCGCAGACATTATTGCGAACCTATATTCAAAATTCGGTCTCAAACATTAAAAAAAAGAAAAAAAACTGAGAGTGAAGGTTGCTATTAGAGCGGTTTTATACTTACTGCCAGGATATTGCAATACCCGTCACCCTGAGCTGTTGCTGTAAGGCTTTTTATTTTCTTCGGCGAACCTACAGGATACAAATAGCAATACAATCCGGGCGCGGTGTAACGTACCTGGAAAAGATTTTTTACGTTGTCTTGCTTTATCACGAAGCGGCTGCCGATCACTGACTCAAAACTTTGGTTATGAGTGGGCACATACCAGTCTGGAATAGTATCGTTAAAAGCTACGCCCGACATTGTAGAATCATCGGTAAACCGAACAGAATAGGTGATATATGACTCACCACTGCCAGAGGTGGCCAACACATAAAATGTATCTGCAGCAATGGGTGTAACAAACTCCAGCGTGCCTTGTGAGTTGTGAAGGGTCAAGGAATTATTGGCATTATACGGCGCTAACTTATAAACCAAGCCCGGGAAAAATGTACTATTAACGATACGATCGGCAGGGAAAAAATAGGCAGGCTTGTAACCCATGTAATTAAAATCATCGGCCATAAATACACCGCCTACGTTATCTGCCCCGAAATAAGGCGTGCTAGTAATGGTGGACTGAGGGTCTTTTGTTTCGCCATTCACTACTATGTCGCTATTAAATCCTCTTAATTCTACAGTTTTGTACCCCTGCGAAAAAGCCTTTTCGTTACTGGCTATGACTGAAAGCAAAATACCTATGTGGAAACTTAATAAGATTATTTTCTTCATGCTCTGCATATTGATACAATATAGTCGTTTCGTAGAAACTATGCAACGATTGCCGGGGAAATAATATAGTGATCTCCCCTGCCGTCAAAAAAATCCGTAAAATTGTAGATCAATCATTAGTTATGTTTCTTAAGGCGGTGTGTACCATTGGTGTGTTCTTCTCAGCTTTGCATTGCAGCGCTCAAACTTCATTTGCCGGAAGTTGGGAAGGCAAGCTGAACATTGGCACAACGATCAGGCTGGTATTCAATATTAAAGACACCACCGACAACAACTTGTATAGTACCATGGACAGCCCCGACCAGGCAGCAATGGACATAGCATGTAGCCATACGGTGGCAAAGGAAGATTCTATATTCATCACCACACTTGGTGGCAGGGCAAAGTATAGCGGAAAGAAAATTGACGGTAATTATATACTTGGAGAGTTCAGGCAGAACGGGCATAAGCTGACACTGGACTTAAAGAAAACCGATAAAGCAATTACACTAAACAGGCCGCAGACGCCCAAACCACCGTTTGAATATATCAGCGAGGATGTCGTGTACCACAACGAGCCGAACAATATTCAGTTCGGAGCCACGATCACTATACCTCATGGCGCAGGGCCTTTTCCCGCTGTGCTGATGATCACCGGCTCTGGCCAGCAGAACCGCGACGAGGAGTTATTTGGGCACAGGCCGTTTGCAGTGATAGCGGATTATCTTACTAAAAAAGGGTACATCGTATTGCGGGTAGATGACCGGGGAATTGGAAAATCGACGGGAGAATTCTCAGGAGCTACCTCAGAAGATTTTAAAAATGATGCGATCGTGAGCCTGAACTATCTGCGGTCGAGAAAGGAAGTAGACCAGAAGAAGATTGGCCTGATGGGACATAGCGAAGGTGGTATGATAGCACCCATGATAGCCGTGGAAGACAAAGGCGTGGATTTCTTAGTGCTGCTGGCTGCGCCGGGCGTGCCGTGCCTGCAACTGAACGAGGAGCAATTGGCGGCGTTGTTTGAAAAAAGCGGCGTCAAAAAAGAATCTACTGATGAATACCTGGAGCTATACGAAAAAATGGTAAAGAGCTCGCTTAAAACGGATGACAAAGAAGAATTCAGAAAACAAGTAAACAAAGAAGTAACAGAGTGGCGGGCAAAGACCCCTTCTTATGTGGTGCTGGAAACAACCAATATCTCTGATAACCGAAGCCAGGAAAAATTTGTTGACGGCATTGTAAATAAGCTCTCAGACCCGTGGTATAAGTACCTGATCTCTTACAACCCACAACCAACCCTGAGAAAGCTGTCGTGCAAGGTGCTGGCGCTGAACGGAGAAAAAGACATACAGGTATTGCCCGGCAGCAACCTTGTAGGTGTAAAAGAATGCCTGGATAAAAGCCATTCGCCAGAGCATGAAACTCTGGAGCTGAAAGGATTGAATCATTTGTTCCAGAGTTGCAAAACATGCAGCTTCCAGGAATATGCACAACTGGAAGAAACATTCTCGCCTACGGCATTAGCTGCCATATCTGACTGGATGGATAAGAACGTGAAGTAAGACTTTGGACTATGCAAAATATATTTGAAAAAATACTTAGCCTTTTTAAGCGCTCACGCACTGAAGAATTCATACGTCATAACACAGTATCTGACAAGAGTCATAAAGTTGTGGTCAGCAATGGCACTATCAAAGAAGTATTTGTTTTTAATTATTTAGGAGACTATTCTGTTCCAACGTTCGGCATTCAGTTCAATACCGATATAGTTGTCAATAGCGAATCTAGTTCCAACCGTGTTTATTACGTCAATTTGTATAATCTTACTTGTACATGCAAATCATATGAGCATTTAAAAACACTTTACAGCAGTCGACAACCTGGAATATTATGTAAGCATCTTTGTAAGACGTTAATTAATCATGCTCAATTATTAGGGCTAAAACTTTGCGAAATATCTTGCATTGAATTAACAATAGGCAAGAAAGCACAGGAGAAGTATTCACTTTTTTCATACAATAGCCAGGAATTTATTGTTGCGTTTACAAAGGACAAAGGCTGGGTTAATATTTGTAAGGAAGCCTATTGGGGATATTCTCCATCAGAACAAAGATGGGCAGGTGCTGTTAAGCCCCAGGATGCGGGTATATTCCAAGCATTAGCCAAATATATACTACAGCGAACTACCATACCAACAACTTTTAATCTTGAATCTGAAAGTGTAAAACCGTCAACAAGCGAAATTGTCTATCGTAAACGCCAACGCTGGATAAAGTCTATATCTGTAGTACCCGGAGGAGTTAGAATAAACTTTGAAAGTGATACTGCCCTAACTTTTTTAAATTGTACAACATCCATTATTAATAGTCTTGAGAATGAAATTTTACTAAATCCCAATATATCATTAGATATCGCATTAGCTACATTTCTTTTCAAGCATCAAATTAGAGTTAAAGAAATTGAGGAATATTACGACCGTTATAGAAAAAAATATGAAGAGCGACTGGCAGAAGGTCAGCAGTCGGCAACGGCAATCAAATTTCTGAACATACGACCATTCAAATGCTGTAACAGAGAAATGAGTATTCTCAATGGTTATGACAAAGATAGATTGATCTATCTTTTTACATTTAAGGATAGTATTTCTTTCAATAAAGTGAAATTAGTAGAACTTTTAGCTGGGGATGAACAGTTTAAATTCAATCTTGCTTTTTATGTTTCACGAGGGCCAAATTCCATCCATAAAAGCAATACTTCTGACCACTATCGAACGAGGTTCCTATCTTTAGTCAAAACTGGGATAGTAAAACATGGGAGAGCGATAGATAGCAAAGATTTGTTGAAAACTCTTGCCATTAAGGATATAAGAAATATTTTATCTGGCAGTGGTCTAAAATGCAATACTAAAGAAGAAGGCATAACACATATTATAGGTTTGGATAACTATGAAGTAAAAGTTAAGCCATATCTATCCCAAATTGACGACTATTTTAAATTGATGCCATTTCCATTTGAAGTTCCTAATGACTTAAGATCTGTAGTAGAAAGAGATTTAGAATACTACAATTCCATCGCAATTACTACAATAAACTTGACCGACAATATTTTTTGAGATAGTTTACTTAACCAAATAAACATGTACGCGGGTGACCCAACATTTACAGTATCTGCTTCAGCACATTGTAGATGACGTTAGGTTTGCCCAGCGTGTAAAAATGTAAAACACGCGCGTTGTTCTTCAGCAGGTCCTTACATTGATGTAGCAGCCATTCCGTACCTACCTGTTCGCAGTCCGCATCAGTCTTGGCTTTCATCATTTCATTGCACAGCTCCACCGGCACTTCAATGTTGAAGGTGCGGGGAATAATGGTGAGTTGTTTCTTGCTGGTTATCGGTTTGAGGCCTGGTATAATAGGCACATCGATACCATGGTCCCTGCATTGTCTTATGTAGTTGTAATAGTGCTCATTGTTATAAAACAATTGCGTGGTTACATAGTCGGCGCCGAGGTCTATCTTGCGTTTGAGGTAGTAAATGTCGGTATCCATATTGGGCGCCTCAAAATGCTTTTCGGGGTAGCCCGCCACACCTATGCAGAAGTCTGTTTTAGCGCCATCAATAATATCCTCTTCCATGTAGTGCCCTTTATTGAGGGTCACTATTTGCTTCACGAGGTCCTCGGCATAACGGTGTCCGTTGGGGTGAGGATTAAAGAATTTTTCGTTTGCAGCCGCATCGCCGCGCAACGCCAGTACATTCTTGATACCGAGGAAGTCAAGATCAATCAGCGCGTTCTCCGTCTCTTCCTTACTAAAGCCGCCACAGATAAGATGAGGAATGGCCTCTATCTTATACTTATTCATGAGCGCGGCACAGATGCCCACGGTGCCGGGACGCTTGCGTATTTCCACACGCTCGAAATTACCATCTGTACGCTTTCTGAATACCTGTTCCGCGCGGTGATAAGTCACGTTAATGAACGCTGGCTTAAATTCCATCAGGGGATTGAGATGGGTGTATATAGATTCAATACTTTTACCCTTTGTAGGTGGCAGTATTTCAAACGAAATGATCGTGTCTTTGGCTTCTGCCAGGTGTTGTGTCAGTTTCATACTCAGGTTGGCAAAAGTATAAATTTATTGTCATTCCGTTTAAGGTAACTGACGGAGAGATATTTATTTTTTTACAAATACTTTTGTGCCGATCTTTATCCCATTGTTGCTAATAACGACCATGTAGACCCCCGGAACGAGGTCATGCACATCTATCACCCCGCTGCCCTGCTCAATTTTGCCTGTATAACGTTCCTTACCAGATACATCAAACACTTTTGCAACAACTTCTCCAGGCAAGCTATTTCCCTTCAGTTCTATATTGATACTGGCATCGGCAGGGTTGGGGAATAAAAGTATCTCCAAATTGCCTGCGGCGTATACAGGCCGTATTGCGGTAGGTACATTATAATAACTCTTCTGCAGGCAACCATTATGCATGGTAAGTACCCAATAATTCTTCCGCAGGAGATCAGGGGCTGCGCTGGTGTAGTTCTGATTGACGGCACTTTTGATGATCGTTGAATCAAGCGTAAACGCATCGTCATACCCCCATTGATAACTTTCAGCCGTATTGTCTGTGCACACAAACTCAGGGGAATAATAGAGCACCGTAACATTCGGAGTCCTGCCCTGCCCTACGGTAAAGGGGAACACATCAGTGCTGATACAATCGGAACCCGGGAATGACGTAGACAATGTTATAGTGCCTGTACCTGAGGTATTGAAGCTGATGAGACAGTACTGCCCATCCTTACCGGTGGCGTAAATGTCGGCATTAGCAGCACCCCAGGTGTACTTGCCCCCCTGCGGCAGCAACGAGTCTGTGCCGAAGTTCATATATTCTGTATTGGCGCACAGCAGGCTATCAGGGTGCGTAGTGATCCGCGTAGGTGGCGCAGTTTGATTGACCGTTATGGTATCACGTGCTACGTCTGTTCCGCAACTGTTGGTATAGGTGTACGATATGGTAACGGTAGCTGCTGTTATGCCATTCACCAGACCGATGCTGTCAATGTCGGCGATCTTGTAATCGGCGCTACTCCATAGCCCACCACCAATGCTATCGGTGAGCGCAATAGAAGCCCCGGTACAAACTTTCACCGGCCCGTGTATGACACCTGCATAAGGCAATGGGTTGATCTGGATACGTGCATTAGCCGTGCCACAGCTATTGACCAGTGAATAAGTAACAACTGCCGTACCGGGATCCACGCCGGTAACAAGCCCGGACGATACATCGACGGCTGCAATACCCGTATCGCTGCTGCTCCATTGCCCGCCGGGCACCACCTCGGTAAGCAACGACCGAACGCCCTTGCAAAACGTAGTAGTACCTATAAGCGGCTGCAATACGGGGAATACAGTATCGAGTACCGATATCAAACAATGCGCCGGTGAGGAGTATGTGATGGTCATGGTGCCCATGAATACACCTGTAACGCTGCCTGAAGTAACGTCGACAACAGCGACCGATGTAGTACTACTGCTCCATGTGCCTCCGGCCAATGAATCGCTCAACATGGTTGTTGATCCCGCGCATAGGTGTGTCGCCCCGGTTATTATAGATGGGTCAGGGTTAACAGTATATGCCACGGTAGACATACAACCCGTGCCCAGCATATAAGTGATAGTAGTGGTACCTGCTGAAACGCCAAGAACAGTACCTGAACTAACGACAGCAACGGCAGTGTTACCACTACTCCACCCGCCCCCTGTTGTATCATTAGTCAGCAATGTAACCAGCCCGGCGCAAACATTTGTAATGCCTTTTATTGGTGCGGGTAAAGGATTTACAGTTACTACTGTACTTGCCTTGCAACCGGTATTGAAGGTGTAAGAAATGGTATCTGTACCCGGAGCCGAACCGGAGAACATACCGGTACTTCGGTTGATCGTTGCAACAACTGTATTGTGTGAAGTCCATGCGCCACCGGCATCTGCATCGCTGAGTGTGGTCTTATCCTTATTACAGATAACCGACAGCCCCACGATAGGCGCTGGTGATGAATTGACTGTTACCGGCTGCGTGACCTGGCAACCCGTGGAGAAACTATAGGTGATCATTGCTGTACCAGCCGATACACCAGAAACAATTCCCGACCCGGCATCAACAATCGCAGTAACTGTATTGCTACTATTCCAGCCACCGCCGGTTGCAGCATCACTTAGTGCAGTGGTTAGGCCTGTGCAAACACTGTCTATACCACTTATGGCGACCGGCATCGGGTTAACCGTTATCTCAGAGGTAGCAAAGCAGCCTGTAGGAGCAGTATAACTGATGGTTGTAGTACCAGCAATCAGGCTGGTCACAATTCCCGAACCCGGATCTACTGTAGCGACAACAGTATTGGCAGAGGTCCACGTTCCACCGGCAGCGTCAGACAGGGCTATTGAGTACCCAGCGCATACCACATTAGGGCCGGTTATAGGGGTGGTCAACTGGCCTACAGTAACTACCTGGGTAATGCCGCATCCCGTTGGTAACGTATAGGTGATGGTAGCTGTTCCGAAAGCGCTGCCCGATACTATGCCCAACGATGGGTCTACCGTGGCTATAGATGTATTGCTGCTGCTCCATGCACCACCATTGGTAGCATCTGACAATGTAGTAGTATATCCTACACAGATATGCGGGTCTCCGGAAATAGCCAACGGCAGGCTGTTCACAGTAACTGTTGTAGAGGCCTTACAACCTCCCACATCAGCATAGGTTATGGTAGCCGTTCCGCTTTTTATGCCGGAGACAATGCCAGTTCCTACACCGACGGTAGCAATTGTAGTATTTGCAGTATTCCATGATCCTGCGCCTGCAGGGTCGCTTAGCGACGTAGTGGCACCCGCACATACACTCATGACGCCTGTTACGGCGGCGGGCAAGGTGTCAACGGTGACAGATGTGGTGAGAATACACCCCGCTGTGTTGGTATAGCTGATCGTGGCAGTACCAGCGGCCTGTCCTGTAACCTTTCCTGTACCTAATGTGACCGTTGCAACTGTTGTATTTCCACTCGACCATGCACCACCGGTCGGCGCATCTGTAAGGGAAGCAACGGAGCCAAGACAAACATCTGACGGGCCTGTAATAGGAGTCACAGGCGCGGTTACCGTAATTATTTTTGATACATTGCAGCCAGTGTTGAGCGAATAGATAATGGCAACCAATCCGGTGGCGACACCCGTGACAACACCTGTGCCAGGCCCCACAACGGCAAGGGACGTACTGCTTGTTGTCCAGTTGCCGCCAGCTACCGCATCAGTGAGCACTATGGCGCCGCCTATACATACCGCAGAAAGCCCGGTAATGAGTTTTGGCGACTGGTCTACGATAATATTGCTGTCTACAAAACAACCGCCTGTCAACTGGTAAGTGATCGATGCAGTACCGGGATTAACCCCTGTAACAATTCCCGAACCCGACCCTATAGACGCAATAGAGGCATCGCTGCTGGACCAGGTACCACCTGATGCTATATCACTAAAAGTATTAGTGAATCCCTGGCAGATACGCAGCGATCCTTTGATAGCAGGAGGAATAGCATTTACCGTAGTGATCATGGAACTGCTGCAACCCGATGGGAGTGTATACAAAATCGTTGTTGATGCCGGGGATACCGTATTGGCAAAACCGGTAGTACCGTCTATGGTCATAACCGAGGTGTTTGCGCTACTCCACACCCCCCCGGAAGACGTATCAGTAAACGTGCCGGTCTGTCCTAAACAGATGCCTGCCGGGCCCGAGACAGGGCCAGGCAATGGACTGACCACTACATTTTTGGTGATACTTAATTTACAGCCTGCTGCATTGCCCACAGTAAGCGTTACGGCGTGGGTACCGGCAACTGTATAGGTGTAAGCCGGATTATTTAATGTGCTGGTAGCGCCTGTGCCAAAGCTCCATTTCCACGAATTCAACGGAGTAAGATAGGTAGTAGATGAGTCAAGAAATGCTGTACTGGTGTTGAGGCAGGCATGGTGCGGAGAAAATGTAAAACCAGGAACGAGTGTATCGATCCTGATGGTATCTGCACCAAGGCTAAAGCTGCTGCATCCTTTTGCCGTATCTGTCAGTATCAGCTTTGGAATATAGGCGCCGAGAGCATACCGGTGAGTGATGGTAGTGGATGTGGTAGGGCCGGCAGTAGTTCCATCGCTGAAATCCCACGTAATGTTCAATGACCCTGATATCGTGGCTTTGAACGTTACAGGAGTAGATGAGCATGCTGATAATGGAGTATATGTGAATGCAGCTGACGACACACCAATGCTTACATTGCCTATAGCTGTATCCGTACACCCTGCTGTATTAACCACTTGCAATTTCACCCTGTAAGCGCCGGGCACTGTGTAGATATCGCCGGGGTTATTATTAGTGGAATGTGCACCATCCCCGAAAGACCATTGGTAAGACGAAGCGCCCGTACTGGTATTAATAAAATTCACTGTCAGCGGAGGACAGATGGCAAACGAGTCGTCCATGTGAAATGATGCAACGGGCAGTGAGTTCACAGTGATGTAACCGGCTTGCGTCATGGTATCGGTGCAACCCAGTGCGTTTGTCGCAACCAGCTTTACGGTATATACTCCCGGCGCTATGTATCTATGGCTTGGCAATGCCAGGGTTGTAGTGGCGCCATCACCAAACATCCATAAATAACTGACGGCTCCGGAAGAAGTATTGTTAAAGTTGATGTTGGTGTTGACGCAGATATACTGGCTGCTTGCAGAAAACGAAGCTGACGGTTTGCTCACTGTTGGGTGCGAAGCACTCGTGAACGTATCCATACAGCCTACATTATCTGTCACAATCTCCTGCACCGTAAATGCCCCCGAAGCAAGATAAGTATGAGATGTAAGCGGAGCAGATAAGGCCAGCGAACTGCCATCGCCGTAAGTCCAGCTATATTTGGATATAAATGCACCTGCAACGTCTGTGGTTGCATCTGTAAACTTAACAGGTAACGGCGAACAACCGGTGCCCGGCGTAAACGTATAGTTTGCCACGGGTTTAGCCACTAAAATACTTTGTGATGCGGTATCAAAGCATCCGTTGTTATCCGTGAGTATCAGCGTCACAGTGTCTAATCCCCTGCGCGAAAATGTGTGGTACACTGAGTCATACATTTTTGACGCGATTACAATATAAGGTATATGCGTGTCGGTAAGCACCCCATTCAGATACCACGCTGCCTTTGCTGCTGAAACTTCTACAATTCCTCCAGGTCCTACATAAGTGTTGATATTTGCACCAATTGAGTCAACAGCATCGCGGCAGATGCTTGTTTTGTAAGGCTTGAAGGAGACAGACAGCCGCTCAAGGTATATATTCTGATAGCTGGTGTCCCGGCAGCCGTTCGTAGTATTATCAGTAGTGAGTGTTACAGTGTATGTGGATAGTGCAGGAAAAGAATGAGAAGGGTTTAATACCGTAGATGTAGTCCCATCTCCAAAGCTCCACAGGTGGTTATTGTCTGTATTTGCTGTGTCATAAAAATTAACCACATTGTCTGGTATGCACGCATACGTATAGTTAATTGTGGCGCCGGGCGCGTCAGCCGTATCATTCAACATTGCGGCAGGGCCCCCGCAACCATTGTAGTAAGCTATAAGAGTGGGATTATAGACGCCAGGCGTTTTATAAATCTGTACAGGATTCGCCACGATGCTGTGGTTACCATCCGCAAAATCCCACTGATAACCATTGATAAGCCCTGTAGACGTAGACGTAAATGTGACCGGCTGCCCGGTACATTCGCGGCTCCGCGACATAGTAAACGAATTAACGGGCGGCACTGCACCGGTACTTACCGAATCTACGCCACTGGCTACGCAGCCGTTAGTGGTGCGGATATTGCAAGTAACCGGGTATACCCCCTGCGCCGTATAGGTATGTACCGGTGATGAAAGCGTAGACGTAGTACCATCACCAAAATCCCATGCATATGTAGCAATACCGTAAGGATAGGGGTAATTGACCAGGTTTGACGGCGGGAATGAAGCGAAAGGTGTGTATACCAACGCAGCAAGCGATGCCGAGTAAGTTACGGTAAGCGGTATGCACCCCTTATTGTCAGGAGTACCTTTAAGGTTCACAAAAAGGCTGTTCACTGAATCAATAATTTTCCCTACTGTGTCCTTGCAGCCGCTGGCATCAGTGAGGTACATAGTGATGCCATCAATTACCCCGCCCAGGTTATTTCCTATTGTTTTGGGGTACGTAAATGTTACCGTATTGCCAGACCCCAACGGGCCATATAGCAACGAACTCCAGGAGACCGTAGAACCCGGCGGAACCAATGCGCTCATTGTGACAGGGGCCGGTGGCTGACATCCTTTAGAAATACTAACTGTGCCCGTAGGCTGGTAAATATTTATCACCCGTGATATGCTATCGTAGCAGGTACCATCGTAGACAACCAGTTTTACAATATAGTTACCTGCCACGCTGTAAGCGTGCACAGCAGTATCTGAAGTTGATGTTGCCCCATCGCCGAATGACCAGCTGCTGGAGATATGAGGTGTGCTTGCGTTCTTGAAAGTTACCGATGAATACAGGCATGCTTTTGTCACAGACGTATAACCCGCTGTGAGATTGCCTATTTTTACTGTGGCTGTCTGCACCATGCTATCGGTGCAGCCTGTCCCGTCTGTTACTCTGAGTGTTACATTGTTGGTGCCGCTGGTTGTATACGAATGGGTTGGGTTTGTGGCGACCGATGTACCACCATCACCGAACAACCAGGTATAAGACAATGGCGGCGTACCGGTAGTAAGATTGGAAAACGATGCCGTGGCAGGCGCTTTGCAGAAGAAGGAATTAGGTGTACTGAAACTCACTAATGCAGGCTGGTAGACATAGATATAACCACTCTGAAGTTTGGAACCGGTACAGCCTGCCTTGTTTACCGCCGACAGGGTAACATTGTAAGAGCCAGGCACAGCGTAGTTATACACGGGGCTTGTGGCAGTGCTGCCACCGCCATCGCCAAAGTTCCAGGTGTAGGATAGTGTGCCCCAGCAATTAGCGATACTGGTACTGGTGAAGGTAACAGGTGTGCCCGGACATACTGACCCACTGCTTGCAAAGAAATTTACAGTTGGCGCAGTATAGGCATTGATCACCAGGCTATACTTCTTGCTGCCGCCGGCATTAGATGCGGTAAGGGTGACCGTATATGAGCCCACAGAAAGATAACTGCCTGAGACATCAGTAGCCGACGAAGTAGTGCCATTGCCGAGATCCCAGGCATAGCTGGTGGCGCCGGTAGATGTATTGGTAAAGTGAACAGAGAACGGGGCGCAACCGGCAGTATCAGAAGCTGTAAAACCAACAGTGAGCTGCGCCTGTGCATCTGCTGAACATAAGCAGATGATAAAGAGGATCACACACTTCACTGCCAGCGTTTGCCGAAAAAAAAGTTGATATAAAACATTGGGTGTTTTATAGCGAATGATAGTGGTTAAGTATATTACAAATTGTAAGAAATTATTCAATTCTATCCCATTTATTCAATCTACAGATTCATCTTCAATAACATTCGAAAAACAAATTCTATAAAAAAAGTAACTACGATCCAAAGTTAAGGAATTCCTGTCTTATAGAAAACTTTTAAATAAAATATTTGCATAAAAAAAGGGCTTGAACAAAGCCCTTTAAAATTGGTTCGCTGTGCCTCATCAGAACTTCATCCCGACCGTCAGTGCCAGATTATTTACGTTGTAATTTATTTTGGCAGTAGGCACGGTTGCGGCATAGCCGGTATTCACGCCGCTATAGTCAATAGTGTATGGCTGTTCATACCCCTGGTACATACTATGTACGTAGCCCAGATCGGTAAAGAAGTGGTTGAAACGGAAGCCCAGGCCACAGCTCAGGTCTATGCGCTCGGTACTGTAAAAAGAGGTGGCAGTAGATTCGCCGTAAGAAGTATACGCATTGCCATAATAGCCAAAGCCCGCCCGTATCATAAAGTATTTAGACAAGCGGCCTTCCGCCCCCAGGCGGAAATTTGAGGCAGGCTGGAATGTCTTCTTGATCTGTTGGTTCATGGCATCCTGCGCCAGTTGCAGGGAGTTGCCATTGTTGTCCATGCCGCCGGGATACTCGTAACGCATACTGCTATAATCCACATATTCATAGTCGGCTGTGATGAAGCCTATCTTATCCAGTAGCACAGTGGCGCTCAGCACGCCTTTCCATGGTGTAGTGAGGTTATAATCAAACCTGTTATGATAAAAATAGCTGCCGGAACTGTCTGCGTTTGAACTCAATGAAGGCGTAGACATATCCGAGATAGAATAGTAAGTAGGTGAATGAAACGCTGCACCAATGCGGAAGAGGTCATTAACCTTGTATATCGCGCCTATTTTTGCGTTAATACCTGCACCAGTTATGTTTGTGTTTTCATTATAAGTAAAGGAATTAAACCCACCGGGATTAGCCTGGGTATTACCATCGGCCAGTGTTTCACTATAAGTGGAATTGCGCTGAATATTGATACTTGGTATACCTATGGTCATGCCCAGCATTAGCTTCTCTTTATAATTGCCGCCAAGCGACAAAAGGTATTCGTTCACACCTCCATTCTGCTGCACCGTTTTCAATTGGTTTACCCCACCCTGGAATGGCACAATGGATGAATACGTACCATTAGCGTTGCGGTTCAACAAATAAGACTGATAGCCCATTGCGCCCAATGTACTTCCATAAGCGTTTCCGGCATCTGCCTTATCCAGGTTGGCATCTGATTCGAAAACCTGTGAGCCCGAGCTGGTAGTGTTCTTACCCTGGTAGGTATAATTGTTATTGAAATCAGCCGTCCTGTTCATGCCAAATGCGAATGAAACAGCCTTCCAGTTGCGGTGATCGTAATGCCGCCCATGGGGCGCACGGGTAAATACCATACCGAAATTGTTGACATTAAAATGCGTATTGTTATCCGCGGTCGTCTGATTGGTGTATTCCGAGGAGGTTGAGTTGATCCTGAGCGATGGCGTAAACGTGAATTCTGAACTTCTGTAGACTCCTAAACCTGCGGGGTTAACGCTTAAAGAACTAAAATCACCGCCTACCGAACCAAGCGCATTACCAAAGCCCATGGACCTTGCTGTGCCTTGTACCGTTAAATTAGAAAGACCATAGGCTTCTGTGAGATCCTGCGCAGACGCAGTGGCTACACAGCCGGCTACTATTGCGGGAAAAAATACAAATCTTAACTGACGCATACTATCTGTTTTTCTTTTTGACAAAAAATAAGGGCAAATGTTTAAAACCAACCAGGCTGTGCAAAAATAAATACTTCAGTGGATTTAAGGCATAAAAACCGTACCTGTCGCGTGTTTCAAAATATAAAGGCATTATCACAAAACGTAACAATGCCTTTTTTATAAAATCGTTAACTAAACTTAGTGCCTGCCGCCACCGCCGCCATGACCACCGCCACCGCCGCTACGACCACCACCGCCGCCGCCGCCACTACGACCACCACCACCGCCACCTAAACTGCGTGCTGCACCGCCGCCACCGCCGAAACTACGACCGCCGCCGCCATAATTGCCACCACCGCCGCGTGACATGGCGCCACCATAGTTACCGCCACGCGCACCGCCATAATTACCGCCACGTGCACCGCCATAGTTACCACCACGTCCGCCATAATTGCCTCCGCCACGGTTACCATAGTTTCCACCACCACGATTGCCAGAATTGCTCATACGGCTGCCCTGGCCGCCACCACGGTTGCCATAGCCTGCCCCACCTGCACTGCTGCGGGCGCCCATGCTATTTCCTGCGGTATGATTTGCTGCTGCCAGTGGAGCGCTTCTAAGACCCATGCTGCCACCTGAAGAGCGGAAACCACTGCCGCCACCACTTGTCCTGAATCCATTATGCGATGCCATCCTGTTGCCTATGCTGCCTCCGCGCGGACCATAATTAGCATATCTGCCACCCCCGTAACGACCGAAACGGCCACCTTCAAACCCGCCATAGTACCTGTTCCAATATCCACCATAAAAATGACCATACCAGCCGCCTGCATACAAAGGATAGTTCCAGTAGCCGAAGCCACCAAAGCCCCACCAGGTGTTCCATCCCCAGCCACCATACCAGCATGGGCCGACACCAATAGCCAGGCCACCGCCATACCATGGGTTATATCCCCAATAAGGGTCTACCCAGTAACGGTCGTACCAAAACGGATTATAAAATGTGCTGTAATAGCCCATATTATAGAAGTCATTATCAAAACGATTGATACGTGAGCTATAGGCGTCGTCGTCATAGTCTACATAGTCATCGCTATTGTTATTCTGATAATTGTCCGGCACATCACTCTGATCACGGTTGCCGTATTGGTTACCGTCATTGCCCTGATCCCTGTAGTTATGATGGCGGGTGCTATCATTACCCCGTTGGTCAGCGCCGGTAGAATAAATATCGTCATTCTGAGCATTTGCTATAGCTCCTATTCCGAGGACGAATAAACTGATTAACGCAAAACGTTTCATGTTTCTCTGTTTTTTACTTAAAAATATCAATAGTGAAATTACTACTTTTGCAACACCTCACCAATAAATAGACGTTAAAAGATACTCTTAGTTTATTATGTCAAAAACTTTAACAAATAGAAAAGATGATTATGCCCAATGGTATAATGATATCATATTAAAGGGCGGACTTGCTGACTATTCGGCGGTTAAAGGCTGCATGGTCATCAAACCGCACGGCTATGCCCTGTGGGAAAATATGCGCGACAACCTGGACAAGAGGTTTAAAGAGACCGGCCACCAGAATGCTTATTTTCCTTTATTTATCCCTAAGAGCTTTTTGAGCAAGGAGGCCGCCCATGTGGAAGGATTCGCGAAAGAGTGCGCCGTAGTGACGCACTATCGCCTGAAGAACGACCCCAACGGCGGCGGCGTGATCGTAGACCCGGAAGCAAAACTGGAAGAAGAGCTGATAGTAAGGCCTACCTCTGAAACCATCATCTGGAATACTTATAAGGACTGGATAAAATCTTACCGCGACCTGCCACTGCTCATCAACCAATGGGCGAATGTGGTACGGTGGGAGATGCGCACACGCCTTTTCCTGCGTACAACTGAGTTTTTGTGGCAGGAAGGCCATACCGCGCACGCCACCCGTGAAGAAGCCATAGAGGAAGCCGAAAAGATGCTGGAAGTGTACGCCAGTTTTGCTGAAGAATATATGGCCATACCGGTGATCCGTGGTGTAAAATCTGCCAACGAGCGTTTTGCCGGCGCAGAAGACACTTACTGCATAGAGGCGCTGATGCAGGATGGCAAAGCATTGCAGGCAGGTACATCGCACTTCCTGGGGCAGAATTTTGCAAAGGCATTTGATGTTAAGTTCCAGGACAAGGACAATAACCATGACTACGTATGGGCCACGTCCTGGGGAGTATCTACCCGCCTGGTGGGCGCACTGGTAATGGTGCACAGCGATGATGAGGGCCTGGTACTGCCCCCAAAACTGGCTCCGCTACAGGTGGTCATTATCCCCATCTTCAATAAAGACCCTGAAGCTACAGCTAAGATAGAACGCACTGCCCAAGACATCATCAACAATCTGAAACAGCAGGGCATACGGGTTAAATATGACAACGACGACAATACCCGTGCAGGCTTTAAGTTTGCGGAGTATGAGTTGAAGGGTGTACCCGTGCGCATAACACTGGGCGCCCGCGACCTGGAAAACAATATTGTGGAGGTAGCCCGCCGCGATACCAAGGAGAAAAAGGCCTACCCGCTTGATGGTATAGCGGCCAGTATCCCCGGATTACTTGACGACATCCAATCGAACATGTATAACACAGCATTAAAGTTCCGTACGGAAAACACTATCGAAGTGAATAGCTGGGACGAATTTGTGAAGATACTGGACGAGAAGCCCGGCTTTGTATCTGCACACTGGGACGGGACGCCGGAGACAGAAGAAAAAATAAAGGAGCTTACAAAAGCTACCATCCGCTGCATACCGCTGAATAATAAAATGGAAGAAGGCAAATGTATCCATTCCGGTAAGCCATCAACGCAACGGGTATTGTTTGCGCGGGCGTATTAAGCATCACATTTATACGACAAAGAGGCCGTCTCAAAATTGCTTTTGAGACGGTTTTTTATTTCCGGTAAATCGATGTTGATGTAGCTTCTGGTATCGTTTATGGAGTCAGATAGAATGATAAGGGCGAAGAAGCAGGTTTTTAAGCTGCTTTTTTTCCTTAAGTTTTGTGCAAGTGCCAATAATCCAGCCTCTATAGCCACTTTTTCTTTACCTCTGAGCATGAAGCGTCTGAACCCATGATTGGATTTAATGTTTCCGAAGACCGGCTCCACATCTACAGGTCTTCGCTTTCGATGATAAATACCTTTTTCGCTGGTTAATCTTTCGGTAGCTTTTCTTTTATGCTCGTTAAGTGCGTGATTGATCTCTATAATTCTGTTTTCTTTGGATTTATGGCAGGCTCCCCGAAGTGGGCATCCCTCACAGTTAGCCACCTGGTAGCGGGTAACATTTTGCTTAAATCCGGTAACTGTTGTTTTATTTGTTGTCCCTATGTTCTGCATCGGCTGGCCCATAGGACAGTAGTAGCGATCCTGCTCCTTATTATAGTAAAGCTGGTCTGCTGCAAATGGGTGTTTCTTTAAGTATGCATTATGCTGGTCTTTGTCAAAGTAGTTATACTTAACATAGCCTTCCATGTCGTTGGCTTCCAGGTACACATAGTTCTGTTCTGATCCATAGCCTGCATCTGCTACTACAATATTGGGATATTGTCCATATTGCTCTTTATGTTCATCAAGGTGGGGTTCAAGAGTAGTTGTATCCGCTGTGGTCTGATGTATACTGTAGTCAACTATATACTGATTATTGCTCGATACCTGAAGATTGTATCCCGGCTTTAACTGTCCGTTCTTCATATGGTCTTCCTTCATCCTCATAAACGTCGCATCAGTATCTGTTTTACTATAGCTGTTACGGCCTGCCAGTATCTTTTCCTGCTGTTCATATTTATCAAGTGCTGCAGGCCAATGCTTCTTTGCGTAATTAAGCTTTTGTTTTACCTGGTTGCTTACCGGTTTGTCTTTGATCGACTCTGATATTTGTTCGATAGCCTCTTTTACTTTCTGTGCATCCGGCTTATCAAAATCAGGTGGCTCAGGTAACTCCATTTCCTGGGCAAGTATTTGTTGCGCTTGCTGCCATAACTCATCCAACTGTTGTTTCATCTTCTCCTTATTGGCCTTTATACTGTTACCCCAAACAAAAGTGTATTTATTGGCATTTGCCTCTATTTTGGTACCATCCACATAAATCTCTTTGAGGCTCACAAGACCCTGATCGGCTAACAACTGCACAACCTGGACAAATATCTTTTTGAGCACACTCTTAAGTCGCTCACTTCTAAACCGGTTAAGTGTGTGATGATCAGGCTTCTGCATCCCGCTTAACCACATCAGGTGAATGTTTTCTTTTATCGCTGTTTCCATCTTACGACTACTGTAGATATTGACCAGATAGCTATATACTACAACCTTAAGAAGCATTGCAGGATGGTAAGAGGAGGTCCCGCCTCCTTTATATTTACTTAGCAACGGACTGATGTCTATTTTATTGATCACATCATTTACGACCCGAACAGGATGATTAGAAGCAATAAGATCATCCAATGACGGAGGAAGTAGAAACGCCTGCTGCTGATTATACGCTTTAAATACAGGTTTTATCATGCTGATATAACAGCAAATTGCATTCCATTATTATCACAATCCACACCAGTGTGAATAAAAAAAGAGGATGTCCTTTTGAGACACCCTCTTTGTTCACTAATAGGCTTACCGCAATAGCCTGTGTCTATATGTTAAAGAACCAGCTATTCTTATCTTTTAAATCCAGGCTCTTCGTACATTTTTTCTATCTCTTTGGAAAATCGCTGCTCTATCGCTTTACGCTTGATCTTCAGAGATGGCGTTAACTCACCTGAGTCTATCGTCCATTCATCGGGTATCAGCGTTATCTTTTTTACCTGCTCAGGATGGCTGAACAGGACATTGTACTTGTCTATCTGCTTTTGCACCAGCGCGGTCACTTCAGGCAGGCTGATCAGGTCGCCGTTCTTATCCGGCACACTCATATTCGGAAAACTATCTCTCAGGTATTTTCTCAGCTGCATAAAGCTGGGCACGATCAATGCACTTACAAATTTCCGGTCGGCGCCTATTATCATCATCTGCTCTATGTAAGGGCTCTCCTTCATTTTATTTTCAAGTGCCTGCGGAGCTACGTATTTCCCACCTGAGGTCTTGAATATCTCTTTCTTACGGTCTGTGATCTTTAGGAACCTGCTGTCTACCCACTGCCCTATATCGCCGGTATGAAACCAGCCATCGTTCATGGCAGCGGCAGTAAGCTCAGGATGTTTGTAATATCCCATCATCACATTAGGGCCTTTGATCAGTATCTCTCCGTCTTCCGCCAGCTTCACATCTACATGCTCTATCAGCGTGCCTATGGTGCCTACGCGCCTGTCTGCGCTTTCAAACCTGTTTACTGATACTACAGGCGAGGTCTCGGTAAGCCCGTACCCTTCCATGATCACAATGCCCGCAGCACAGAATATACGCACCAGCCTTTCCTGGCAGGCGGCAGAGCCTACCACTATGGCTTTAACATTGCCACCTAATGCTTCGCGCCACTTACTGAATATGATCTTATTGGCCAGCCACAACTGGAAGCGATACCAGGGGCTGCCGGGAATAGAGTTATCATACTGCTTGCCCAGGTCAAGCGCCCAGAAAAACAGCATACGCTTAATGCCTTTAAGGTCCATTGCCGTATTCATGATCCGCTCATACACCTTCTCCAGCAGGCGGGGCACGGTGGTGAATACCAGCGGATGTACCTCCTTCAGGTTAAGGCCTATCGTATCCATGCTCTCTGCATAATAAATACACACACCCGAATAGATATACACGTACGTCACCATCCGCTCAAATATATGGTTGAGCGGCAGGAAGCTCAGCGCCTTACTGCCCACCTGCGCAAAAGTGAATGCCGGCAGCGAGTCATTAATATTGCTGACAATATTATTGTGGCTCAGCATCACACCCTTAGGGTTGCCCGTAGTGCCTGATGTATAGATGATGGTAGCCAGTGTCTCCGGTTTTATGCGGGCTATCACTGTTTCATCAGGCTGAAGGTTCTTTGCCACCAGGTCCTTCCAGTTAGTGACTCCATCTATCACATCAAACGAGTAAATATTGGTCAGTGTGGGTATCTGTTTAAATGCATCTTTGAACCGTTCGTATATTTCGGCGTTGGCTACAAAACATACTTTTACGCCTGCCTCACCCAGCACATAAACGAGTTCAGATGGGCTGATGGTAGGATAAACCGGTGTCAGCACCGCACCTGTCAGTTGCACACCTATATCGGTGATCATCCATTCCGGACGGTTTGGCGAAATGATGGCTATTTTTTCCTGCTGGTCGGGCTCCAGTATTTCATTAGCTATGCCTAGTGTCAGCAGGCCGCCGGCAAGCTTGCGCGCAGTCTCCCACACTTCACCACAACTGTAGGTGCGCCACTGCCCGTTTTCTTTTGCGGCAAGCATTACGGCGTTTGGAGCTTTCTTCCCTTGCTGCTCCGCTATGTCAAATAGGCGCTGAATCATTCCTAAATTTATAAAAATATTTTTTAGACAACCGAATTTATAACCCCGGCCATCATTATTTTATTGTAATACCTCTATTCCTGCCTATCTGCGCCCACCAATTTCCATACGTTCCCCGCCTTTTGTATCTTGCCGCCCTTATGAGCAAGGAAATTGTAGTGAGCGGAATACGCTCCACCGGGCATTTACACCTCGGTAATTATTTTGGCGCAATACAGAACTACGTGATGATGCAGGAAAATTATAACTGCTATTTCTTCGTGGCCGATTATCACTCGCTGACAACGCATCCCGACCCGAAGCTGCTGCGGCCAAATGTATTCCGTGTATTGGCGGAAAACATAGCCAGCGGCCTAAACCCGGATAAAGTAACCCTATACGCCCAAAGTGATATACCCGAGATACCCGAGCTGTACCTGATGCTGAACATGCTCGCTTACAAGGGTGAACTGGAAAAAGTACCCACTTTCAAAGATAAAGTACGCCAGCAGCCAGACAATGTGAATGCGGGGCTGCTCACTTACCCTGTATTGATGACTGCCGATATACTCATACACAAGGCGGTAAAAGTACCGGTGGGCAAAGACCAGGAACAGCACCTGGAAATGGCGCGCAACTTCGCACAGCGGTTCAATACCCGCTATGGTGATTTTTTCCCGGAGCCGCAGGTATTCAGGTTTAATACCGATGCGGTAAAGATCATGAGCCTGGATGGCAATGGTAAAATGAGCAAAAGTGAAAATGCCAACAATACCATCTACCTGAGCGACGATGACGATACAATACGTAAAAAGATAATGAAGGCAAAAACCGATTCAGGCCCTACTGCGCCCAATGCGGAGATGCCGGGTTACATTCAAAACCTTTTCCTGCTGATGCAGCTCACATCCACACACGAGGTGTATGACCATTATCGCGCTGCCTACAATGGCTGTAACATCCGGTACGGAGATATGAAAAAGCAACTGGCAGAAGACATGGCTGCATTCGTTCGCCCCATACGTGAGCATGCTGCAGAATTGCAGAAAGATGAAGAAAGCCTGGGGAAAATACTGAAAGCGGGCGCGGAAAAAGCGCGAGCCAGTGCATCGGCAACAATTGCCGGCGCTCGTAAACTTATTGGGATCAGTTATTACTGATCCTGGTCGCCCGGAGTTTATTAACTGACGTGTTCATTATTTTTCATAACATCCCTTGTGCCCCTGATGAGGCCAATGCCTGAAAAGAAAAATATGAGACCCAGCAACAAACTTACGGCCATCACTTTCATATTATACGTACCGCCAGAGTGGTTTATAAAAGTAACCGCTCCGTATATCAATCCCAGGATACCAAGTAATGTCAGTATACCGCCTATTGCCCTTTTTTCCATGGTTTTAATGTTTACTATAGTGTATATAAATAGCGTGCCTGTAAAATATTTGAATGAAACCCGGCTTATTAACTGACTCTTATTATATTTACACGCTTAGTATGTATGTATTTATATCACGAACAGCTAAATAACCCTATCTTACTTTTTAATTTTACTTTTTTGAATTGAATCAGCAAACATGCCGCCAAAATCTACCACAAAGCATATAGCAGTAGCAGGGAATATAGGTTCCGGAAAAACAACCCTTACCGGTATGCTCGCCAAACATTACAAGTGGACGCCACATTTTGAAGATGTGGAGCACAACCCATACCTCGTCGATTTTTATGAAGACATGCCCAGGTGGTCATTCAACCTGCAGATATACTTTCTCAACAACCGTATCAAGAACCTGATAGAGATAAGGAATGGGAAAGAAACCGTGATACAGGACCGTACCATCTACGAAGACGCCTACATATTCGCACCCAACCTTTTTGAAATGGGCCTGATGACCAAGCGCGATTTTGAGAACTACACTTCATTTTTTCATAATCTTAAAACACTGATCCAGCCACCCGACCTGCTGATTTATCTGAAGGCTACCGTACCTGCGTTAGTAGACCAAATACAGAAGCGTGGCCGTGACTATGAAGAAAATTTAAGGCTCGATTACCTGAAAAGGCTCAACGGTTTTTATAACAAGTGGATAGATAACTATACCGATGGCCCGTTATTGGTAATAGATGTAGACAACTGCAATTTTGCAGACAAAGAAGAAGATCTTGCCGATGTGGTGCGTAAAATAGATGCACAGATGCACGGCCTCTTCAGTAAAAGTAAGTAGACAAAACAAAATGAGTATCTGAATATTTCTTACCCCGAAAATGTGCTGCAGTTGATGAAATACCCGGTAACGCTCATTTGTCTGCTGCTGCTTCCCTGTAGCTTGTTTGCCGGTATGCTGAAAGGCAAGGTGACTGACGAAAAAGGCGGTCTCCTACCCTATGCTACGGTCTTTATCGAAGGTACCACTATAGGCACGAACGCCAATGGTAATGGAGACTTTGAATTAGCTATCGAGCCGGGCCTCTACAAAGTTGTCTGTCAATATGTAGGTTACAAACAAGCTTCTTTCAATCTCACAGTTATCGGGACGGAGACCACACAGCATACTTTCATATTGAAGTCGCAGAACCTGGAGATGAAAGAAGTGGTGATCCATGTCAGCTCAGAAGACCCGGCATACCCTATTATCCGCAAAACCATAAAGAGAAGAAAATTTCACCTGGAGCAGGTACACTCATTCCAGACGTCAATTTACCTTAAAGGGCTGGCCCGCTCACGGAAGATGCCCGATAAATTCATGGGCCAGAAAGTAAAGGACGATGAAACAGTGGTAGACAGCATAGGCAAGGGCATACTATACCTCATGGAAGAGAATGCCGATTTCTATACACAGGACAACAAAGAAAAAACGGTCATCCATTCTGTACATGAAAGCGGCAACAATAACGGCCTCGGATTTTCACAGCTTCCACCTGTGGTTACTTTTTACGACAATAATGTGAACCTGTTAGGCCGCCAGAACCGGGGCTTTATCTCGCCGGTCAGCGATAATGCCTTATTATACTACAAGTATAAATTGCAGGGGCAGTTTGTGGAAAACGGGCATACGATCTACAAAATAAAGGTAACAGCCAAGCGGGCCTTCGAACCATGCTTTAACGGCACCATATACATTGTTGACGAAGACTGGGCTATTCACAGCCTCAATATGACGCTGGCAAAAAAATCGGGCATGGATATTTTTGACACCATGGTGGTCAGCCAGCTATCCCTGCCGCTGCAGAAAGATACATGGGTAATAAAAAGCCAGGTGGAGTATGTTACCGTCAATCTGCTGGGCTTCGATATCACTGCAAACTTCGTTACCGTCTATAATAACCAGAAAATAAACAGCCCTATACCGGATTCTGTATTTGCCGGCAAGGTTACCAGCGCCTACGATAAAACAGCCAATAAAAAGGATAGCACCTACTGGACAGAATCGCGGCCCATACCGCTGGAAACAGATGAGAAACATGATTTTGTTACAAAGGACAGCCTGTTTAAGAAACTGAAAGATCCCGCGAGGGTGGATTCTGTGAGAAGAAAGCAGAATAAACCGAAGCCGTTTGCATTGCTGTTGGGTGGCTACGATTATAGTGGCAAAGACTATAAGAACACCTTTAAAACAAACTCACTGCTGCTGGGCCTCGGCACCGATAATATCATCAACTACAACATTGTGGAAGGGTTTAATATTGCGCCCAAGGTACAATGGAAACACATGGTGGATACTGGTGTATACCTGGTGGGCGATATTGCTGCCCGGTACGGTTTCAGCAATACACATTTCAACTCAGTCGCAAGGCTGTATTATATCCGTCGTGACAGGGCTTTGCTGAACAATTCATGGCTGTATGGTATAGAGGGCGGGAAGTATGTGTATCAGTATAATCCCGATAATCCGGTACTCCCCTGGTTCAATACCTACGATGCGCTCTTTTTGCGGGAAAACGACCTTAAACTATATGAGCGCTGGGACGGCTCGGCATTTATCAGGCGCAATTATGGCGATGGCCTTAGTTGGATAGTCAAAGCATCTTACCAGGAGCGTATCCCACTTCAGAACACTGTATACTATAGCTTCTTCGACGCTACCCGAAACGGATTCGCTGATAATACGCCGCCGCATCTGCTACAGACGGCTACCGCATGGGAGAAAAATGATGCCGCGCTTATCTATGCTTCAGTTACTTACAAGCCGGGGATCACCTATACACAATACCCCGATTATAAAGTAGCCAATGGCAGCGCCTGGCCACGGTTCACGCTTACCTACGACAAAGGGATACCCGGGATATTGAACAGTGTTTCCGATTTTGATAAATGGCGTTTTACAGTTACCGACGAACTGCACCTGCGCTTACTCGGCAATATCAAATACAATTTTGCCGTCGGTGGTTTCCTGAATACAAATTATGTTTCCATTCCCGATCTGATGCACATCTATGGCAACCGGGGTATTGGCTACGTGGCGCCCTACCTGCAAAGTTTCCAGTTTGCACAATACTATGATTTCAGCAACAAGGCGTCACTGTACGGAGAAGCGCACGTGGAGTATCATCTCAACGGCCTGCTGAGCAATAAGATCCCGTTACTGCGGCAGGCAAGGTATTACCTGCTGTTTGGCGGCAATGCATTTTACATCAACCAGGGCCAGTACTATACTGAGGCTTTTGTGGGCATAGACAATATCGGCTGGAAGTTGCTGCGGATATTGCGGATAGACTTCGTTCAGTCATGGGATAGCTACATGGGTCATAACTCGGGTATCAGGTTCGGGCTCAATTTGCCGGGAATACCCCAGGCGAAGAATAACCCTACGCATAGCGAATGGTAACGGAAACTATTTGCTGTTATATTTATTTTCGTACATTTAAATGAAAATAGGTGTCTCCACTTCTTAAAACACACTTTTTATGAAGATCATTTACTTGCTTACTATACTTGCATGTGTACAAACTGCCCATGGACAGGACTATTGCAAACTGATAACCAAAGAAGTGTCTGACGACAAAAAGACTTTTGAATACGCATCCCCTTTCGACCAGAATGATAAGCCGGCAGTTAGGGTAACCAGGAATTACAACACAGACCCTGAATACGCCTACGACAACTTCTATGTCATCTTCCGGCTGGAGAGTCCCCTGGACAGTATTTACAACACCACCCCTGATGGGCGGCAGACGGAAAGAGATGAGCGGAAGCTGGTAGTGGAATTTGAAGACCAATCAAAAATAACAGACGATACCATACGTATCAACCACGACGTTTCTGACGACCATACCCAGGCAGTCCGTTATATCGACTTCCCGCTGACAGATGCAACTGCAAAAGATTTTGCTACAAAAAAGATCGCACGGTTCAGCCTGGCCGGCAACTACCGGTCTGTAGCGCCAGACAGCGCTAATTCCATCCTTCACTATATACAATGCATGAAATCAGTAAAATGATGGTATACGTTCAAAATCACGTGATTGCGTCCTTGGCATGATTTTTGATATCTGATCATTATCATTTTTTCTATCAGAAACTACAGAAATACCAACCAAAATAACAGGAATACCGTTATTTTAGTTGCTGTTATCGTAGAATAGAAAAATTCATACGTGTAAAAATCGAACGCATAGTGTCAAAAGAAGCCTTGGCAGAAAAAAAGCACCATACAACCCCAAAAGGCCAGTCTACAGGCTTTAGGTATTTGCCTGCTTATGCCCGTTTCATTAAAGACAATTACCTGGTGCCTTACATACAGGAGCAACTGGATATATGCCGGGAAGTAGACCTACCTTTATTGAAGTTCATAGAAGGTTTGACCGATGAGCAGTTGATAGATATGGGTATTCAATCCCATCGCGACTTCCTGGAGGCTGTTGAAAATAATGCTATAAAAGAACATCAGCAGAAGACACTGAAAACGTGGGCCGAGGACCGGCTGGGTGTGATGAAACGCGAAGAGCTGACGGCTGAAGATATTACACTGGCCGGATACGTGCGCAAAAGGGCATTGGTGAAGTTTCTTCCCTCTTACACCACCGACGTGAATGAAGCCATAGAAGTAATAAATGAGATCGATGCATTTACGGTAGAAGGCACTACTGCTGCTACCAACATGTATATAACGTTGCTCAAAGACCGGATAAATGAGCAGGCATTATTTACAGAGATTTTGTCTAATACTACCCCTGGCCTTAACTACATTTTCGATCTGTCGCGCATGTCCATAAAATACGCTAACCAGAACGCTATCCGTTTTTTTGGCCAGACATTGCTGCAGATGCAGGAAATGGGCAACGCGGTCATTGGGCAGAAAGTACATCCTGATGATGTGGCTTTGACTATCGATGAACTGGAGAAATGTGCCGGTGCCGCAGATGAAGAAGTAATAACCTGGGAGTTCAGATTAAAAACAGCAGGTGGCCTTTACCTGTGGATGAGGAACTATGCGTCAGTTTTTAAAAGAGATGAGCAGGGCACGCCGACTGAAATAGTTGGGATAATACTGGATATAAACGAAGAGAAAAATACCTCGGAGCAATTGTCTGTCAGGGAGCAGCAATTGCTGGATGCACAAGCGCAGGCGCAGGTAGGCAGTTTTGAACTGGATATTGAAACAGGGCAAATGGTGTTTACACCACAATTCCAGGCGATATATGAGATGGATGCCACCGACCTTGCTGCATTCAATACAAATGTGCATCCTGCCGACAAAGAACGGGTAACAGCAACCCGGAATGATGCTATAGCAAACGGAACTCTTTACGACAACGAATACCGGTATATTGTAAATGGCAAAGAAAAAGTAATACGCGCACGGGGGATAATATCTAGTAAGAAGGGGCGGAAAGTACTAACGGGTACAGCTATGGACGTAACCGAGCGACACCAGATGGTGCAGCAAATAATAGAGAGTCGCGACCTTTATAAGCAAGCCCAGGAGCTGGCACACATAGGAAACTGGAGTTGGAACTTGAAAACAAATGAATGCACCTGGTCTGACGAGTTATACCGCATTTACGAGATGAAGCCTGAACCCGGCAACGTACAACCACAAATAACACGTACATACCGGCACCCTGATGACGAAAAAATGGTTGATGCCGAAATGGAGCGCTTGATGACCCAACACATGCCTGCCAATTACAACTTTCGCATCGTTCTGCCATCAGGAGTTATCAAATACCTCAATGTAAAAGGCGAGGTGTTTTATGATGAGCAAAAGACAGCCACAAATATATTTGGCACCGTTCAGGATATTACCGAGAAGCAATCGCTGATAGAAAAACTGCAAAAAAGTGATGCGCTATACAAGCAGGCGCAGGCCATAAGCCATATTGGCAACTGGACCTGGGACATGAAAACAAAACAACTGGAATGGTCTGATGAGATATACCGTATCTATGAACTGGAGCCACAATCGCTCGATAGCAGTTTTACCCTAGATCAATACAATCATCCAGAGGACGCGCAACTTGTACTTGACAATATAAAGCTTGCTGTAGAGACCCATCAGCCATTTAGCTTCGACTACCGCATTATCCTGAAGACCGGAAAGATAAAGACGGTACATACAAAAGGAGAGATAGACTTCTCAAATAAAAGATCCATAAAAATCTATGGCACGCTGCAGGACATAACAGACCAAAAAGCCGTGGAGCGCCAGCTAAAAGATTACCAGGAATTTATTGAAAAGATCACAGACGTTACACCTTCTATCATTGCTGCTTACAATATCCATACCGGCGAGTATTCATTTATTAATGACGCCATCGAGAAGCTGCTGGGCTATTCTACCATCAAAATAATGGAGGAAGGGGTACCATTTTTTGTCTCCATCATACATCCTGACGACCTGGCCTCGCTGATGGAAAAAAACACCAAAGCACTTGAAGAAGCAAACCTGTTGCCGCCCGGCAGTGAAGAACCTGTAGCAGAATTCAAATACCGGATGCGCAACAAGAATGGCGAATACCGCTGGTTCCAGACTTACGGCACCATTTTCGAACGCAATACAAAAGGACTTGTAGAAAGTGTACTGAACATCTCTGTTGACATTACCGGCCAGGAAATGGCAGAACAGGAATTGTTCAGAAAAAACCTTCAGTTGCAGCAATCAAACACCAGCCTGGAAGAATATGCATACGTAGCCAGCCATGACCTGAAAGAGCCGCTGCGCAAAATAGCCACATTCAGCGATCGTATCCTTATCACCCAGGCTGCAACGCTTAATGATGATGGCAAGGTATACCTGAATAAAATGATCGATGCATCTAAACGCATGCAGGTCATGATCAACGACCTGCTCTCTGTATCTACCATTCTCGGTAATACTGCTTTCGAAACCTGCGACCTAAATGTTATCCTGGAAGAAGCGATCATCCCGCTCGAATTTAAAATAGATGAGACCAACGCTACGGTGGATGTCAGCAAAT
>Ga0206949_1051_pt1 | contig 45177 bp, 43 predicted proteins | sample Alteio_BWOrgHeat_40_FD_153240 | JGI IMG/M metagenome (GOLD analysis project Ga0206949, IMG submission 153240) | Enriched cells from forest soil in Barre Woods Harvard Forest LTER site, Petersham, Massachusetts, United States -... | ecosystem: Environmental > Terrestrial > Soil > Temperate forest >...
CTAACTGGTTAATTCGAGACATAAAAAGTATAGTCAAGATTTACAACATTGAATATGATAGTATCACTGGGTTAACATTTTCTATTTTTAAAAAGCACTTAAATAAATTCTATAGAAATTGCGACACAACTAATTTAAGTGAAAACGACAGTGATAGCATTGTGAATTTTTTGCTTGTCACCTTTGATATAGTGTTCTTCATATACTCGATGGACTATCGTGTTAGGGCAACTTATGTTATATCACAGATTATTATCGCCACAAATAATTTCATCTCAGCTTGTGGGGAGTCAGTTAAACACACTATTTCAAAAAAGATATTCGATGAGTCGATTTATCTTATGAAAAATATTGAACAAGAGGACAATCATAATGTTGAACTCTTGAACCTATTGATTTCATTGAAGGATTTAGGCGATGAGTATCTTCTTGCATCTGACTCCTTTAACTCGCTAATGGATATTGATAAGGTCATTGAAAAATTTTCTTATTTTCATTTTGTCGTTTTATTATATTACATGCAGGATAGCGCACAATTTGACGCAATTCGACAAAAAATAGAAAAGAAAATAATTGCGAAGATTGTTGAAGAAAAAAATCCTTTTCTTAAAACTGAACATACATGCTTATTATTTGATGCTGTTCGTTGTCCTTATGTTAGCCGTCAAACTAAAGAAACATTGGTAGAGGTATCTTTCGCAAAAATTGAAAATACCTCACCCACTACAGATCAAAGAAATAGAATAATTAATTATATTGCAGATAGAAATTGGTTTATTGATTGGAGTTCGGGTATTGAATTGGATTCTATTCTGTTAAAAAAGGAATTAAGAACTCCTTACTAATATTGGGGAACTGGCTCAGGACGGAGTATAATACTCTCTTTTTGACAAGTGATTTGATAAAGTTGCGAAGTCAATAGGAGATGAATTGGGGTCGCAAGGCTTCAATACACACAAATTCGAAATGACCAGTTCCTTTTTATAAAATGCGATAATATCAATTATTGAAATGAAAGATTGTTTTTTGATTTCTCAGTGATTATGAATAGCCATCTTCTTTCCAAATCAAGCTACATGCGTGGCTTAAAATGCCACAAATGCCTATACTTAAATAAATACGCAAAAGACCTAAGAGATAAAACTTCTGATTCGCAGCAATATATCTTTGACCAAGGTAAAGAGATAGGATTGTTTGCTCAACAGTTATTTCCCAATGGCATAGACTTAACTCCTAAAGATTATACTGATTATTCCGAGTCAATTTCTAAAACGGCAGAGTTAATTAGAAACAAAGAGAAGATAATCTATGAAGCAGCATTTTTATTTGACGATGTTTTGTGCGCTATTGATATTTTAACTTTCGATGGGATTGATTATAGAGCTTATGAAGTTAAAAGTTCAACTTCAATTTCTGAGGCTCACATTTTAGATGCCTCAGTTCAATTTTATATTATTTCAAATTGTGGCGTTAACCTAAAAGATATTTCTGTTATTCACCTAAACAATCAGTATGTCAGAGCAGGGGAATTAAATGTCAAGGAACTATTTAAGATTGAGTCAATCTTGGCGCAAGTGTTGGAAAAACAAAGAAGCATTCCCAACAACATAAAGACATTCAAAGAAATTTTAGAGTTAAAAAACGCTCCTGAAGTGAAAATTGGCAATCAATGCTTCAATCCATACCAGTGTGATTTTATGGGGCATTGCTGGCAACATATTCCTGAACATTCAGTTTTCGACATTGCCAACCTTACTCTTAATAAGAAATTCTCACTATTTAATAATGGCGTTATTAAACTCTCTGACATTACAGATGAAATTAAGAAAGAGTACTTGAATGACAAACAAATAATGCAGATTGAGGCAGATTTAGAAGGAAGAAAAATCATTGATGAAGTTCGCATTTCAAACTTTATTTCTGATTTAAGATACCCCTTGTATTTCTTAGATTTTGAGACTATGATGCTCGCTATTCCTATATACAATAACCAAAGACCTTATCAGCAAATAGTTTTTCAATACTCACTACATCTGGTTGAGGACACCGATGTAATTAAGCGTCATTCTGAATTCTTAGCAGACCCTACAGATGGTGACCCAAGAATTAAATTTATAGAAAGATTAATCACTGACTGTGGTAGTAATGGTGATATATTGACTTACAATATGAGCTTTGAGAAAACGAGATTGAAAGAACTTATTAGAGATTTTCCGGCTTACTCTATCCAACTACAATTAATTATAGACCGTATCAAGGATTTAATGGTTCCGTTTAAAGAATATTGGTACTATGCACCATCAATGAAAGGGTCTTATTCCATTAAGAAAGTTCTGCCTGAACTTGTTCCTGAATTATCCTATCAAAACATAGAAATCAAAGATGGCGGTACTGCCAGCACATTATATTCTATGATGGTGACGAACTCATTTTCTGGAGATATTGAAAATGCAAGAAAAAATCTTTTAACCTACTGCCATTTGGATACTTTGGCAATGGTCAAGATTTTAGAAAAGTTGAGAGCGATATGATTTATTTTATCGACATGGATTGATTGAAAGTATTTGTAGATTGACTAACAATGAAAAAGGTGAACCTTGTTGAAATCTTACATCCTAAAATGGATATTTTGTTCTTGGCATTAAACCCACCAGAGGCATCTAACAATAATGCTCATTATTTCAGCAATAATATGTCTTTTTGGAATTTGTTGTTCAATGCAGGGCTTATTACAAAAACGGTATGTTCTCCTCTTACTGGTGATGACGAAGTATTTAGAGATAATGCTATCAATCTTAAAAAGTCAATTTATGGAGTAACTGATTTATGCCATGATGTTGTTGAAACTAACAGTAAATTTGTTACGGTATCTACTAACGATAGTGTTAGCAGAATATTGAGTATGTTACAAGAAAGAGAGGTTAAGAATTTGTGTATTGTTCATGCCAAAGTGGGTAAAGCATTTCAATCAATTCCAAGTCTTGACCGCAGCAAAAAGTATGGACTAATAGGAAAAATCAAGAACACAAATATTTATGAAATGCCATTCCACACGGGGACAAGTATTGCAGGTGAAATAGTAGTTGAGCATTACGAAAAATTGAAGAAAGTCCTATGAAAATAGCCATGGTGGCGGTTTGGTGGTGGTTTACTATGCACAACTATGAATAAATACAAATATCAACAAACATCAAAATATTTATCAAACTCAGTCCTGGGTTTATTTCGGTCTGTATATGTTTATTCATATAATAATTTTTCGGTGAGCGTTCTCCCGCAGAATAGCCTCGCAAAACGCGAGCTATCTTCATTTTATGCTTCTTGTGTTAAATGGATACCTTTGCTTATATCCGTTCCTGAACTATGAAAAAAATACTGATGTTGCTCGTGATGCTTCCCCTTTTTGCGGGCGCACAAATTATCACGTTGGTTGCCGGAAACAACATACAGGGTTATTCGGGAGACTTTGGTCCTGCAACAGCCGCTGAATTTTATGATCCGGCAGGGGTTGCACTGGACAAGGCAGGGAATATTTACATTGCTGACCAGGATAACCAATGTATCCGCAGGGTAGATGCGGCATCAGGAATAATCACCACGGTAGCAGGCAGGTGTTCGGGAGGCGTTGCCTCGGGTGGATATATCGGCGATGGCGGCTCTGCGCTTCTTGCGAGGTTGTTCGCGCCAACAAGTGTTGCTTTCGACCCGGCAGGTAATATGTATATAGCTACCAGTTTCAGAATAGTGAAGGTAGACAACTCGGGAATTATCAGGAGTATAGCCGGCACGGGAACGGCGGGATATGGCGGTGACAGCGGACCCGCAACAGCGGCAATATTAAATACTCCGTGGTTCGTAGTAACGGATATAGCAGGCAATGTTTATTTTTCTGATGCATCTAATAATTCTATCCGGAAAATTTCGACGTCAGGTATTATTACCAGTATAGCTGGTTGTGGTGACACTGCGGGGTTTAGAGGTGATGGCGGTCCGGCAACGGCGGCATTGCTGAACAATCCGGTGGGCGTGGCTATAGACTGCAAGGGGAATTTTTATTTCTCGGACCGGTTCAATGGACGGATACGGAAGATAGACGCGGCTGGAATTATTACTACTATAGGGGGGAACGGCACAAATGGATTTAGCGGTGATGGCGGCCCGGCTACGGCCGCGCAGATAAACATAACATTTGGTATTGCCGTAGACCAGGATGGCAGTGTGTTTCTTGCGGATGCCAACAATAACCGGGTGCGTAAAATTTCCAGTTCAGGTATCATCAGCACGGTAGCAGGGATAGGGCCATGCGCGTCGTCGGGTGTTGGTGGTCCGGCCACAGCTGCCTGTTTGAACTATCCGATGGGCATTACTGTGGACAGTAGTTTCAATGTCTATCTTTCGGATGCTTTTGCACCACGTATACTGAAGATAGCAGGCGCAGGCTATGGCGGTCCCGGCATGATAACCGGTGCAGGTACAGTTTGCGCAGATAGTACCATTACCCTTGCAGACGCACCTGGCGGTGGGGCCTGGAGCACCAGTAATACTACAGCAAGCGTAGTGGGTGGTGTGGTGCGGGGAATTGCCGGTGGGATAGATACAATCAGATACACGATGCCGGATTATTGCCTGCTAAGCGCGGCAAAAACGATAACAGTTGATACTTGTGCGGCAACGGTTGTGCCGAACAGCGTGGGCAATTTGAATACCGGGCGGGTGGAAGGGGTAAAAATAACTCCGAACCCATCGAGTAATTTAGTGACGGTTACAGCCTCAAAAAACATTTCCAGCATTGCCATAGTCAACTTCTTAGGGCAGGTATTATATACCCACGAATACAATGGCGCGGCGGAAGTGCAGCTATATACAGCTGACCTGCCGCCCGGTATATACTTAGTGAAAGTAAACGGCTCTGAGACCGGAAAGTTTGTGAAGCAATAGATGCTTGATTGGTAACGTACCTGCACAGCTTAACACTTTTTGTGTAGCCTTTGATCTATTTGCCTCTACTCAATTTGACGACCTCTGTTGTACTTTGCTATTCACATCAAACAATTTAAAAATAACCCCATCGACGGTAACGTAAATGCACTCCTCGCCCAATATAATTATGTCTGTCATTTTGTGTACAGTTCCATCTTTGGCTGGTTTGGAATGGGATGTGATAGTTACTTCGAAGACACTATCCATTGAGATACCCAGCCGTTGCTTGGTGCAATCAAAGTTGGTCTTTGCGTAGTCTTCGGCATTTACCTTCTTAATCGCGTAGGTGGGTGCGAATACAGTACCGAGATACATGCTAACACTATCGCGGGTAAAACATACCTTTTGTTTGGAATAGCGTTTTATTTCCTCTTCTTCTAATCCATAAATAGTGGAATATTCATGACTGAAGGCGTGCCAGCACTTGTGCAGGGAACTGATGATGCCGGCTGAATCTATAGCCTGCGCGGAACAATCATTGACATACAGGGAAGCCAGTAATATTCCCAAAACGGATAAGTATCGTTTCATTATTTTCTGTTTTTAAGGATCTGTATTTTTCTGTCAGCCTGGTAATTCGCATCAGCCCTCACCTGCATTTCGTCTCTGCGCCTGTTCATCAGGCCCTTCATTACCCCGGGCGCTTTAGAATGCACAAATCTCATCCAGTCTTTTTTCAGCTGGTCAAAATCGGCATAGCTGTTTACGTCGTTTACAATACTGGTCGCTTTTGAAAACCCTCCCAGGTTGTAGGCTATCATGATCAACGCGTCAAATTCTTCCTGCGTCAGCGGCACATTGATATATCGTTTCACCTGGTCTTCATAGGTCGGCATTTTCTGCCTGATCATGATCTCGGCTTCCTCCCATGTTATACCCTTATCCCACTTATTTGCCTGACCATCGGGGATAAAAAAACCAAATCCTATCGTCAGGCCTCCATCGCCGAGTGAGTATGGTTCGGGTGAAAAGCCTTCCAGTTTTTCCAGCAGGCTGTACCCATTCGCAGACAGGTGCATTTCCGCCACCGGGATTCTTTCTTCCTCAAAAGGGGGAACTGTTACTGTGTGTAATTTGCCTGCAGAAAAATGTTCAATAGCTATTTTAACGGGTGCAAGTGGCGTAAGCGGTTCCGGATCCAATACGAGTTCCGGAGGGGGTGGGAGCGGTAATGTTTTCATAATAGCTGCAATCACGCCATCAATCCTGATTTGACTGAGTGTAAGCAGCGTCAACGGATCGGGATAAGGAAAAAATACTGACGGAATGGTTACTGTTTCCAGCATAGCTGCAGCAAAGTCGTCAATCCTGATTTGACTAATTGCAAGTGGCGTCAATGGTTCTGTAAAAGGAAAATACACAAGAGGGATGGTTACAATACTCAGCCGACCGATATCGATATTTTCAGTGTTAATTTTGGCAGTTGGCAGCGGAGAAAGCTCAGTAATAATACCATCAGAGAGGTGAACCCGGACAACTATAGTCACATATTCACCACTATCGGCAACCTGCATATGTTCCACCCGAGAGTCAGGGTACTTGCTTATTACCCCGGCCACATGGCGTACATCAGTTGCTGCTTTAAAAGAGTCAATTATGGCCTTTTGCCGTTTTTGCCCAAATAAAACAACCGGAAAGAAGAGGAACAGCAGCAGCAAGCGTCTCATATAGTAACTGTATAGCTATTTAAGGGACGATTAATCACCACCTAAAAGTAACAAAATAGCAACTTGTAGTTCAATTACTTCAGCTTACACCCAGCGTCTATCATCCCCTTCAATACTTTCAGATCAATATCGGCCAGTTTATTTACGTACAGGCAGCCCATAGCTGCTTTATGCTTGCCCAGCTTTTCAAGGGCGGCGGTATGTGTATCCATAGTAGCGCCGAAGTACAACGACAGGTTTGCTTTGCGCGGCGCGAAGCCTATCCGCATCCAGTCGGCTTCGCGGCCGGTTGAGGGACTTGTGTGTCTTTTGATCCCAAAACCGACGAAGGAATTGCTCCACAGTACCGGCTCTTCTTTGCTGGCTTTTTTCATCATTTCCAGCAGCACAAAGCTGTCGTTACGCTTTTGTTCAGGTGTAATGCTATTGAGAAAATCTTCCACGCTTGCGGTGGTGGGTTTTATCTTGTTGTCAGCCAGTTTTGATTTTTTTTCAGCCATTTGAAATTATTGAATTGTGTGGGCGTTGACGTTTGACTTAGTCAGTCACAATGACCTTCCTCGTTTCTGTCATGTTTGCCGACTCGAATGTGATGAAGTAAATCCCGGCAGGGATACCGTCCAAAGCGTATGTTTTTGCCACCTGTCCACTCCCCGGCGCAATCTCATCAGAAAGAATGAGCTGGCCAATAGCATTTCTGAGAAGCACTTTGGCGCCATTTCCACAGTCGGTTGCTGAAATATGTAATTGCCCTGTGGCAGGGTTGGGGTATACGCTCCATTCCGGCGAGTGGAGTGATGATGGTGTCTGCAAAGCGGCACAATTCACAATGAACGGATAACGGCAGGTGTCGCTATTGTAGACCGTCTCATACATGTAGGTGCCGGCGATAGCGGGTAATGTGCGGGTGAAGAACCAATAAGATGCAAGGTAGTTGGTTGTGCTGTTGTGTACCCAGTTAGAGAAGGTGGATCCATCCGGGTTTACGATGCGCTCATGCACTACGAGGCCAGTCGTTTCGTTGCGCAGGAAGATATAGAACTTTGCAGATGCGCCGGGAGCGAAGCAGGTATCCTCGTTTGGCGTTTCCGTGGTATCGCAGCCGGGGAGCACTACCGGTATGCTGTTGACCTGTGCCTTTATTACAGCAGGTTCTGTATAGGGCTTTTGAGCTATCCACCAAGTGGCAGGGTTGAGCAGGTTGCAGGTGCCGGTCCATGGGTCATTGAGGTCAGCGCTTGCTGTAGTCTTCCATACTTCGAAATGCAGATGTGGCGCCGTGGAGCTGCCTGAACTGCCCACCACGCCCAGGAATTCACCTGTGACCACGGTCTGGCCCACTATCTTGGTAGTAAGGGAGTATTTTTTCATATGCCAGTACAACGCCACAGACCCGTCGGCGTGCTGTATGATTATGTAGTTGGCCGTATCGCTGCTCATCGCGCAGTTCTTATCGAAGTATCCATCAGATTTTTCGATGATGGTGCCCGGAGCTGCGGCCACGACGTTGAGCAGGTTGTTGTCCATTTTCAGGAACGGGTATGGCGCCGAACAAATGTCTGTGCCGCGGTGGCCATCGTAAGTCACCGATCCACAATTGTAATCTTTGATACCGGTAGTGACATCCTCATCAACATAGTTTCCGATGTAATAGTAGCTGCAATCATTGAGCCCGGTAGCAGGCATGAGGGGCCATGCAAACGTAGTACTGGCAGTGGTGCGGTAACCGCGTTTGTCCAGGTGCAGGCGTGCAATATTATCGTTGATACGCTGCTGCAGATAGGCATACTGGCCGGGAGTGATACAGGGATGTGCAGCATCATTGACCGTTACGGGTAGTGTGCCGCCACCTTCGTTTGCGGCCTGCTGTGCAAGACCACGGGTTGTGCACATGAGGATGAATGCAGAAATGAAAAAATAAATAGCGATTCTCATTGACGTACGATTATGTATAGGTAAATTTAGTGAAAAAGTAGATATAAAGGAATTTTATGCCTCGTAAGGATACCATTGGCCAATGCTCAATACTTAATAATTCTGCCTGCAGATAATGAAGTTAAACGCCCCATTCGTTAACAGGCTGGTTGTAGTTCCATTGTTCATTACAGCGGTGCATGTGCCGGTGATGACGTAACTCCTTACAGGCACACCAAGAGTAGAATCGTTCTTTAAAAAAGTAACGTTCGTGATTTTTACATTGTAATTGGTATTAGAAGTATCAATCGAATTCCATGTTGCTGACGACGCGTCTTTATCATAACTGATCTGTGGAGTTATGGTGGTATCATTGAAGTACAGGGTTTTGCCTTTCAGGTTCATGATATCGCTCTCCTTTACGGTATCTCCTGTAGGCCATGTAAAGCTAAGACCTATAGAAGGAAACAATACAAAGTTAAGAGTATCCTCAAAGCCGCCGGCTATATTTGCATCGAAAGGCATGTATTGAGGGGTGCTGTCTGTAAGGTTATAATTGATGCCATTGAAAGCGCATTTGAAATAATAAGGGCTCACAAAGGTTGTGTTTTTAGCAGGTGTGCTGTTGGTAGATTTCTTGCAACCATGTACAGCAAGAAGCAAAACTGCCACAATAAATATAGTTGTGTATCTCATCAGTTCTTTTTTCATAAATGTAGTGTTGTTCTTTCTATTGATAACTATTTTCCTAACACACAGAAAAATATATCTTTGTCTTACACCGCATAAAACAAACGTCATGGCAAAAGTTTCGATCTACCTGAATTTTCAAGGCAATACTGCCGAAGCCTTTAATTTCTACAAGTCTGTCTTCAACACCGAGTTTTCGTCACCGATGATGTATATGAAAGACATACCGGCAAGAGAGGGTAGTCCTAAGTTACCGGAAAATGAAATGAATGCAGTGATGCACGTAGCATTGCCCATACTGGGCGGCACCGTAATAATGGGCACAGATATGCTGGAGAGCATGGGCCACAAACTGGCGGTGGGCAACAATGTGACCATAAGCCTGGAAGCAGACAGCAAAGAAGAAACGGATCGGCTGTTTAATGCGCTCTCAACGGGTGGCTCTGAACTTGCACCAATGAGACAGGAATTCTGGGGCTATTGGGGCTGTTGTCTTGATCGCTTTAATGTGCGTTGGATGTTCAATTTCCCAAACCAGCAGTAAGACAAGGATTTGCTGAAAAGCTGTAGAATTAATTATTAACTGGGCGTTATATAATAATTGGTTTTAAAAAGTTTTTTTAAAAATTCCATAACGGAAAAGTATTTTCTATGCCATTAATATCATATATTGCAAGTGGCTTACGATTGTTCTGCGTGTTCTCTCATTAAATTCTACGTTGATTATACTTTGTTTTTAGGAAGATTTGCTATAATTTTTTTAACCATTTTATGCATAAAAACGTATTGTATGAAAAATCTCATTTCGTTTATTATTTTATTTCTTACAATTTTAGTTAACTCGTCTGTTACGCCTGGCCAGTGTATTCAATTATTAAGTAGTCCAGGCGATACCATTGGCTGGAAAGAATATTCCGACCATCCTGGGAAGTCGTTTTATAACAATGATACATTTGTTGTTACAACGTCAACCTACGGTGAAAATAATTACATCTATAATACCTTTCCTGCCACATTGAACGGCGCTGCTTCATCTTTCAGCGCGTCTTTCGATTTTAGAATCGATAGTAATAGCGCATGCTCAGATGGACTGACTTTCTGGTTTTTTACGTCAAGCTTGTTCGGATTAGGAAGCACAAGTAAGGAAGGCGGTGATTTGGGGTTCCCTGATACTGTTTCCGGGTTCGCACTTGCCTTTAGGACTATAGGTTGTGTCGATGAAATTTACATGAAGAAAATAAATTCGACTTCATATTCTTGGTCTGGCGGCTCCGGACCGGATACCAATATCGCACCGAAGCTCACTAGCCAAATGTTTCTTACAGATGGGCGCTGGCATCACTGCATAGTTAACTATGTCAATGGATTTATTACTACCACCTTCGATACCGGAGGTATAACCATGTCGGGATATTCTCCCATTTATGGTACCGGTCACTTCGGTTTTATGGGTACTAATGGCGGCGGCTATAGTCGAAAGTGTATAAAAAACGTCCAGATCTGTGCCGGATACGGCACGCCTACTGCCAGCGCAGATAGCTTCAACATTTACCTGAACAGGCAGTGTAACGGACCTACTATAGACATTCATGCTAACACATATTCAAGCGCTTATTACGTCAAAACGTTTTATGGGGATGGGTCTTATGACTCTTCAGGGTTTGCGCCTGATCTAAGTGGTGGTGGCTATGTATTAGTAGCACATACCTATGCAGCGCCCGGCGATTATACCATCAGGGCAAAATTGTATAACGGATCAACCGTTATCGATTCTCTTCACACAGATTTTGAGAACGTTTTTTGTGCTACACTGCCTGTTAAGTTCTATTATGATGCCAACTCAGATTGCCTGCTTGAACCGGGTGAACCATATTTATCGCAGCCTGTGTTGACGGAAGTAGATTCAAATGGTGTACCCGTTGATACAGTTTCGGCAACAGGTGGTTTTTATTACAACGTGAAGGGAACAATAGGAGATATATACTCTTTCAAAGTAATTTCCTTACCTGGTAATATGCAGATGTCTTGCCCGTCTTCCGGTATCATTAATGAAAGTCTTGTGCCTGGCATTTTCATATACCCGATCAAATACTTCGCAATTAACTGCTCGACGGGAACAAGTTTTGATCTGGCTGTTAATGCTGTAATACCTGTGACAGGTATACACGATGAATGGGGTAATATTTATGTAAGTAATAACTATTGTGCCCCAACAAATGGCAGACTGACTTTGCATTATAGTTCGAAATACGCAGGTGCACCATCGCAAGTTAGCCCGACACCTCTTACCGTGGCAGGAGATTCCATAGTTTGGGATGTCAGTGCGCTTTCCTCTATGGCTTCGGCGCCAACACAATTGCATTATCAGATTAATTACGCTTCAACTACGCTCACTGTAGGAGACACAGTACATTCCTATTTTACATTGTTGCCAGCGAGTGGTGATGTCTACCCGGCAAATAATAGTACTGAAATAATAGACACTATAAGAGCTGGCTGCGATCCAAATGAAATGTCAGTATTCCCGGCAGGATGTATCGGGCATGACACTGCTTCAGTTAAATTGCAATACACGATCAATTTTACCAATGTTGGGAATGATACGGCGTTCAATATTTATGTAATGGATACATTGTCAAATAATGTTGATATAAGCAGTCTGAGGCTGAAGATGGCTTCAAATACAATGAATATTTTCAAGTACCAGAATGCGACGTATAATATCGTTAAGTTCGATTTTCCTGCCATCAACCTGGTAGATAGTGCCACTTGCCCGCAGTGCAACGGTGCTGTTGTATTTACCGTTAATACGCGTCCCGGCTTACCAATCGGTTCAACTATATTTAGCCATGCAGGTGTTTTCTTCGATGACAACCCTGTAGTAATGACCAATGTTGTAGAAAATTTCGTTGGAGATTGTCCCACACCGCTTATTTCACCACAGGTGACGCACATCAATGCAATAGACGCAGTATATATTTTCCCTAACCCCGCGCAGAATACAATTACTGTATCTGTGACAAACGGGGCTTACACTTCATTCACAATAAACAACACTCTTGGGCAGCACCTAGTATCTCAATCGATTAATGCTGATCAAAGTGTCGTGAATGTGTCAATGTTGCCCGCAGGTATATATTACATTGCCCTAACCGGAGATAATGGAACTGCAATAAGGAAATTTGTGAAAGAGTGACGAATGTAGTTGATTCTTTCTCACTTCACACGGAAGTAAACTGAAAATAAACCTCACTGTACGGGAAAAATCGTCATTTAAACGCATGTAAGAAAATAGCATTGTTGGTCTAATTCAAAGGTATCCCCATCCAGGTATACTTGGTGAACATACCTGCACGGCCCATTTTCCCTTTACTGAAATATTTCTGCAGCCACTCTTTTTGTTCATCGGCATGGCTCATGGCATCGTCTATTGATTTGTTGAGAGAGATCATGAGCTGAGCGATATTTGCGTCCGGTTTTTTTATCTGGCTCATCTTATTTTGGGCTGCAGTGAACTTATCATAAGCGGCGTCAAACATAGCTTGTATCTCAGTATCCGGCCTCATCGGCTTGAACTGCGCATTCCTGTATTGTATGAAGTTATTGAAATTATTTACACCATCATTATAGTCGGCCACCGCTGCGTTATACAAGTTTACTTTTGCATTGCTTTCCTCCACCTTCTTATTGTTGTTGTATAATTCGACCTCACGTTTCAGGTGTTGCAACTGGTCATACACCAGCGAATTCTTCACACCATTGCCTTCTATCCTCCTGGCCGCCATCGCGTATTGTTCTACATCACTCATTTGCTCATAAGCTTTTATAGAGTCGGTATAACTGAAGTAGGGTTTCGACTTATTTTCTATAGTTTTCCCTTCATAAAACTCCTGGTTGGTAATAGGATAGCTTAGGAACTCCCACATCGGATCAAAAGGCATGTGGGATTTGATGAGCTTTGAAGGAGGTACTTTGTAGTAAGCATTATTGATCTTTTTGACAAACTTGTGATCACTTATATAACCGGAGCCCCACGTAGGATCGAATAGAAACCAGCCATCGCCCACCTGCGCCGCACACCATGCATGTGGTATATAGTCGGCAAAACCGTTTTGTTTGGTATACCCGGTGATCACATACGATCTCAGTCCGCTTTTCAGACATACATCGTTAAAGACGGCGGCATAAGCCTCGCATACACCTTTCTTTGTTTTTAGCGCCTTGCTTACTTTTTCCTCATGCTTCTCGTAGAAATTGATGGCAAACATATTATCAATGTCATACTGAATATTGGCTGCTGTCCAAATGAATATGGCGCGTGTTTTATCACTGTCTGTTGTAAAGTTTGCCTTGATGTAGTCTGCTATTCCCTGTGTAGTATTTGCCAGTGAGTCTGGCAGTGCTAATGCTTTCTTATCTACCACCGCATAAGGATCTGTCACTTTTTTAGATACGGATGCTTTCTGGGCAAATAAGGTAATTGGCAATAGTGCAAAGGATAAAAATAACTTCTTGAATATCATTACAGTATGGCTTTTGCTGTTGCGGCAAAAGTAATGCTTTCCGCTTTATCTCGATGAAGACCACATTGTTAGGTATTTATAGCTAATGTTCTGTTACTTGCAATAATAGTATGTAGGCCGCTGCGTCATACGTGAAAAATTTTTTGCGATGATATCATGCGGCGGGTCAATCACCACTGTGAGATCGTTGATCACTTCAGTATTCTGGAACGTAACAGGCGACCATAAACCGGTATAGGCGATATAGGCGGTTTTTGCACCGCTATAAAAAGCACTGTCGACCTGCCACCAATATTTAGGGAACCTGCCGGGGAACTGCATTTCGTGGCACAAGATGCGCTCATTGGAATAAAACATGACCTGCCAGGCAAACAGATTGTCTGCACAGAAGGCATAGTGCACACCTTTGTCGGAGAGGCTGCGGAGGGCAGGCTTTAGCCGGATTTCTTTTATTGGCACAAAAGAAAAATCGTAAAATGTGATGAGGGCCACAATGCCGAAAGCCAGGTATGCACTTGTACTTACGATCAAAATCCCGGGTCTGAACCTGACCGAATTGAGCAACAATAAAACAGACAGCAGCGCAAAGCCGGTGAGCGGCAGCAAGTATCTGCACTGGATATCTGCGGAAAGAACAGAATTGCCTATTGTGAACAGTACCGACAATACAGACAGACCGAAAAGCAGGGTGACCTTTTTCTTCGTCAGCATTCTGCAGATAAATATAACAGGCAATGAAAGCGTAAGTACCTCCATGACCACGGCAGGGATGGCGCAAAACAGGTTTGGTTTTTGTACCTGGCCGAAATAGTAGCTGCCGTGCAGCGAGTTGTAAACAAACCAGGGTATGCGCGTGATGCGTTCATACAGGTCATCGGTATGGAGGTGTATAGGTATGACGCCAAAGGTTAATGCTCCCCGGTTGTAAAAATGTATCCATATTGCGAGTGTGGTAACGGGTAGGGCAAATACGAATAGCGATAGTGCCCTTTTGTCGCGTATTAAGTAAAGAATTAAAAAAGGAGCCAAGCCCGGAAGCCATAGAGGCTGAGCAAGGTATATGATATAGGTGAGCAAGCCGGTGAGGAAAATTCCAGGCATGTTTTTTTTGTTACTGAAGATCAGGTTGAGTACGATAGAGCTACATGCAAATGCCGTGAGGTAACCTCCGCGTGCCTTCATAGACCATACGGCCCAGGCCGGGGAAAGAATGAACAGGAGTGTAAGCAGTAATGGCAGCCACTGATAGCCGGTCTTATTAATTAAAATAAAAGCCCTGTACAAAAACAGAGCGCCCAGTGTCCACAGCAAAAGCATGGTGCACTTTACGGATAATGCAGTGACGCCAAACAGCAGGTAAAATGGAATGATGAACAGACACTCTATGAGCGAGAAGCCATACGTCTGCCCGTAGAAAAACGGATAGAATGCGCTGTGGTTCGCCATGTGCTTGGCCATCAGGGCTACCACGCATTCATCGCCATCGAGCAGCAGGTTAGGGCTTACCAGTTCCGGCACGCGCGACAGGATGCAGGCAAGGATCAGCAACAGGTAAATTATATAGTCACTGCGTTTTTTCATACGACTAATAAATCAACTGACACTAAGCCTCAGATGTCCGCCCAGACCTTCTCTGACAATCCGCATAAGTGTAGAAAGACGAATATCACTCGCGTTATTTTCAATTCGTGAGATATAGTTTTTTGTGGTCCCACATTTTTCAGCTAATTCTTGTTGCGTTAGTCCCTGCTCCTTTCGCAGTTCTTGTATCATTACACCAAGTTTAAACGCTTCAAATTCCTCTTCGTATTGTTCCCTTACGGTATTGCCACGCTCACCGTACTGTTTGGTTAAATGGTCAGCAAAGGATGTGAGATTCTTATTTGTCTTTTTCATAGAAATATTCTTTTTTCAGTTTTTCTGCAAATTCAAATTCAGCCTTGGGTGTTTTTTGAGTTTTCTTTTGAAATCCATTTACAAGTATGACAAGTTGGCCCTTATCGAAAAAACTAAAGACTCTGTAAATGTCTGTGCCTACTTCAACTCTTATTTCATAAAGTCCGTTAGTGCCTGTCAAGTGCTTAAAATATTTCTCAGGAACTCTATCAACAGTGGCAATAAGTTGTAATGTCCAGTTGAATTTCTTTTGTACTTCAGGTTTTAGTCTATCAAAGAAAACAAGATAATGGTTCTTGTAATAGAATATGTCCCTGATGAAATTGTCTTTCACGAAGCAAAGTTATCTAATAAGGTAACAATTTCCAAATATTGTCGATGAATCAGCGAGGGAATTATTGTCAGTACAGGCTAAAACATTACTCTTTTGCATCGTAAATGGCAATAAGGTTATTGTCCGATTGGACATGTCTATGTCTGACTATAAGATAGCGGTAACAGATCACATCGTTAAGTACTGATTAGTGTTCTATCACTACTTTGTTATTCACCCTGCTGCCATCGGCAGCCAACACGCATACGTTGTAAACACCGGCAGGAATATTGCTCACATTTATTGCTTCCTGTTGTTTGCTTGTGTATATGGTTTGTAGGGTTTGTCCCATTGCATTAAGTATAGAAACTGCATAGGGCTGTGAGTAGTTTGTTTTTATAGTGAGCATATCATTCGCTGGGTTAGGGTACAATTGAACCTGCTCTGCGGCCAAAACATTTACTTTAGGTACACTAAGGTTGGCGCAACTAACACCGTTAATATTGGTATAAACTACCGCACCCGATTCCCAAATAAAGTCGTCATCGTCAACGTATGAAAAACTGGTCTCGCCTATTCCCAACTTATAATATACCGGCGTTGCATCTTCTGAGAGAAAGGATGCATTCAGAACTACATATACAGGATTCGTAGTACAGTGGCTGGTATCATTAGGGTAGTAAAAAACGTAGTTGCCTGTGTTCACTTTTTCTTCAGGAATAAAGGATATGTCTGCAAACGGATACACCGTATCATAAAACGTGTAACTGCCTGCGTTGAGGATCAGGTCGCATGGATCAGTATAATAACTGCAACTATATGCATTGCCGCTTAACACATAATTTGTAGCATGTCCTGTAGTCGTTTTGCTACTCACAGTATCCAATAGCCATTTCATATAAGAAACACCACTCCCACCCATGGTAACAGGGTAATTAGAGAATTCGTGATAGCTTTCAATAATGTCGCCGATGTTCCAATTATGTAATTGCTGGTCGTTCGGATTTATGAAGTTCACCAGCTTAAATATACTGTTGTTCACGTTTGGAGCAGATCCGGTTGCGGTGTTTACATTGTAATAAGTACAGGAAGAACGGTCTAAAAAGAAGTCAAGTCCGGGCCGGTATGCTGAGTCGGGTTTATGGTAAGGAAAAGTATAGAGGTCAAATACCTGTATAAACCCATTGTTCTTACTTAGTATAATAGAGAATCCGTTCAGCGGGTCGGTGGTAACAAGGCCGGAAGGGTTGTAAGCATTGATCTTTATCGTTTTTACTGAGTCGGAAGACGATAAGAAGGTCATCGTATCCTCAGATGTAACTGTAGCAGTATAGTAGAGGCTGCTTGTATCCCTGAAGAAAGTCCAGCTATCTCCTGTATGGGCTTGTGTTCTTATCACTACTGAATCATTCCAGTAACTGTCGAAAATAAAAGTCCCATCGTTGAACCGGATCACCTTTTTCCCCAACCAGCTTCCGCCATTTGTATCCAGTACCGGTGAATGTGTTGGGCTTGATATACTATATGCACCTCTCGGAGTATGAAAAGGATAGTAGATTGTGGAATCTACTGTTCCTGTTACAGAATCGATTGTAATTCCCCGCAAGTAATTATTGCCATTCAAAAAATAGTGCTTTACACCATATTGGAGACATTGGTAATTCTGACCATTTGAGGAAACGCAAAAAAATAATATTATGATCGTTGCGATATTTTTCAGTTGTGTCATAGCCGTCGTTTGTTATATAGACGTAAAATCACTTGCTAATGTTAGTCCTGGCTTATAAAAGTTTGTTTTTAAGAATTTAATCGTAATATTGCGATTGATGGGGGCGACTAAAACAGATCTATTTACAAAGAAGCAGAATGAACTTGCCAATATGGCTAAGGCAATTGGCCATCCGGCCCGTATAGCTATACTGCAACAGCTTATTAAAACCAATGCCTGTATTTGTGGTGACCTGGTAGAAGAATTGGGGTTAGCGCAACCAACTATTTCCCAGCATTTAAAAGAACTTAAGAACGCCGGGATAATCCAGGGAACAATAGAAGGCACGAGTGTTTGCTATTGTATAAATCCCAAAGTATGGAAACAGTACCAACATTTTTTTAGTGATTTTTTTATTGAGGTAAAGGATAACGGGAACGGAGGGTGTTGTTGACTTTTTTTGTTTGCAAGTAACGTGATATTGCAATAATAAGATTAATAACAAAGCCATATTTTATGTTTCGGGGCAAGAACAGTTTGGACCGAGATAAAAGTTTATTAGCGACTCCAGATAGTGAATGTACTCGTTGTAGTAACACATCAATTGTTTAACAAGTAAAATCTAATCAAATGAACAACGAACAAGAGTTGAAAGAAATAGTAAGGCAGAAATATAGCGAAATTGCGTTGCAGGATAAGGAAACTAACGCAAGTTCTTGTTGTGGGTCCGGTTGTTGCAGCACGGAAGTATATAACATTATGAGCGAAGATTACACAAAGATGGAAGGCTATAATCCTGATGCAGACCTTGGGCTTGGTTGTGGGTTGCCAACGCAATTTGCCCAGATAAAACCTGGGGATGTGGTAATTGATCTTGGCAGTGGCGCAGGCAACGATTGTTTTATAGCGCGCTCCCAAACTGGCGAAGCTGGTAAAGTAATAGGCATTGATTTTACAGAAGCCATGATAACGAAAGCGAGAAATAATGCGGATAAATTGGGTTTTAATAATGTTGAATTTCGTTTTGGCGACATTGAAAAAATGCCAGTATCTGCTGGGATCGCAGATGTGATAGTTAGCAACTGTGTTCTTAATCTTGTCCCGAATAAAAAAAATGTGGTTAGCGATATATTCAGGGTGCTAAAGTCAAATGGTCATTTCAGTATTTCGGATATAGTTCTTGTTGGTGATTTGCCGGACAATCTTAAGCAAGCCGCTGAAATGTACGCAGGTTGTGTGAGCGGAGCGATTCAAAAAAATGAATACCTGGATATTATTAGGCAGGCTGGCTTTGAAGCGATAACCGTACAAAAAGAAAAGCAGATAACTATCCCAGACGATATATTGAGCACTTATTTAAATGCGGACGAAATAGAGAGTTTTAAAAATAGTGGAACAGGTATATTCAGCATAACTGTGTTTGGCCGTAAACCAGATTGCTGTGTTCCGGGTTCTAGTTGTTGTAACTAGATTTTATATGATAATACAGACACAGACAATTACTCATTGGCCGGAAGTAAAAGCCATATACGAACAAGGCATTGCAACTGGTAATGCCACTTTTGAAACTAATGCACCGGAATGGGAGGTATGGGATAAAGCTCACTTCCCTAATTGTCGCATAGTAATGACAGATGGTGCAAAAGTACTTGGGTGGGCTGCGCTGACACCGGTATCTGCACGCAGCGTTTATTCTGGCGTAGCTGAAGTGAGCGTATATGTGGCTATTGAAGAGCAACGGAAGGGAATTGGTAAACGTCTTTTGCAGGAGTTGATAACAGAAAGTGAGAATAATGATTTTTGGACACTGCAGGCAAGTATTTTCAAGGAGAATACTGCAAGCCTGAAAATTCATGAAGAATGCGGGTTTAAGTTATTAGGTGTAAGAGAGCGTATAGGAAAAATGAATGGCGTTTGGCGCGATACAGTCTTATTGCAAAGGAGAAGTAAAACGGTAGGCGTATGAGAAATTATGTTGCAGAGCTTATAGGAACATTTGCGCTCGTTTTTTGCGGCACGGGAGCAATTGTAATCAACCAACAACCTGGTGGCGCCATTACTCATGTGGGTATAGCTATAACGTTTGGCCTTATTGTCATGAGCATGATCTACAGCCTTGGTAATATATCCGGTGCCCATTTGAATCCTGCGGTAAGCATTGCCTTTACAATAGCCGGGCGGTTCTCAATAAAGCAGTTGCCGGGCTATGTTGTTAGCCAGCTAGCAGGCGCACTACTGGCAAGCTGTACATTAAAATTTCTTTTCCCTGCCAACGAGTTATTAGGCGCTACTATGCCTGCAGGCACAGAAATGCAATCTTTCATCCTGGAGCTGATACTTACCTTCTTTTTAATGTTCGTGATAGTGAATGTAGCTATTGGTAGCAAAGAGCAGGGTATGTTTGCCGGATTGGCGATAGGCTCAGTTGTGGCATTGGAAGCTATGTTTGCCGGGCCTGTTTGTGGTGCATCTATGAATCCTGCCCGCTCAATTGCTCCCGCTATTGCATCGGGACACCTGGAGCATTTATGGCTCTATGTTATTGCGCCAATAGTAGGCGCTGCGTTGGCAATACCTGTTTGGAAATATCTTACTGTAAACATAAAAACTGACTAATTGAAAATCGCTTTGTTTAGTGATATACATGCCAACCTTCCGGCACTTGAAGCTTGCCTGGCAAGTATTGATGAGCAAAAGCCTGACGCCATATATTGTTTGGGTGACCTGGTAGGCTATAACATCTGGCCCAATGAAGTTATCAATACTATCAGGCAAAGAAGCATTCCCACGATTGCGGGTAATTATGATTTCGGGATAGGCAGAACAAGTGATGACTGTGGTTGTGCGTATAAGACAGATGAAGAAAAAGAAATGGGGAAGGTGTCTATTTCTTTTACCAATCAAATAATAAAGCCCGATGAGCGAAACTACCTAAGAACATTACCAGCTCACATCAGGGTAGAGTTTCAACTCAATAATGACAAGATGAACTTACTGCTTGTTCATGGCAGCCCCCGCAGGATAAACGAATATCTTTTTGAGGATAGGGATGAGAAAAGTCTGCTCCGCATTATGAAGGATGCTGATGCAGATATTATGTGCTTCGGGCATACGCACAAACCATACCATCGTATTTTAGAACAAATAGGGGAGGGTGTCCACTACCGTCATGCTATTAACATTGGGTCGGTAGGAAAGTCTAAAGATGGTGATGCCAGAGGTGGATATGTTTTGCTGTATATAAACGAAGATGGCAGCAGCACAATAAAAGAAGCCGTGAAAGTTGAATTTGTCCGGTTCGAGTACGATATGGAAAAGGCGGCGAAGGCAATAGAAGATAGCCCCTTGCCGGACAAATATGCGGATATGCTGCGTATAGCGTATTAACGGCTAAAATTGAATATATGCGCGTCTTTATTATTTTTTCCTAAGAGTTGATCGCGTAATATCTGTGCAGCAATTACACTGAAAGTAATACCATTTCCTCCATAGCCTAATGCAAAATAGGTATGTGGAAACTGATTTATTTTGCCGATATAGGGTAGCCCGTCTTTTGTAACGGCAAAGGCGCCACCCCAGCAGTAATCTGTTCTTATGGACAAATGAGGTACCCGTTTATTGAACGAATTTTCGAGGAGTTGTGCCTTTTTTCTTATAGTTGATGAGCGTATGTTGGGATGGTGAAATTCATCATCTTTACCACCCACTAATATCCTGTCTTTGTCTACCTTTCTGAAATACATGTAGGGGTTTGCGGTTTCCCAGACAAGGCTGTCGCTTTGCCACAATGAAGCTGTGGAAACCGGTTCTGAAACAATAGCATAGGTGGAGTGGACCTGGGCAACCTGCTTAGGCAGGTATTTCATGCTTTCATATCCACAGGCAATAATGACGTTTTTAGCTTTGATCGTATTTCCCCTGTCGGTAAGTAATGTGGCGCCTCTTTTTTGATGAGTAATTGCTGTAACGTTTGTGTTCGTGTAAATACCATGTCCACGGCGATGTGTGGCCATAAGTAAAGCATGCGTCAGCATGTAGGCATCTACCTCCCCTCCATCTTTTGATAAGAGTCCACCAGGTGCCGTAATACCGAATTTCTTTTGCAGGTCTCCTGGTTCCAACCAACTGACGTCGAAGCCACATTGCTTGCGAAGACGATACTCGTTGTGTAACTCCTTCACATCCTTTTTGAAGCTGGCATATTGCAGGCTTGGCCTGATATGAAAGTCAAATTCAGGCTTTAATGATTTGCAAATACTTTCTATTGTGTAGATCGCTTCTCTACATAATTGGTAGCTCCTTACTGCGTTTTTAAAACCAACATAGTTACATAGTTTGGCTAAAGGAGTGTCAATCTCATACTGGAGGAATGCCGTACTTGCTGCAGTGCTGCCTATACCTACATGCCGTCGTTCAATAACGGCAACGCTAAGACCTGTATTTCGCAGGTAATAAGCTGCCAGGGCTCCGCTGATGCCGGCTCCGATAATGGCAACGTCAACACTGATGTTTTTATCCAGCGAATTATAGGATGCAATCATCCCATCTCTGACTAACCAAAAAGGCTGCTGTGAATACAATTGCATGGCCGGCTAACGTTGTTTTACGATGTGGGCGATAAGTTCAGTTAATTGATTTGATTTTCTGCTTCAGCGTTTTTTATGGCTTCTTCCACTGTGTGATGTGCTCCCAGGTCTTTTTCTTTCGAAGAGACTTCACCAAGTCGCGTATAGAAGTGTTTTAGTATTTTTAATTCTTCTTCAGTCAGGTCTTCTATATTCAGGATTTTGTTGCTCGCGCCTTTTGTCGCCGCAATTAGTTCGTTGAGTTTTAGTTGCAGAGCAAGCGTGTCTTTGTTTTGCGCCTGCTGGATGAGGAACACCATTAAAAATGTGATAATAGTTGTGCCAGTATTAATGACCAGCTGCCAGCCATTGGAATAGTTGAAAATGGGACCGCATACAGCCCAAATGACGACAATAAGAATTGCTGCAACGAACGCATAAGAACTGCCGGTGATCTTTGCAACACCAGAAGAAAATCTCTCGAAGGATATAATGCTCTTTTTTGTTTCCATGATCTTATTGTTTTGTTCCGTTTAAAATGCCTTTTTTGTAGTCTGCTAAATATTCGGTGTGGTATTTCTTTATTTTTTCCGTGTATTTAATCGCATAATCCAGAATATCGTCCTGCCACTGGCAATTTGCACCAAAGGCGATGAGTTCGTCAGCATTTGCTGATCCCTGTCTGCCCGAAGACCGGAGCTGCGACGAGGCAGTGAGCATAGCCATATCGTCAATAACTCGGTAAATATCTCTATACCTGTCCCGTATGAGTTTGAAGTTTATGCTGTCCTTTACAGGCTGCATTTCCTGTATGATGTAAGATTCGCCCTGGAATACACTATGGCTTAACAGAGCCGGCGGAATGTTCTGCATCCTCTTTTGTATGGCTACCACTCTTTCTGCTTCCGTTTCCCATTTGGGTTGCTTTATACCTACGAATGGCTCAAGTGCAGATGCGCGTTCTTGTTTCATATCTATCAGCAGGTACTTAGTACTGTTCAATGTGCTACGAAGCAGAAAAGCATACCTTTTCAGCCCAATGCTTCCCGTACCCGCCAATCTAAATGCGGCGTCAACAACTTCATAGTTGTAAGGGCCGTCATTGTTGTTTATGATCCAGTCTGTAATGTGGTGTTTCAGTTCTCGTTTCAGTGTACTCTCAATTTCGAAATGACGAGGGTCATCAAGGACAATGGCAAGTTGTTTTTTCTTTTCTTGTGTGCGCTTGCGGAGCAATGATTTCTTTTTCCGCTTAGAAACTGCATTTAAGAAAGTTTGTACAATGCCTTTTGCCGTTTTGCTTTCTATGTAATATGCTTTTTCGTTGCAAAGAGTAGCGGAATATGTTTTCAGAAAGAGCTTTGCCATTTTATAAGCCCTGGCTTTTTCAATTTTTAATGACTGAAAGGCAATGAGGATGCTGGTGACCATCCGCGCAAGTTCCCATGAGGCAGGGGCGAGAATAGCTTCGTCAAAATCGTTGAGGTCAAAATGTACAAGACGGTTGTCGGCTTTATAACTACCAAAATTTTCCAGGTGCAGATCGCCACATGCCCACGTGAGCGGTGACGGGGGAAGCTTATTAGCTTTGGCAAGGTCCTCGTAAAATATATGACAGGTGCCCCGGTAAAACCGGTAGAGATTCTCTGTAAGCAGTTTGTATTTTATTTGTACCATATCGGGCAGAAGCCCTTTATTGTATTGAAGCATTCTCTTTGATATGCTGTGCATTGTGTGGATATGATGTTAAATTGATTTTATAATAGCGCATTTAAAATCATGCCATTAGTTATAAGGTAAATTTATAGTTTTGTAAAGAGTAGTTTATGTAATTGACAGAGCCCATAGAGATTCCTGGATTTTAAGAATATTTACGATAATACAGATGAAATGAAAAAAGTGCTAAGTACAGAGCGATTGCTGATACGCGAATTCAACCGTGATGATTGGGAAGATGTTTGCGCCATGAATACCGACGCAGAGGTGATGCAAACAATAGGTAACGGAAAAGTAGGGACCATAGAAGAAGAGAAAAGTGGGTTTGAAAATATATTGCTTTCCTATAAGACCGGCAAAGGATTAGGTGTTTGGGCTGTGACAACGCTAAGCAAAACGTTTATCGGTGCTGCCAGTATGACGCTGCTCGGCAATACAGGAGAGGTACAAATAGGCTATCGCTTTCAGAAAGAGTATTGGGGGCAGGGCTACGCAACTGAAGTGACAAAAGCCTTAGTAGAATATGGATTTAACCAACTGAAGCTGAAAAGAATTGTTGCCACCACAAACTTAGACAATGAGAAATCGAAGCATGTGCTCGAAAAGTCGGGATTAAGATTCCAGAAGACGACTACTTTTTATGGCCTGGAAATGGACTATTTTGCAATAGAATTGCCTGGCTAAAAAACGCTTTCCAGATATTATTTCGAGGCAGAGGACAAATCAAAAAAGGTGGCGGATCTTAATCATTGCTTCACAGATCTCTTGTAATAGGCGTAGTCTGTTGTAGGAGGATCTGTCAAACCAAGATTGCGGGCGATGGTAATAACCTGGCCGCGATGGTATGAGCCATGGTTAATGCAATGTTGTATATACTCGTATCTGGGCTGTTGTTCTTTAGCCCATGCCGTGTTTAAATCGCATGGCTCAATAATTTGAGTGTCATTAAGCGACTCAACGTAAGCGCACAGTTCCTGCGATTGCCTTACCAGGCACGGTATCACTTCATTTGCTGCCCCGCTAAACGCTACCCATTTCTGGTTTGTTGATCCCTGCAGTACGGTTAGCCAGAATTTTTCTGTGTCCAGTATATGGGACAGTGTTTGGGCAATTGAAGGGAAACTGGACGGAACCTCCTTACTTAAAAACTCTTCCGGCTTACCTGCAACCCAATTGGTGAGCGTTTGGTTAGCCCATAAATTATAACTCGCGTAAGACTGTATTGATTTTTGTAGGGTCACAGTTAAGTGTCTTTGAAACAAATATAACAAAAATGCGTCTATATTTCTGCTTCTCTTTTCCAGGTCTCACGGTCAATGGAGAAAATATCCACCGGGAATATATCTCTGAAAAGTGTTGTTTCCCACAAGCTCATGCCGTTTTTTCGGGCCACTTTTTTGGATGGCTCATTGTCCACATGAATGATAGAGATAAGTGTATCTGTATAGTTGCGCTCAAAGGCAATATCGCGGGCTTTGCGGGCGGCCTCAATTGCATAGCCCTTCCCCCAGTGTGCGGGTAATAGCGAGTAACCAACTTCCAATTCTTGCTTCCCATGTAGCGGCTGCACCAGCAGTCCGCACTGGCCCACGGGTTGCCCGCTTTCTTTTTCGTACAGTGCGTTAAGCCCGCCTAAACCATCGTTAATTCGCTTATGTGCCCGCTCGAACCAAAACCGGCATTGAGCCTCTGGTGTTTCAAGATGGTCGAGCGCTACCATTCGCGCATTGTTCGCAATGTGAAAGAACGGCAGCCATTGCTCAAAAGAAATGTCTTCAATGGAGCGAAAGATAAGACGCTGTGTTTCTTCGTCGGTTAGTAGGTAAGCCATGAGGTCAGATTATTTGTCACCTTTTACATTTAACGTCATTGTCAATTTATCATAGTACCGTCCATCCTGCTTAAAAAAACCTTTTACTACGCCGTTTTCTTTGAAGCCCATTTTCTTATATAGCGATACACCGAGTGTATTTTCCGTGTACACCTCAAGCCAGATCAGTTCCAATGTTTTATTTTGCTTTGCCCATTCTATTATTGACGTAAGCATTGCCGTTCCAAGGCCTGTATTTCTCCATTCTTTTAGTATGCCCATGCCTATTACAGCTGTGTGTGCCATGATTTTTCTGCGATTGCTTGTGAGGTCAATATTGCCGATGATCTGACCTTGATATTCTGCAACCAGCAACAAACTATCCTCATTTTCTGAGTATGAATTTATCCATTCTTCTTCTTGCTCAATAGTGAGCTTTATTTCTTCTGCCAGCTTCGGTATATACTCGCTGTCCGCAATGTACAACCGCGCGGTATTCAGCAGATTTTCTGCGTCAGACGTTCTTGCTGTTCTGATAATAACTGATCGGTTATTTTTTAACAGGACTTCCCTGGCATTGAATTTCATTACTGTTCCTTTGAAAACAAGATACAGATTTATGTCAATTGGCGACAAAATGTTACATAAAAAAGCCGCAGCACGAGTGCTACGGCTTTCGTTATTAGTTGTCGCATTATTGCATTGCCTATTTTCCTGAATATCTATCACTCGTAGTATGCCATCTATGGCTTCCGGCTATCCACGCTTCCAGGCCCACCAGGTACAGACGCAGTTCAGGTGTTGCGTAGACCATCAGCTTGCGCGATTCGTCCTCAAATATTCGCAGCAAATCGTTGTGCAGGCGAACACCCTTTCTGTGTGCATCATCGAACGTACAGCCTTCGGCACTTTGTATTGCCTCGCGAATACCAAACTGGTCCACTCCCGCCTCTTTCTCTTTTTCGGTAGATACAAGGTCATTTACCATTACGCATACCAGCCCTGCTATCTTCACCACCTGCCTCACCTGCGGCATAGAATATATGTTGTGCGGTAGTTCATATCCATCCACAATATCTATCATGGTCAGGCATGGGGTGAATCCGTTCATCTGACGCCCGCCCAGGTATTCCCATACCGGAGCTACCATTTTATTATACCGCCAGCTTGCTTCCTGGCACATCGCTACAAACAGGCACATGTCTTCATGTCGCACCCTCGCCACTTGTTGCGGCGTGGCGATCTTTGCAGTCGCGCTGATATACTCCCTCAGCGCCACATGCACCGGGTGCGTGCTCAGGCCTTTGTCTGTATCATCGTTATATTGTTTCGTAAAGAACGGCTCGTCCAGTGCCGACATGCAGATGGAGAGGTTCCTGCCCACCATATCAATGGTAGAGCCGGCTCGTTTATCATCCACAAAATAATCGTCCAGCCCAAATAGTGCCAGCATCGCCTGTCCTGCTACGAATAGCCGGTCACGGTCTTCGCAGAAAGCATATGTCAGCATCACATAGCGGCCAAAATTGCACTTACGCAGATAGTCCAGGTGCCCTTCATACAGGCCTATTTTTTCTGCCCACTTCAGTAATCGTTCATTCAGTTCTTCCCCCAGCGCCACATCATCACGGTATGGGGCGCGGTGCCTCAACTCCGTATCAGACTCCTGGTCGGGCCTGTTCAGGATAGAGGCAATATTATTGGCTTTTGTGCCGAGGCCTTTAGGCCCCGACGCCAACACACTTTTTAGCAAATCAAGGCTATTCCCTGTATTGTACATAGATCAACTACTGGTTTTAGTAAACACCCACTTCTACATTCTCCAGTATGCCCAGGGCATCTGGCACCAGCACTGCTACCGAAAAATAGTTGGTGATCAGGTAAGAGATCATGGCTTTCTCATCTATGTTCATAAACCTTACCGACATGCTTGATTCAATCTCATCCGGCAACCCCATTTGGTAAAGGCCCACAACTCCCTGGTCTTCTACACCTGTTCTCATAGCTATTATTGATGTAAGCCCGTCTTCAACCGGAATTTTATTGCAGGTAAGTATTGGTACGCCTCTCCATGAGAGCACATTATTTCCGTTCAGATCAACAGTTGACGGATAAATACCACGCTTCGTGCACTCGCGTGTAAAAGCCGCAATAGCTTTGGCATGGGCAAATATATATTGGGTCTTCCGGCGCCTGGACAGCAACTCGTCCATATCATCAGGCGTTGGAGGGCCGGTCAGTGTTTGTATACGCTGGCGGTAATCGCAGTTGGCCAGTAGCCCGAAATCTTCATTATTGATCATAGCCAGCTCCTGAGCTTCTCTCAGTTCTTCAACTGTAAGTCTTACCTGCTCTTCGGTCTGGTTGTAAGGTGAGTTGTACAGGTCGGCTACTTTCGTATGTATTTTCAGAATGGTCTGGCCGGTACTTAGTTCATATTCCCGTGGCTTGGCGTCGTAGGCAACGTAAGTGCTTGGTATGGTAGGCTCATCATCATGCAGACCAGCAAATAACTGTACGAGCGCTTCTCCCTTCCGGTTGGTCTTATCGGCCAGTGCACCCACTTCGTCTCGCGTGAGCAGATATTTGTCGGGTTTTTCCGGAGCGAGAACATATTGATCTATAATGGCCTTTACCGCTGCATATTCAAGTGTGAAGACGGTAACCTGTGTACTGGCTATTGCATCATACATCCAGTGGTGCATAAAGCGCGGTTCCGGGTTCTGTCCTGCCACATCCGGCACTCTTTCATCCGGATTATCCGCTTCATTTGTGTTATCAGGAGCTTCCACCTCATAGTGCAGGCCAAAACCACCAAAATATTGCTGCGGGCCCATAGAGCCTGTAGCGTTGTTTAATTCAAAAACGCCCTTCTCCCTGAAAGTTACCTTGCCGCTGTATATAATGTATATATGGGTCGGCACATCGTCTACTTTTACAATAACATCATTCTTATTGAAAGGTGTCTTTACAGCTATGTCCGCTATTTGCTGCAATATCCGGTCATCCTTTATTTTTCGCAGGCTGGGCATTTGATTCAGCGTCTGCGCCACTATTTTGGGGTTAGCATTGTCCGTGGCATCGAAGGTTACCATACCGGGACGTATTTCCAGCACTTGTCTCCTGTTCACACGATAATGGCCGCCTGTAACATTAACCCACGGCAAATATTTTATCAGGTTTCTTGAGGAGATCGACTCCATCTGTGGCCGGGTCTTCGTTACCTCCGTTAATACCTTGGCCTGTTCTTTGGGTAAACTTCTGAGGTCAAATTTCTTTTCGTCGCTCATAGACAATGTTGATTGAGATTTTATCAATACAACCACAAGATAGTTAAACAGTTAAACGGCGCATCTCATTGAGTGTTAATGACATGTTATGTGTGGTAATGTTCATTTTTCTTAAAAAAACGGAGTATCTTTCCATGCAGGAGTTTTACACGAATAAGGTATATTTGTTATTTTAAATAGCTTATTCATGAACTGTGTTTCGTTATTGAAACATTGATTTTTGGCGGGAAAAGAAAGATAAGATAGTCTATGGTCAATTACCCAAAATTATATTGTCGCAGCGAGGATGATACGCCTGATATGGCCTTCCAGAAACAACTGTTGGTGATCATTTGTTCGTTTTTGGTTCTGTGCGGTGTTATATGGTGGTTGATGTGGTATCTCATTTTCGGATGGACAATACCTACTGTTGCAGCAGGGCTGTTTGGTATCATGGTGTTTGTAATGATCATTGTCTCACATCGTGCGAGGAACCATATGCTGTTAGTACATGCTGCATTTTTTGGCACGTTCGTTGTGCCCATTATATGTCAGTGGTCTTTCGCCAATATGCACGACAGCGGAATGATAATAGCATGGTCCTTTCTTACTCCATTGGGCATTCTTATTTTCTCATCCATACGTCCTGCCATTATTTACATGCTGCTCTTTATAGCCTGTATTTTGATCACGGCATTAGATCCCCCCCTGATTGGCAGTCAACGGCTGGTGGTAAATGATGGACTTATCAAGTTGTTCTATTCAATGGACCTGGTTACCTCTTTCTCTGTCACATTCTCAACGTGCGCATGGTTTGTGCATACTATTAAGTTAGAAAAACAAATTTCAGAATCATTGCTCCTCAACATTCTTCCAAACGATGTGGCGGTGGAATTGAAAAAATTTGGTAAAGTAGAGCCGGTAAGCCATGAGAATGCTACCGTGCTTTTTACCGATTTTAAAGGCTTTACTGAAATATCTGAAACAATCACGGCGAAGGAACTGGTGGCGGAGATCAATCACTGCTTTGGTGCTTTCGATGAGATAGCCACACGTCACAACATTGAAAAGATCAAAACTATAGGAGATTCCTATATGGCGGTTGGCGGTAATTTCAGTGGTAAGGAGTGTACGCCCTGGCATGTTGTCTCTGCCGGCCTGGAGATGCAGGATTACATCAAGAAAAGGAAGCTGGAGCGTGATAAGGAAGGGGCGTTCAGTTTCGAGATGCGGGTGGGCGTCCATTCAGGGCCTGTAGTATCAGGGGTAGTAGGTGTAAAGAAATTCCAGTTTGATATCTGGGGAGATACGGTAAATATTGCGTCACGTATGCAATCGGCCAGCGAGCCGGGAGAGACCAACATCTCTGGCAGAACCTATGAACTGCTCAAGGACAAATTCGATTTTGAATTCCGTGGTTCTTTACCTGTAAAAGGTAAAGGAGACATGCCTATGTATTTCGTGAGGCAAAGAAAGTCAGAGTCGGGTATCACCCGCGGGCTGCACGCCACTGTATAAAAATAATTTTTACAACCGCAACCGCTACGCCATTCAGAATGGAACAGGTAATATTAGTCGACGAACAGGATAATGAGGTGGGGGTAATGGAGAAGATGCAGGCCCATGTGGAAGGGAGGTTGCATCGTGCAGTCTCTGTGTTCCTGTTCAATGCCAAAAACGAGATGTTGCTGCAGCAACGGGCATTCAGCAAGTATCACTCGGGAGGCTTGTGGTCCAATACCTGCTGCAGCCACCCCGCACCCGGTGAAAAGGTAGCAGACGCAGCAGTGCGCAGGCTGGGAGAAGAAATGGGGATGAACTGTCCTTTGCAAATATCCTTCACGTTCATATACAAGGCCCATTTAGATCACGGTTTGACCGAGTTCGAATATGACCATGTCTTTACCGGCATCACAGACCAGCAGCCCATACCCAACCCTGATGAAGTAACTGCCTGGAAATATATGAGCAGGGAAAGGCTACTTGCAGACATGCTGTTGAATCCCCAGGATTATACCGAGTGGTTTAAGATATGCCTACAAGACCACAGCCAGGCGATCTTTAGCTGATTGTTTTAGTCCTCCAGTCCCTTCCCGTCTAATATCAGTGGAATACTTTTTTCCACTCTTGCTTCGCGCGTTTTGGCTAATTTAGGTGCGGCAAAATAAAGATAATAGCCTCTTTGCCGACCGGGTGTCAATGCCTCAAAGGCCTTTTTAAGATGAGCATCGCTTTTGAGTGCTTTAGCAAACTCCTCCGCTACCTTGAATTCTGAAGGCTTTTTCATTTGCACCTCCAGGCCTGCTTTTTCTACTTCTATGGCTTCAAAAATGTAGGCTTTCAATGTTGCCTTCAGCTTCACTATCTCCTTCACGCCTGTGAACCTGGCTTGCCGGGCTGCCTGTACATTTTCCGTCTGCTGTATCAGTATGCCCTTTGGGTCTTTCAGCAGCACCCCTTTGGGGAACAGGAGGGCGCAGTATTCTTTGAATCCGTGTATCAAAACGATATTCTTATCTTCGAATGTGTAGCAGGGTACGCCCCACTTCAATTCTTCGGTCAGCCCGCAGCTAAGAACTATTGTTCTCAGTTGTCCATACTCTTCCTGCCATTGGCTGGCTTTATTAAAGAAAAAATCAACTTTTGGATTCATTTGAGTGGCTTTACTGTCAGCGAAAATACTGCTAAAATGAATAGTTCAAAATTATACCCTGAGTGCTCCCCGGAATCCTCTCGCGGCATAGTACGATTGTGCTCCGTTATGATATAGGAACACAGCATTGTAGCGGCGATCACAAAACAAGGCGCCACCAAGCTTTCTGATATCGGTGGGTGTCTTCACCCAACTGGATGTTTTTGTGTCGAAATTTCCAAGTTGTTGCAGCAGCCTGTATTGTTCTTCAGTGAGCATTTCAATTCCCATTGCAGCGGCGACGTCTATTGCACTATTCGCAGGCTTGTGTTCTTTACGTTCTTCCAATGCCGCGCCATCGTAACAGAAATTTCGCCGGCCGGCAGGGCTTTCAGGCGAGCAATCATAGAAAATATATTCCCCCGTCTTTTTATCATAGCCGGTTACATCCGGCTCGCCCCCGGTTTCTTCCATCTCATTGAGCGACCATACTTTTTCTGCGTCAGCATCCAGTTTTGCACGTACTTTGTCCCAATCCACTCCTTTATGACGGCTCATATTTTTCTCAAAGCGGACTTTCAGCACTTTAAACAGCGCCTCCGTTTGTTTTACTGATAGCTTCTTTTTCATTCTATTCACGTATTAGCCACGATTGTGATTTTCCTGTCTGCCGGCCTTAAATACCATGAAACAAAAGTGAGGCCAAGTAGCAGCAAGGCCGGCGCAGAGTCCTTCAGTCCATCACCCGATGCGATATGGGAGAATATAGCCCCGGTCGTCACAAAGAAGAAACCGGCATAAGCCCATTCTTTTAGCAGTCGAAATTTAGGCACAAGTATTGCCACCACACCCAATATTTTCCATATCCCCAATAATGTCAGCAGGTACGCCGGATACCCTAAATGGGCAAGGCTATCGGCTCCTCCCTGTCCTTCTTTCCCCTTGAATAGCTGCACCAGCCCCGTCGCTGTCATGCCCAGTGCCAGCCAGATAGTAGCTATCCAGTAAATGACCTTATTCGTTTTTGTCATGATCGTTTATTTTAGTTTGCCCACTACTTCCTGCAGGCGGTTATGCGCCATATTTATTCCGGGTGCCATTCCGAATTTTATTACCTGGTCTCTTTGTGCCACTGACTCATATACCACATGTACGTTTAGTTTGCTGGTATCATCCGTCAGGCTCTCGAAGTTATACACTTCAAGCTGCACACCCAGTGGGGCATTAGCAATTTCAAACGTCCGCGTTATTTTTTTGTTTGGTTCATAGTCATGTATTACGCCGCTGCCTTTGAACAGTACTTTACCGCTGGGGTCTGTTGTTTCCAGTTCATAGCTTCCATGTTTTTTACTATCCAGTTTCAGCACTTTCGTTCCCATCCATTGTTCCAGGAGCCCCGCTTCTGTATAAGCTCTGAAAACCAACTCTACCGGCAGGTCGAATTCACGGGTTATCGTTAATTCCTGCTTGCCGTCTTCGGCGTTCACTTTTGTTTTCTGTTCCATATTTGTTGTTATTTTTTGGTTTTGTATTGTTTCATTACGGTCTCTAATTCATTAAACCGGTCATCCCACATTTTGCGGAATGGTTCTATAAAGTCTGCCAGTTCTTTCATTTTTCCGGGATTTAAATGATAGTATATTTCTCTGCCGTTTTGCGACTGCTCCAGTAGTTCACATTCGGTAAGTATTTGTAGATGTTTGGAAACTGTAGGCCGGGCTGTGTCAAAGTTTGCGGCTATTGCCCCTGCTGTCATGGATTGCGTGGCTACCAGTAGCAGGATGGCCCGTCTTGTAGGGTCTGCGATTGCCTGGAATACGTCTCTTCTTAAGTTCATTGCGTAGCTATATGGCTACAAATATAAATGAAGTTATTTAACTACGCAATTTTTTTCGAAGTTTTTTTAAAATGGCATGGAGCTACAACCGGTCATATCTTTATGGTCATCGCTTGAGTACTATAGGACAAACGGTACTGTATACATCGGAATGAAGGCTCATAATGTACGATCCGTTAGCCAGTTGATATCCAAGCTGGATCTGCTGGTCTATGTCTCCATTGTGTGCCACTGTGGTATTTCTATACACGGTCTGTCCCAGCATGTCGGTTATCTGTATGTTTACGGATACATCATACGGAGTGCCTGTCTGCCCCAGGACAGTAAATTCGTCCCCGGCGGGATTAGGGTACATTTTAGCCGTGCATGTTTTTGAAAGGAAGGGCGTATTTGAAAAATCGCATTGTACCACGTTTACCGTCCACGATGTGCTGTCAATGCCGCAGGGGACAATGGCGGAATAATAGATCGTATCAGTGCCTGGCGCCAGTCCGGTAATATTGCCCTGCCCGGTGATCCCCGCATGTGTGTTGCTGGACACCCAGTTGCCGCCTGCCGGGAATCCCTGTAAAATGATGGTGGAATCCAGGCATACCTCAGAGCCTGTGATAAAGGTTGGTGGGGTGGGCTTCGGGTTGATAACAAATGTTGTGTAGGCCATACATTCCGTGGACAATGCATAAGTAAAAGTAGCTACACCGGCAGTTAGGCCCATTACAATGCCTCTGGCTGAATCAATAGATGCAACGGTATTATTGGTCGTATACCACTTGCCCCCTGCTGAGGCATCGCTTAATGTTGTTGTAGTATTGACGCAGATGTTGGCGGCTCCTGTTATTGTTGCTGGCAACGGGTCAACAGTAGCTGTCTGCATTGTCTTACATCCTAGGTTTGTCGTAAACGTTATGGCGGCAGTACCCGCACCTATTCCGGTAAGCGCGCCTGAATTGGCATCGATCGCAGCTATGGTCGTATTGTTGCTGCTCCAGGTGCCATTGTTTTGGTCTGTTAAAACTATGGTTGATCCCAGGCACACGGTTGCGCTGTCAGAAAATGGTGCAGGCAAAGGATACACGAATACGGTCACTCCCGATTTGCAGCCGGTGGGCAGCGTGTAAGTGATATGCGATGAGCCGGCCTTGACACCCGTCACCATACCGCTTGATACTCCTATCGTGGCGTATGCAATGCTGTCGCTCGTCCAGGCACCGCCCGTTGTGGTATCACTTAGATTGGTGACTAATCCCTGGCACACTTTAGTAATGCCAGAAATGGGTTGAGGTAAAGGGTTTACGGTGATCGTGTCACTTCCCAACATAGTATCCGCGCACGATGTGATATTGTCTACGGCTACTATAGTATATACGCCAAAAGTGACTTGCAAGCCATAATCTATTGCAGTGCCTGTACCCTTGTGTGGCGGGCCGGATAGAGAACCGTTATTGTATAGAACATAGTGGTCGCCAGTACCTGAGCCGGTCAGGCCAATGTGCACTCCAGTATCTCCGAAGCAATAGGAACCGCCGCCGGTTAGGCTGAAAACGTCAGGTAGTGGATTTACGGTTATTGTTTCGCTGATGCTGCAGCCGGTTGTTGTATTGGTGTAGTCAATGACAGGATTGCCTGCAGATATGCCGGATACAGTACCCGAGCTTGAGCCAATGCTGGCCTGCGCAGGGTTACTGCTGCTCCAGGTACCACCCACTGTAGTGTCGCTCAAAGCCAATAACGATCCCGCACAGACATTTAAGCCTCCCGTAATGGCTCCGGGCAATGAATTGATATACACTTGTTGCATGGCAGTGTCGGTATTGCAGATATTGGTCACGGCATACAGTACTGTGTCTATACCTCCTGACAGTCCTGTCAATATGCCTGCCGATATGCTGGCAGATGTATTGCTCACACTCCATACGCCACTACCTGTAGCGTCAGATACGGGTATACTGCTGCCTGCACATACGCTCGTTGCGCTGATAATGGTGCCCGCTGATGCCAAAGGATTAACAGTGATGTTTTTTACTGCAGTCACTGTGCCGCACGTAGTGGAAACTATATAACTGATTGTCGTTGTCCCGGCACTTATACCGGTAACAGTGCCACTCAAAACTGATGCAGACGTGCTGCTGCTGCTCCAAGCGCCCCCGGGCGATGCATCCGTCAGCATTATTGCCCTAACAGCACACACAGACGATGCGCCAAAGATCGTTGCTGCCGGCGATACCGGCCTTATCATAATGGTTGTTGTAGCCACAGCAGTTCCGCAACTGTTGGTGATACTGTAACTGATAACACTCGTGCCTGATGAAATGCCGGTCACCAATCCAGCCAGCAGCGATACGTTAGCGTTACTGTTATTCCATGTACCGCCCGAAACTGTGTCTGTTAACGATATACTGGCGCCTGCGCAAACAGTATCCATTCCCCTGATCGTGTCTGCATACGGCAGTGGGTTCACCGTCACTGTTGCAGTGACTGTATTGTTAGCAAGGTCGTAGACAATCGTGGCCGTACCCGCGGCAAGTCCCGTCACAATACCATTTGAGGAGCCGACTGTAGCTACTGTCATATTCAGGCTGGTCCATGTGCCCCCGGCGGTAGCATCGCTTAGTTTACTGGTGGTTCCTGTACATAAAATACGGCTCCCCCTTATGCGTGGCAATGATGAGGATTGCACCTCACGGAGTCGGAAATTATTGTACGCACATAGATATACATTGCCGCTGGTATCTACTGCCAGGCCGGTAACAAAAGCAAGTGTCGCAGCTGTAGCTGGTCCGCCGTCCCCAGTGAATCCGTTATTGTTGTCGCCGGCCATTGTGTTGATAATGCCCAATGAGTTTACCTTGCGATATCCATTATTGCATGCTATATACAAATTATTACTGGCGTCGACAGCGATGCCTAAAACACCGCCAAGCTCGGCATCGGTTGCCGGGCCTCCGTCTCCGCTGAAGCCACCGGTGGTGCCTCCGGCTACTGTAGTAATGATCCCGGCTGCGGTTACTTTACGTATCCGGTTGTGGCCGCCATCTGCAATATATATATTGCCACTGTTGTCTGTTGCCACGCCATGCGGTATCACCACAGATGCGTCGGTGGCCGGGCCGCCATCCCCCAGCAGACCAGATGCCCCTCCGCCCGCCACGGTAGTAATAATACCTGAAGTATTGATCATGCGTATCCGGCTATTGCTATGGTCGGCAATATATACATTCCCGATTTTGTCTACAGCCACGCCGGTAGGCTCGTCCAGTTGGGCATTTGTTGCAGGACCGCCATCGCCTCCGTGGCCGGCGCCGACCAATGGTATGCCCGCTATAGTGCTGATGATACCTGATGCATCTACTTTTCTGATCCGGCAGCTATCCATCTCGGCTATATACATGTTCCCATGCGCGTCAAGGGCTACCCCCTGCGGATATGCCAACTCTGCAGCAGTGGCTGGTCCGCCATCACCGCTATGTCCATGTACCGCATTGCCCGCCACAACCGTTAAGATACCCGAACTGCTTAATTTACATACACGGTTATTGTCCGCGTCCACAAATATCACATTCCCGTTTGTGTCCACCGCTGCGCCTGTTGGGTTTGCAGCATTCATCAACGCAGTACGCCCGCTGGACAGACCGCCGGCCACAGTGCTTATTGTTCCTGATGTTTTGTTTACCTTTCGTATCCGGTTATTGTGCGTATCGGCAATGTAGAGATTTCCGGCGCCGTCCATACCCATGCCGTCAGGTTGGCTCAGCGTTCCAGCCGTAGCCGGGCCGCCATCACCAGTACAACCCTCATTGCCATTGCCGGCTATTGTATTGATAACCCCGGCTACTATTTCGCGGATCACATTGTTGCTGTCGTCGCTGATAAAGACGTTTTCTGCGCTGTCCACACGTACTGAAAAAGGGTGGTTGAGCGCCGCTGCAGTTCCTGGTCCTCCATCCCCACTGTAACCTGGTAACCCTTTTCCCGCTATTGTACTAATAATACCCAGAGTATTTACCTTGCGCACACGTGAGTTGTAGTTGTCTGCTATGTAGATATTTCCTGCCGTATCTACAGCCACTCCGCTCGGGTAGTTTAGCCATGCTGTGGTAGCTGGCCCATTATCTCCGCGATAATTTGGTGTGCCGTTGCCCGCCACTGTACTTATTATCCCTGCTGTATTTACTTTTCTGATCACATTGTTATACATATCGGCTATGTATACATTGCCATTTTTGTCTACAGCAATATCCGCCGGGTAGTCAAGGCGGGCAGCCGTTGCGGGGTGCCCATCAAAGAAATAGCCCGCTAAGCCATTGCCGGCAAAGGTGCTTATAATTCCTGCGGGGGTTACCATGCGTATAGTGTTATTGCTTTGGTCGGCTATATATATATTACCGTTGGTGGGGTCTGCTGCCACGCCTATAGGCCAGTTCAGCTTGGCTTTGGTCGCCGGTCCTCCGTCGCCTGCATAGCCTCCTGTATCCTGCCCGGCAAAAGTGGTGATAACACCACCGGGGGTCACCTTACGTATCCGCGAGTTGTAAAAATCTGCTATGTACATATTGCCAATTGCATCTACAGCCACGCCGAATGGGCTGTATAACTGGGCCGTGGTAGCCGCCGATCCATCGCCGCTGAAAGTAATGTAACCGTTTCCCGCCACTGTTGTTATTATCTGCGAATAGGCAGAAGGGTTGCATGCCAGCCATAACAATAACAGAAGGGTAGATAGCCGTATTTTCATAAAATAAACATCGTTAAATCAGTAAACACCTTGGGCCCGGCGGCCCTACATTACAATTATACTGAATTTTATCGAAAATGCCGGAAAAAATGTGCTGCATGCAGGCATACGTTGTATCATTTCGTGCAAAGGAAATCATTGTTCCGGAGCATAGGCAAGCGTCACAATCCGCCATAATAAGTTATCCTCTCCAGCTCGGTGTCGGTCCAGCGCGGCTGTGTTGTCGTTGGCGTCTATCACGGGCCCATCGCTGCCACTGGCTTCCTTACTATGGCCACCTTTGCCGCGCGCACTGCCGCTGTTGGTTTCTGCTGCGCGTCCGCTGTCTGTTTTCACTACAGGCATAGCGTTTTTAGGTTCGGGAGCAGTCATCATTCTGGCGAAATCGTCATTGTTTAAACCAAAGAAAGCGAAGCAAATGCTGATTGTCCACCCACGGCCTATATGCGATTTTGCATTCGTTCCGTAGATGCTGCTAAATGGAATAGCTATCTCCCACACTACTTCATTGTAGTCATTGAGAATTGCAGCAGCAGATACACCCGGTCTGTTTTTTACCGTAGTGTAGGTGCTATCACATTTGGTGCCTTTCAATTCTATTTGTCTGATTTTTATTCTTTGTTCCTGGTTGTTGTTTGTGTCCTGCTTGTAGTCTTGTACAGCAAAACCAAATGTAGTATGGAAATTTCTTTCCCCGTTAGTGTCTACGACCAATGTCATCCCATTAGCCCGAAATTTCATTTTCGTTGCTTCATCGCTCGTTTTCACTGTCAGGTACAGTGTTTGCGAATCATTGGCAAAGGCATATTGTATCCTGGTGTCTATGTCTTCTCTGTAAGGGTAGGGTTGGGGCCACTCATTGTTGTTGCCATCTATTACGATCGGTTTACTCACCCACCTGCTCGTTCTCTTTACCGCCATGCTTGTCATTGGTAGCCCGGCAAACAGTATTAAGCAGATGTATTTTGCTGCAAAAGACCACCATCGTTCATTACAGGAAGGGCCGGGAAGAAACATCAGCGCATATTTATTACTAAGGTACTGCTATATAGTGCATCATAGTGTCGCGAAGCCTCCATTTTTTGTCTGGAAGTAGTAAATTAAGTATCCTTTCACAATGTATGCGGCAGACAATAGCTGTTGCAATTCAATCCGTCCGTTCTCTAAAAATAGTATCCCCATGCAATGTTTTCGGCATATATTTGTTAAAACACGCCTTTATGAAAACAGTAAGAGTTACATATACCGCCAGGCAGGAATATGCCGGTCAGAACCAGCAGAATATTCAGAAGGTCATGAGCGATCTGCAGCAGCTAAACCACCCAGGGCTTTTATATCATTGTTGTGTAAACGCAGATGGTAAGACGTTTGTTCACACAGCCTTTTTTAAGTCTGAGCAAGATGAGCGGGTGTTGCTTGATCTGCCTTCTTTCAAAAGCTTTCAGCAACAGCTGATGGCAAGTGGGCCGGAAGTGCCGCCTAAGCAGGAGTTGCCGGCTTTTGTAGGATCATCACACAATATGTTTAACGCATAAACACTGCATCAAATGAAATACACGATCGGTACCAAAGACAAGCCAATGGCTTTAAAAACACCACCGCTCACATCTGATTACACCATGCATGCAGATGAAAAGGACGGTAAGGAAATTTTAGTGTGTACTGTCGGAAAGACCGTTTTGCACTACGACTACCGTTGCCTGGCAGACTTCCATGCCATGCTGAAGAAACATGGCGACTGGATGGAACTGGGCAGTGCAGATGAGCAGAAACCCGCAAAGGAAGGCACCGTTGAAGCATGGGGCCGGTCAGAGAAGAATCCGGTTGGTGGGTGGTATGGTCTTAAAAAAGGGCTTCGAGGTCGCTTTGGTATGTACGTTCCGCCATTGATGGAAGCGCTGGGCCTGGCAGAAGTTACCCATGATCCCAAGGGAAATAAAATGAAGGCTAAGTAGAAGTCATCAACTTCTACTTAGCCTTCAGAAATGGTTGTGCCATTATATTCTTTAGCAGCCTGAAGAAAAGAACGGGCTGGCCATATTCAGCACACGCTGTACTGCCGCCTGAAAATCCGCTACCTGGAAATGATCGGCATAAGCGCAGATATGGTTGCAAAGCAGTGCGTCACCAAATGTAGTGGCGCCTGAGCAATTTGTCAGCGTGAAGCCCGCAGTAGCAGGCAATAGCTGCGTGTAATTCTTGTTGATCGTTAAGAGCTTTATCAGGTCTATAGCGCCTCTTACGGAAATGGGTGTCTTTACATGCGGTTCAAAGATGGCTTTTATTTCCGTCAGCATATCATGCTCAAAAGCATGCGGCACCACATCGTGTGCGTTCCACACTCTGTTTGTGGTAGCCCCAAGCCTTTGCCCGTAATAGTCTGAGAAGGCCTGGTCGCCAGGTGTTGCGCCGGCGGCTGGCGCGCACGAGATGGTCACCGCCCGACCGTTTGCCCATTGGCTCACGGTATCATTCAGGTACAGTGCGTATGCCGGTGCCAGAGCTCCGCCCAGGCTATGGCCGGTCACTATCACATTGGTTGCAGCTTGGTTTTGCAGATAGTCACGCGCATGTACGTGTATGCTGTTAGTAGTAACGGCCATACCTATCAGTGCGTTCAATCCTATAGAAGTGCCAAGAGAGGTCATCGGGTTCGGCGAAAGATCAAAGCCGCCATAGGGCCAGTCCACTTTTGTAGATACCAGGAAGTCTTCCAGCAGCCAGTCCAGCACGCATTTCGAATCAGTGCCGGCTATGGCCACTACATATTGGTCGCTGTCGCTGTTATGGGCTATAAACATCGTGTTCAGCGCCTTACCTTCAGCGGCTACTACCTGCGGTCCCCACACGCAGCTCCAGTTTCCTATAAGCCCGTTCACTCCGGGGTCACTGAGTATATTGTTGATGGCGGCACTGGTTTGCGAGGCAATCACCTCTGCTGTGCCCTGGTATTCGTTACCTAAATTAGAAATAGCATTCAGGCAAAAGACCTGTTGGTCGCTGGTGTACGTTGCTGGCATAAGTTGTTTTTATGTGTGATGAATTTCATCAAACATAGATAATGGGTCGCAGAAACAAGAATTTATTAGATGAAGATATTGTGTGTTAACGTTTCATTTAGATGCGTAGTTCTCCTGTACTTTCTCCACCACTTTTCTGAATGCTGCATCATCCTTTATACCACCGAATACCGGGTTGTCGGTCAGTTGTCCCACCTCGCTATATCCCAGTGTGGCCGCTTCATTGAGCGATGCAATTGCGTGCATTTGGTTCCCTGTTTTTACATAATAGATAGCCGACAGATAGCCACAGTCGGGGTTCTCAGGGTCAGCCAACTTAAATATTTTCAGGAACGTTGCCGCGTGCGCCATATCATCTGTTTTCAGTGCATGGTCAGAATACATGTACCCCACCAGTCCCAGGTAATTCAGCAGTCGTTGGTTCATCTGCGATTCCTGCCTGTTGCCCCCTTTATGGATGTTTTTGTTCAGCTCGGCTATTTTTGTTGTCCACCATGTTTCATCCTGTTCTGCAAATTGGTTTTGCAGTTCCTGCTGAGTATGTAGTTCTACTTCCTGTAGTTGTTGTTGCAGGCTCTTCGCGTCCTTAAATGCCGGGCTTGCTTCAAGTTCGGTGTATTGTTTTTTATAGGTGGTTACATCTGTCAGTCCGTCCAGTATCCGTGCGCTTCCTGTTTGTAGTTCATCTTCTTTTATCAGGTCTTTTTCGGTAGCCGCTGCTGCAATTCGCTTGTCCAGGTCGATCTTCAATGCGTTTATCAGTGTATCGTTCTTCGTTCGTGAGTGTTGTTTTATCTCATTAGTCTGCATCCACAATAGCGCAGTCTCAAAATCCGTAGCAGAGGCCCAGCCGTGTATATTCGCTGTTGTTAGTAGCTGATGTGGAAAGTTGTTTTGTTCCAGTAGATTATCCAGTTGTGCCATCTCGGTCAGGTTAAAATCATACTCACCCACTATCCCGAAGTAGTCAAACTTGTTTTGAAAAGCGCCTTCCGTTGAGCGGAACCCGGCTGCGCAACCTATCACGCCCGCTATTCCACCATCCAGTATGGCAATAGAACTGGCCACCCGCGAGCCGCCGGAGAATCCAGCAGTGTAGATGCGTTTCGGGTCTATATTTATTCGTCCCTTTGTATCCTGCATCAGTGTGGTTACGCCATCATTGGTTACATCCCATGGCGTGCCGTTCTTCGACACATCAGACCCGATCAGCGCATAACCGTATTTTTCTGCCAGGTCTTTATACATTCTTACCGGCATGCTTCCCCGGGCGTGTGCGTCAAAAAAATAGATACAAGGAAACGCCTTACTGGTTGAATAGTAGGAGGGCAGGTATAGGGCGTAGCGCTGGCTTTGGTCTGTCTTGCAGACTATACTGTCCGTTACCTTGCCTTTTGGCAGCGAAGGGTCATAGTTGGGTGCTGAAGGTTGGTTGCTACCGTCAGTGGTGCTTCTGTCCGTGCCACTGCTACACGAGCAACAGGCTACAGCTATTGCTGTAAATAACAAGGAGAATATCTTTTTCGTCTTTATGATATTGGGTTGTTAAATAATAGTTGTTTTGCAAATATAAAAAGAAAGCGTCGCGACAAAGCATTTAATTCCTGAACTTCGGCACGTTCATAGATATTTTACAGATAATTATTGCCATATTGCGACCTGTTATATTCTGATCTTTAGTGAAACAAAAGGTACTCATTTACTTAGGGCTATTTCTTGTTTGCTTTTGTAGTGGCTTTGCACAGCAGGCGCCTGCCACTGGCATCTGCAAAATAAAGGGCAGGGTACTCGACTCTGCCACAAAGCAGCCCGTAGGCTACGCTACAGTCACTGCTTTTTTGACTGGAAGCACAAACGTTGCCGGCGGTATCATTACAGATGAGAAGGGGCAGTTCACTATCGACAATTTACCGGTAGGCGAGTACCGTTTGAAAATTGAATTTATCGGCTACGATCCCATCACCCGCACAGGCATATCTCTTACCGACAACAAAACACAGAACAATCTTGGCGATGTCCTGCTCTCCGGCATTACTAAAGGCCTTAAGGAGGTCACCGTTACCGCAAACAAGAACTTCATGGAGAACCACCTGGATAAGCTGGTGTACAATGTAGACAAAGATGTGACCAGCCAGGGTGGGGTAGCTACTGATGTGCTTAAAAAAGTACCTATGGTGTCAGTAGATATAGATGGCAATGTCAACCTGCTGGGTGACGCTAATGTACGGGTGTTTATCAATGGCAAGCCCTCCGCCATGTTCGATAACAACCTCGCAGAAGCCCTGAAAGCGATCCCCGCCAGCCAGATAAAAAGCATAGAGGTCATTACAAGTCCAGGCGCGCAATATGATGCCCAGGGAACCGGCGGCATCATCAATATCATCCTCAAAGACAATACAGTTAAAGGTGTTGATGGGAATTGCTCCATCTCAGGTGGTTCTCGTTATCAGAATGGCACGGCGAATGTACATATGAAGAACGGATCGCTGGACGTGACTGCCTCGCTGAGCGGCAATGTTCAATTGAACACACGTACGCTCAATACGCTTGATCGCAAAACCGATAGTATTGAACTCTTGCAAGACGGTTACGGGCAGGTACAAAGGAATGGCTACCGTGCGCAAACAGGCTTCGACTGGGCGTTTACAAAAACCGATGATATCAGCGCTTATTACAGCTACAGCAACTTCGGCAATACCAACCAGGGTGTCGTAGATCAAACCCAGCAAACATTCTTTCCTTCACCTGTTGATGTAGGCACTGTCCGCAATTCAAACAATAATTTTCGCTACTGGGGGCACGACTGGAACGTGAACTATAAAAAAAAATACGCCCGCGACGGCCAGGAACTCAACCTTTCTTACCAGGGTAGCGAAGGTACCAGCAGATTATCTTACTCCCAGAATCAATTGTATACCGTCAATGACTCCTTGTTCACAGGCGCAAAAGGCGACAATGGCACCTCTGATCTTGAGACATACCTCACGGCCGATTATGCACAGCCGTTTTCTAAGGGTGTGATGCTTAATGTAGGCTTAAAAGGTACCTTCAGCCGCATAACCAGCAATGCGGATTATTACAACTTGCTCCCACTCTCTGGTAATTACTCTTTTGATCCGTCAGAGCTGAATATCTTCAACTACGATCGCGACATCTATGCAGCTTATGCTACGCTTACCGTGCCGCTATCCACTGATTATACACTGAAACTGGGCCTGCGCGATGAATACACAAAGAACACGGTGCCCGGAGATACGCTCATTATTCCCTCTTATAATTTCGTAACCCCTTCTGCTATCTTATCGCATACACTGTCGAACCACCGTACGGTCAAATTTAGCTATACCCGGCGCATCCAGCGCCCGGGCTTCAGTCAGTACAATCCATTCGTTAATGCAACGGACCCGGCTAATTTGTCAAGTGGTGACCCGTTCCTGCTGCCACAGAAAATGCACGCCCTCGAATTGTCATACTATAAATTCTACGACAAAGGCAGTTCCTTGCTGTTCACTCTGTTTTATCGCTATTCCGCTGATGACTGGCAGGGGTACACCACTTACTATAACTCACTATCTGTAGGAGATACCACCTATAAGAACGTAACCCTGAATACTACTATCAATGCCGGCTCCGAGCAGAAATTGGGTGGTACCTGCTCCGGTACTAAGGTCTTGAACAGTAAACTGGAGGTACGCATGAATATTACTGTCTTCGATAAATATATAGAAAGCAGTGAAGCGGTTGGAGGGCAGATAGTGAATTCATTTAACTACAGGGGCAATATCAACTTTTCTTACAAGGTCACAAAAACACTGGCCGCCGAGGTATATGGCGATTATAGTTCCGGCACCGCGGAAGCGCAGGGCACCTTCCCATCTTTTGCCAGCTATAGCATTGCCATCCGT
>Ga0206949_1052_pt1 | contig 44483 bp, 36 predicted proteins | sample Alteio_BWOrgHeat_40_FD_153240 | JGI IMG/M metagenome (GOLD analysis project Ga0206949, IMG submission 153240) | Enriched cells from forest soil in Barre Woods Harvard Forest LTER site, Petersham, Massachusetts, United States -... | ecosystem: Environmental > Terrestrial > Soil > Temperate forest >...
TGAGGAACAAAACCCGTCGAAATTCTTCGCGGCGACAACTTCGGTTGCCCGGTTTTGTATTTTATGGCTTTTTATCATTCTTTTCATTAGCCTGCTGGAGTTGCTCTACAATTCGGTCACGCACCATTTCAGGGAAAGTTTTTTTGAGGTATTAATGCTGGCGTGGTTAAACGACCTGTTCTTTTGGTTTAAAGCCCTGCTTTTTGTTTATCCGCTATTTGTCATTCTCCATCTCATTTCGCCAAAATTTATGGCCGTAATCTATTATGTTTTTGGTGTTGTGATGGTGCTGTTCCAGTTTGCCTTATCCCTATACTTTACTACGGCACTGGTGCCGCTGGGCGGAGATGCTTACAGCTACTCCGCAGCCGATATCAGGCAAACCGTGGGCGCATCGGGTGTGATAAGCTTTTTAAATATTGTTTGGATTGTATTGCTGATAGGTATTACCATTGCGGTACTGTGGTTTGTGCCCAAACGGCTTAAACTAAGCTTATCCGTAGTAGCAGCTTTGCCTTTACTGATATTTTTAATCTGGATTTTCGATGTTCAGGCTAAAATAACAACGCCCGATTTAAAATCCGATTTTGCCAATAACCTTATCCTTAATAAAGCTGACTATTTTTGGCAATCCTCCTATAAACATTTCAACCCGGAGCCACACGAACTGGATATTTATGCTGACAATTATATGGCTGATTATAGCAAAGCAGCTGTAAACAACGGGTCTTTCAAGTATACCGATCCGCGGCAATATCCTTTTTTGCATGGCGACAGCGTTGCGGACGTATTATCGCCATTTTTTAAGAACAACCCGCAGCCACCCAATGTCGTTATTATCGTGGTAGAAGGTTTGGGCCGGGCGTTTACCAACGACGGCGCTTACCTTGGGAATTTTACCCCTTTTATCGATTCGCTGTCGGGTAAGAGTATTTACTGGAAAAACTTTTTAAGCGAAGGAGGCCGCACATTTGCCGCCCTGCCATCAATTTTAGGTTCGCTGCCTTTTGCTAAAAATGGCTTCCTGGCCCTGGGCAATAACATGCCTGATCATCTTTCGCTATTAAGCTTGTTAAAATATAATGGGTACCATACGTCTTTTTATTATGGCGGCGATGCAAAGTTTGACAACATGGATATATTCCTCCGCAAAAACCATGTTGACGAGTTGAACGATGGAAAAACCTTCCCTGCGGCAGGTTACCTGAAGCTACCGGCTGCGAATGGCTTTTCGTGGGGATTTGATGATAAGAGCTTGTTCAAACATTTCCTGGTAACCCGCAATGCAAATCCCCCGGCGCCGCAGCTAAGTATTATTTTAACCGTTTCGACCCATAGCCCTTTTGCGATCAATGATCAGGCTAAATACCTGGCGGAGTTTGAGGGCCGGATGGACCAGCTGCATTTTACTTCGCAGCAGAAAGAAGAGCACCGCGATTATAAGCTGCAGTACGCCAGTATTTTATACCTTGACGACGCCCTGCGCGGTTTTTTTTACAGCTACAGGCAAAGAGCCGATTATAACAATACCATTTTCCTGATCACCGGCGATCACCGGATGCCTGAAATACCGATGAGCACCAAGATTGACCGGTACCACGTGCCGCTGATTGTTTATTCGCCGATGCTGACGCATACCGCACAAATTGAGTCTGTTTCAACCCACTTTGACATCAGCCCGAGCCTGCTGGCATTCCTGCGGCATCATTATAGCATACAAGGCCCGTCGCTGGTAAGCTGGATGGGGCAAGGCCTGGATACCAGCCACAATTTCAGGAATGTACATGCCTACCCGCTGATGCAAACCAAAACCGACATCATCGACTTTATAATGGGCGAGTATCACCTGAATGAAGATAAGCTGTTTAAACTCGACCCGAAAATGGGCGAAGATGAGGTACATGATGATCCCAAATTAAACCAGCTGAAAACGGCCTTTGATGAATTTAAGAAACGAAACGACGTCATTGTCACCGGCAATCACATCATACCCGATTCGATATACGCGCATTACGGGAAGGGTAAGCGTTAGTCCGGAAGTCCGAAAGAAGCTGCAAAGCTGATTTTAACCACAGAGATCGCAGAGAAGGCACAAAGAGCACCGAGAAAAAAAGTGATAAACCCACCGCCAAGTCAAGCGTCCACGCTTGACTTTAAACAATTTGCAGCGTCCACGCAGAAATATTTACGCTGGATTTCATCGCCTTTGTTGGCGTTTTTCACCAACAAACCGTTATGCCTAACCGTGATACAGCGGACTGTTATGGCGAGGCTGATACGGCAGGTTCCGCCTAACCCCCTGGCACGCGGGGCTTGTCTGTGGGGACACAGACAAGGGAAAGGGACATGATCGTCACCGGCAATCATATCATACCGGATTCGATATATGCGCATTACGGTAAGGCAAAGCGTTAGTCCGGAAGAAACTGCAAAGCTGATTTTAACCACAGAGATCGCAGAGAAGGCACAAAGAGCACAGAGAAAAAAAGTGATAAACTATTAGGCTTTGCGCCCTCTGCGTCTTCCCTTCGTGTTCTTTGCGGTAAAAAATCCTGCGCAGTTTAGGAGAAATGTCCTGGCTGGTTAAAATATCCCCGTTTACCTTTTCCCCGCATTTTGCTCTAAAATGGCTGTCATCATCGGGCGATAAAATTCCCAAAAAAAACTGCCCCGTTCCGAGTCGTCGTCGCTGTTGTAAAACAGCCATTTAAATGCGCCCACACCTTTAAAATACGATGACCCCATTCCAACAGGATTATCGCAAAAATCGCCCGAAAAATAATAAAACCGGTAGTCGCTGCTGTTATGCATCAATATCGCCGGAAAGGTGGCCGGTATGCCGTATTGAGCCAGTTCGGCCTTACCCTTTGCATTTACGCTGATGTCAAAACGCGAGATGACGTGATTTACGGTAAGGTCGGGCATGATAATATCAAACCAGTAAGGATATTTAATTTTCGCCGGCAACGAGAGCACTTTCTGGCCATAGCCCGCCGTTAAAATATAGGGCATAGGGTCGCTTAAATATGTGCCTTCCCCAAGTACGACCACCTGGCCCGAATTGCTGACAAAAGCTATTCCTGCTTTATGGAAGGGCCATTTTTTATCGTGCTGCTCCATATACGCGCGGGTAAGCCACTTAGGTATTTCTTTGTTTTTAACGGAGTCAAGGCTCTCAAAATATCTTGCCGACCAGTTTGACCAATGCAAGCCAAAAAGATATTCAAACTTAACGCGGTTGTCTTCGGTAGTGGGCGACTCGATCGTATTGAACTCGGCGATAATGAGTTTATGCCTGGCCTTCATATCCTCCAAAAACTCCAAATCCTGCTCGCTCATGCCACCATATATGATGTCCGAATGTTCATTCACATTCTTCTGAGCATACCATTCATTTTTATAGACGCCGTAGGTGTCGGTAAAATAAGTAGCGTCCACATCGGCGCTTAGTTTATTAAGCTGTTCCGATGAGAATCTTTCCAACCCTTTTATCTTGAATTTTTTGTCTGGCCCGGGGAAAAAGCCGAAATAATCGTTGTTTGTGAGGTACTTTTTTGTAGGTGTTTTGGTGAGGCGCTGGTTGTTGAGCACCCATGTTAACGAAACATGTTCCTGGCCCTTTTGGTTAAGTACAGTTTTATCGACGATTGCAAACACCAGCTTTCTTTTGGGCGTAAACACCCATGCCAGGTACATCCAAAGCGGGGTGAGTAATGCTGCGATCAATATGACAAATAATGTTCTTCGTTTAAACATAACTAAAATCGTCTTTGATAGCCTATCCCGATATCCAACTGGTTGCCCCGGGTTTGAAACCGGTATTCCTGGTTTTCGAGGCTCGCATTTATAAAAAATATATTGCGCTTAAAGGTGCGGTAATAAGCCAGTTCAGCATTGTCTGAACTTAACTTATAATTGTTGCCGTTGTTTAACAGGATAATATTACGCGGGTCATCTGGCGAAACGCCTGTGCCCAGGGTAAATGACAGGTAATCAAACGCTCCGCCGAAATAATACCGGGTATTGAATGAGTACGACTGGGAAACCGACCCAAACGAGGGCGTTAAATAAGTACGCAGCGTGAACCTGAAATTTTTGTAATATTTCCCCAATGCTGCAGTGTAGATCCACGTTGAACCCGAAAAATATAAATACCTGAACCCAAGTTCGCCCTCAAAGCTGTTGGGCAGGTTGGCGTATAGTGAAAAACCGCCCCTTGCCTTTGGAAACACCGTTTGGTTGCCCGAATAGGCCGCACTTACATAAGCATAAAACATTTTTGAGATATGCGGATAAGCATCAACCTCGTATTGCAAGCCGTTGGTATTAAAACGGTTGGCGTAGTTTAACGTGCCGATAATAGAGCCAAAACTGGTTTGCCTGGAATAATCCAGCTCTACAACCTGCCAGGGGCTGTTGAATTCCTTATCAAAATAGATATAATCATAGCTCAAACTAAGCTTATTAATGGACGAATTGTCTTTTACCCGGTCTTCAACGGCGCGGGCATCGCTGTTTGCGGGGTCGGCCTTTATTAAAACGTTTAGGGTTGAGTCGGCAGCTTTGTATTGATGCAGGTCATTTAACACCTTGCCTTTCAGTAAAAGCAGGTCTGTTGATTGCGGGTGATATTTTAACCCGCTATTGACTATTTGCAGGGCCTTTGCTGAATTGTTATTCCAATACTCCAGGCTGGCAGCGGCAAAAGCGGCATCTTCAATATCGGGGTGTTTATCCAAAACGGCGCTGAGCGTTGAGCGGGCGCTGTCGAGCTTCCCTGTCCAGGTGTACACCCTTCCCAGGAAAATGCTTATTTCCGAGTAGTCTGGGCTTTTTGCAAGCGCTTGTTTACTCAGGCTGATGGCCAAAGGATAATTTTTTTGCTCAAAAGCCGCGCTGCGGGCTTGTTTAAAAAGTTCGTCGGTTGGTAGTGAGGTTTGTGCGTTAACAAGTTTAAAACTGATCAATAGCAATAACAGGATGGATATTTTGTACATTTCAACAGCGGCATACCGCAATTAATTAGGGTAAAAGAAATAGGCCAATAATTGTCAATAATCCTATGCAAAATATAAAAGTATTTCGACAAAATATAATTTTATAACAATTTGTTAATGACGGTCAATGGGTTGCGAATGATTTGTTAACACGACTATCGGTGTGATCATTTTTATAACCGCCGGGGAATCAAACCCAACACACTTGACCTGGCAGGATGAATTTGCGCGGTCTGGCGGCGCATGACGAATCAATATATAAATAGCTGAAAAATAGCTAATTATGGCATGTTTTACATTTTACTCAATGTATTGAGTAAAATTACTCAGTATACTGAGTAAAATGTGATTTGTTTTGCGTGAAATTAAATATCGTCCCCGGCATTCAGGCGTTACGGTGTTATGAATTTATAACTTCGCCGGGCGGTGAGCCAGGGCGGATTATCTGCCAGCGGAGCAAGTGTTGCTTTATGTTTTTGGCTAATGCATAACACCAAAACTTTTTAGTGCTATCTTTATATAAATTAACCTTCGCCGTAATGAAAACCATTAAAATCCTGCTTGCCGCGTTACTGTTACTTCCTTTTTTTTCAAACGCGCAAACAGCAACGCAAAACAACCAGGCCGCGCTGTTGCCGCGCACGCAAAAAAACGACTCGCTGGTGCGAGGCGTCAGATTTGCAGATTTCCGTGCATCAGTTAAACAGTTTATGGACAGCACTAAAAAGGCGCTGCTCGACACCTCGTGGCAGTTGTGGAAGTCGGAAAAGTGGACCCCGCTTGAGCAGTTTTTCACCAAAGACAGCCTTAACAGCGGCTGGCCGCCCAACGCGGGAGCGGCATCGTTAAAAATGGTCACGCTTGACTCAGGCGTGCTTATTGACCGCTATGGCGGCTATTATCTTGCCGACAGCGTTTTTCGCGACCAGGGCAAATTTGTTTGTAAAAAGGGAGTCCCCTTTCCCCGTCGCGCCCTGCCCAAAAGCACCCTCAAATCGCCCTACCGGCTGTATCGCATCGTAAAATCCATCAATAATATCAAAAGCGGGCTCATCATCCCCTGGTTTAACGAACCGGGCCTGGGCATCCAGTTTGAAATGCCGGTAACCATCGATTCCCTCAAACACGGCGGGTATATTGTTGAAATAAGCAGCAAACCGCCGAAGTGAGCGCGGCAGCAGAAATGATAGTGGCCGAAGAAACTGATCCGCCGGGCTGCGCCCAAACCCGCCAAAAAGACCCTGGCATTGAGAGGAGTGTCGGTGGGGACACCGACACAGGGGAGAAAACGTTTTTAAGGCGGCTAAATTTTCAGTCGCAGGCTTCTGATTTCAACTCAAAAGTTGCGTATCTTTCCTGCATCAACCCTTTTTACCATGAAACTTTTTTGGGCTTTAGTTTGCACGGCCGTTACGGCCACGCTGGTTTGGGCGCTTAACACTGGTTTAGGCGGTCAGCCGCCCATTGGCGAGCTGCTTAATCCCGGCACCGGCTTTTGGCAAAATGCGGAAAGTAAGGATGCGAATGCGGCTGAAAACCTGCAGATCGGCGGTTTACAGGGCAAAGTGGTGATCAGGTTTGATGAGCACCATATCCCGCATATTTTCGCCCAAAATGATCACGACCTGTACCTGGCCCAGGGCTTTATCACCGCCCGCGACCGCCTGTGGGAGATGGACATACAAACCCGAAGCGCCTCGGGCAGGCTCGCCGAGATAGTCGGCCTGAAAGGACTGGACCATGACCGTTATGAACGCCGCATGGGCATGGTTTATGGCGCGGAGAACAGCCTGCGCGGGCTAATGAAAAACCCGGTTTCGGCCCTGATGACAAATGCTTATACCGAGGGGGTGAACGCTTACATCCGTACCCTGAAGCCAAAGGATTACCCCTTAGAGTTTAAACTGCTGGACTATGCGCCGGAGGAGTGGAAGCCGATCAACTGCGTTTTCCTGCTGAAGCTGATGTCGGAAACGCTGGCGGGCGGCAGCGACCAGTTCGGGATGACGAACGACCTGCGCCAATTCGGCGCAAAGGATGTAAGTGATTTGTTTCCGGATTATCCATTTCATGAAGACCCGATCATCCCGGCAGGCACCAAATGGAATTTTACACCCCTGCCCATCCCAAAACCCTCGAAAGGCTTTATGGCCCGGATGAATGAAAGCATTCATGATAAGGAGATCATGCCGGGCATCGGCAGTAATAACTGGGCCATCGGTGGCAATAAGTCGGCAACGGGCTACCCTATTTTGGCGAACGACCCGCATTTGGACCTGACGTTCCCGTCGATATGGTACCAGGCGCAACTGTCATCGCCCACGGTAAATGTGTGCGGGGTAACGCTGCCGGGCGCGCCGGGAGTGGTGATCGGCTTTAACCAAAAGATCAGCTGGGGCGTTACCAACGTTGACGCCGATGTGCTTGACTGGTACCAAATTAAATACAAAGATGCATCACGCAATGAATACTGGTACAACAACCGCTGGAACGCGGTAACCAAGCGCATAGAGGTGATCAAAGTGCGCGGCCAGACGGACCTGGTCGACACCGTGCGTTATACCCACCATGGCCCGGTAGTGTACGATAACCAGGGTGAGCGAAAAAAGGACAGCCATGAAAATATCCCCGTCGGGAATGCACTGCGATGGATTGCGCACGACGAGTCGGACGAGTTTATGTGCTTTTACCTGCTAAACCGCGGCAAAAATTACGATGACTACCGTAAGGCGCTCACCTATTACACCGCGCCTGCCCAAAACTTCATATTCGCCAGCTCGGACAAGGACATTGCCATTACGCCAAACGGCAAATTCCCGCTAAAATACAAGGACCAGGGTAAATTTATCCTGGACGGCAGCGACCCGGCCGACGACTGGCAAGGCTGGATACCCTATGATCAAAACCCAACCGTTAAAAACCCGGCGCAGGGCTTTGTGCGATCGGCAAATGAGTCGCCAACCGATCCCTCCTATCCCTACTACATCAACTGGCGCTATGAGCAGTATTATCGCGGTAAGCGCATCGCAGATAAACTTTCGGCCATGAGCAATGCCACCGTTGACAGCATGCGCCTGATGCAGCTGGACAATTACAGCATTTTGGGGCAGGACGTGCTGCAGGCCATGGTAAAATATTTGGATACCTCAAAACTGCATGCCGATCAGCTGAAAGCCTTTGATATCGTTAAAAACTGGGACAGGCACTATGCGGCCAATTCCATGGGTGCAAGCATATTTTTCAAATGGTGGCGGGAGTTTAACGATACTACCTGGAATACCAGGTTCGCGTCGAAAAGCGTCTACCTGAAAGTTCCGTCGTACGATAAAACAGAGCAACTGCTGCTGACTGACCCTAATTCCAAATGGTTTGACAACCCGGCAACTCCGCAGAAGGAGACTTGTGCGGATATCGTTAATATTGCCTTTATAACGGTTGTCGACGACATGCTGCACAAGTATGGCCAGCCCGGCGAGAAATGGGAATGGGGTAATGTAAAAGACACTTATATTGGCCACCTTGCAGGTTTACAGGGCTTTGGCACCGGGCAGTTCTTTACCGGGGGCACCGGCGGGGTGATCAATGCCCTGAGAAACAATAACGGGCCGTCATGGCGCATGGTGGTGCAAATGGGGCCTACAGTAAAAGGTTACGGCGTTTTCCCCGGCGGCGAATCGGGCAACCCGGGCAGTTTTTACTACCGCGATATGTTTGAAACCTGGCGGGATGGAAAGCTGAATGAATTGTTGTTTTTAAAGTCGGCGGATGAGTCATCAGTAAGAATTAAAGGCACCCTGACGCTCACAAACAAGTAAGATTTAATACGTTTTTGGCTGTAGAGACGCAATATTTTGCGTCTCGAAACGAAATGATTGAAGGGTTTAATTCGGTCATTGGGTCCGGAGACGCAATATTTTGCGTCTCGAAACGAAATGATTGAAGGGTTTAATTCGGCCACTGGGGTCCGGAGACGCAATATTTTGCGTCTCTACCGCTATCTTTATCGCGCCAATTTATCCCCGATGAAGAAAATAAGTTTACTTATCCTTTTTACTGCCAACTGCATACTGCTGCTAACTGCCAACTGCGCCAACGCCCAGCAAAAGCAGCGTACCTATTGCAACCCTATAAATATCGACTACGGCTATACGCCGATACCTGATTTTGCCACCGAGGGTAAACATCGCGCCACGGCTGACCCGGTGATTACCATGTATAAGGGCGATTACTACCTGTTCTCAACCAACCAGTGGGGCTACTGGTGGAGTCATGATATGTATCACTGGAACTTTGTGTCCCGGTCGTTTCTGCGGCCGGAGCATCATGTTTATGATGACCTTTGCGCGCCGGCGGTTTGGGTACAAGGCGATACGTTGCTTGTTTTTGGATCGACTTACTCGTCCAACTTCCCGATATGGATGAGCACCAACCCAAAGGCTAACGAATGGAAAGAAGTGGTGCATGCTTTTGAGCCCGGCGGCTGGGACCCGGATTTCTTCAGGGACGATGATGGCAAACTATATATGTACAACGGCAGCAGCAATGCCTACCCGCTGTACGGCGCGGAGATCGACCCAAAAACTTTTCACTTAAAAGGCTACCGCAAAGAAATGTACTTTTTGCAACCCTTTCGCTACGGCTGGCAGCGCTTTGGCGAATATATGGATGATACTTTCCTCGACCCGTTTATCGAGGGCTCGTGGATGACCAAACATAACGGCAAATATTACCTGCAATATGGCGCGCCGGGTACGGAATTCAGCGGATATTCGGACGGCGTTGTTGTAGGCGACAGCCCGCTGGGGCCGTTTACGCCGCAGTCGATGCCGTTTAGCTATAAACCGGGCGGCTTTGCCAAAGGTGCAGGCCACGGCGCCACTTATACCGATGCATGGGGCAATTACTGGCATATATCCACCATAGTCATCGCCGTAAAAAACAGTTTTGAGCGGCGGCTGGGCATTTGGCCGGCGGGTTTTGATAAAGACGATGTGTTGTACTGCAATACCGCATTTGGCGACTATCCCACCTATCTGCCAGATGGCAAAGCGGACCATTTACAAAGCCGCTTTACCGGCTGGATGCTGCTGAACTACAATAAGCCGGTGCAGGTGTCGTCGACCCTTGGCGGCTATATGCCAAACAACGCGGTCGACGAGAACATAAAAACCTACTGGAGCGCGGCAACCGGCGATGCCGGCGAGTGGATACAAAGCGACCTGGGCAACGAGAGCACCATAAACGCGGTCCAGATAAACTACGCCGACCAGGATGCGACCGTTTTGGGTAAATCGACCACCGATTATACGCAGTATAAGTTGTATTACTCATCAGACGGAAAAAAATGGAACCTGCTGGCCGATAAAAGCCAAAACAAAACGGACGTGCCGCATGACTACATCGAGTTGGAAACCCCGGTAAAGGCCAGGTATGTTAAATTGGAAAATGTGCACATGCCCACCGGCAAATTTGCCGTCAGCGGATTAAGGGTTTTCGGCAACGGCGGGGGCGCAAAACCCGATACCGTTAAAAACTTTATCGTGCTGCGTACCGAAAAAGATAAACGCAGCGCCTGGATAAAATGGCAAACGGTTGATAACGCTTTCGCCTATAATATTTACACGGGCATTGCCCCCGGCAAACTTTATAACTGCATAATGGTTCATACCTCAAACGAATACTACTTTAAGGCGATGGATAAGGATAAGCCTTACTATTTCCAAATAGAGGCGATCAATGAGAATGGTGTTTCTGAACGGACGAAGGTGATTAAAGTCGAATAATTTCGCAATTCGCAGCCTAAACTTGTTAACACGCGTATAAGGGGTGTTAGTAAATTATTTACGCCTTTGCATTCGGAAATATTTACTTTGAGTGTTGTTAGAACCGGTATGTGCTTTCGCAGGTTAATTTTATTATTGCTGCTCATTTTTGTTTGCGATAAACTTTTTGCCGCCACCTTTACGGTGACCAGCAACGCCGACTCCGGTCCCGGCACTTTGCGCCAGGCACTTTCAGACGCGGCGACGAATGGCACCGCAACAACGGATAACATCACTTTTAATCTCCCCGGCGCCACCCAGGCTTCCATCACCATCACTTTACTTTCGCAGCTACCCGACATTACGGCGAATGTTATTATCGACGGCACCACCCAGCCGGGCCTGCCATTGGGCGTAAGCAATGCAAAGGTTATTATAACCACTGCCGCACCGGCCGCGGGCTTTAATGGTTTAAGCGTTTCGCCATTGGTAGGCATTAATGATGTGGTACAGATATACGGCCTTTATATCGAGGGCTTCTCGCCAAACCAGCCCAACCTGGGCAGCGGTATTATTACAGGGGCAAACTGCAAGCTGGTGATTGGCGCGCCCGGCAAGGGGAATGTCATCAGCGGCAACGCTTATGCTTTTACCGGCTATTTTCAAAATTCGACGATTCAAAGCAACTTTATCGGTATCCAGCCTGATGGGGTAACTGCGTTTGCAAATGCCACCATATTTTATTCGGCACAGGATTATAACAACCTTTTGGTGGGCGGGCCTGCAGCCCAGGATGGAAACGTGATCTTGTCGGGCACTTCGGCCGGCTTAAACTTCGGGGGCGGTACTTCCACGGCATCAAAAACCATTACTATACAAAACAATTTTTTTAATACCGATAATACCGGCACAAAATCAATCGCGATAGCCAATAACTCGTGCATTTTGGTGAGCGACGCAAACACTATCCTGCTGGCGGTGGGCAATGTTTTTAGCGCCGCGGAGATTGCCATTTTAGGGCTCAACAAACCGGCGTTCATCATTACCGGTAATTTTTTCGGGACCGACAAAACCCAAACTTTTCCGCTTGGCTCGGGGTCGTGGGCTATCGAAAATAACAATGTGGTATCCACCATCGGCGGCCCCAACCCCAGCGATCAGAATGTTTTTACCAATTACCAAAACCCCATCAACGCCTACAACGGTTCGTTTACCAACATTATTCAAAACAGCTTTTACTGTAATACAACCGTGCAGCTAAACGACCCTACCGGCGGTAAAAACTTCATCAGGATAACAACGCTTACCAATACGAGAGTCGGCGGCGATGCGCCCGCAGGCGCAACGGTTCAGCTGTATTTTACGCAAACCAGGTGTACCACCTGCAACCCCAATACCTGGTTTGCCACGGTAACGGCGGATAATAACGGTAAGTGGACCTATGTGGGCGCTATAACGCAAAATGTACTGGCTTCGTCTACGCTGTTCAACAACACGGTTGGCTTCCAGTTCGATTTGCTCGCTACGGATGAAGTCACCATTACCAATTACGACTGTCATCACGCCGGTTCTATCGAACTTAAAGAAGCCCGGCAGGGCAATTTCCAGTTTTTGTGGCAGGACAGCCAGGGGAATACGGTTGGTACTACACAAAAGGCGCGCAACCTGCAGCCCGGAATTTACACGCTTACCATAAACGAAAACAATAACTGCCCCTCGGTAAGCGGAAGTTTTACAGTGATCGACCTGACGCCAAAAGTGTTTCCCCAAACCGCCCAGCTGGATTGCAGCAACCTGACGGCGAGTTTTACAACCTATCCGAGCACCGGCCCCGGTATAACGGTGGCCAAATACTATTGGGAAAACGCGCAGGGCACACTTATAGGAACGAAACAAACTATCAATAACCTGACAGCAGGCAATTATTCCCTCTACATTACCGATAGTAATGGCTGTAACTCGCCAAAGGTGACGATACAAGTACTGCCGCCACCAACCGCTCCGACCATTAACGATGGCCCTGCCACACCAAACGATGCGACCTGTGGACTTTCGAACGGTTCGGTTATTGGCCTTACTTTGACAAATGGTGCAAATACAAGCTATGGCTGGAATGATATCAATAACAAGCAAGTGAGCGCCGGGCAGCTAAATCTAACCGGCGTACCCGCAGGCCAGTATTATTTTTTTGATTATTACGATTTTAACTGTCCACCCCTAAAAAGCAAAGTATTTACGATCAATAATACCGGCACGGTTACACTGGACGTAAGCCCTGCCACTACTACTCCTTCTACCTGCTCAAACAGCAATGGCGCCATACAAGGCTTTGTCCAAACCGGCGCCACTAATTTTCAATGGTATAACAGCCAAAACCAACTGGTTGGCAACCAACTCGATTTAACAAATGTGCCATCGGGCACTTATTACCTCGTGGCATCCAATGCCACGTGCAACGCCCAAAGCGGGGTTTTCACGATAACCAATATTCCGGCGGTTGCAAACTTCCCGTCGACCTATAGCGAAACCGATGCAACCTGCAACCTGGATAATGGCGGCCTGGCAGTTGAGTTTTCTTCGGACCCGGATGCCTCACCCGATTCATATCGCTGGGCTGATGCAAACGGAAAAACTTTGATAGCAGACGACGACCTTACGGGTGTCGCCCCCGGTAATTACCAGCTGTACGTCACCGATCTTAACGGCTGCGAAAGCCTTTATCAAACCTATACCATCAAGGCCACGCCGGTAATACAGATCGATGCAGCCTCCGCTCAAATAACGCCGGATCAGTGCCTGCAGGGCACAGGCAGCATACTCAATACAGCTATCTCCGGCGGCGTGCAGCCTTATACCTATACCTGGCTGAATGTCCTGGACCAGGTAATCGGCAGCTCCTTAAATTTAAGTAATGTAGCAGCCGGGAGCTACACCCTACAGGTAAAAGATGCAACCGCCTGCGGCCTGGCGACACAAACTTTCATCCTCCCAAACCAAACCGCGTTTGTACCTGAGCCTGAACTGGACAACCTGCAGGTTTGCACTCCCGGCCAGGCGATGCTGCTGGTTAAAAACCCGCAGCCTGGTTATGGTTACCGCCTGTATGGTTCTGCAACCGGCGCCGATACGCTGGCGCAAAACACCACTGGTGTTTTCACCATCAATGTTACCCAAACAAGCACCTATTACGTTACCCAATATTCGGGCAGTTGCGAGAGTGCCCGCGCTGCGGCCACCATTACAATCGGCCTCAGCGGTCTTACCGTCCCCAATACGTTTACCCCGAACAATGACGGTATCAACGATTATTGGAACATTAAAGGCATTGAGAATTACCCAACGGTTGTGGTACAGATATTTACCCGTTACGGTCAGAAAATTTTCGAATCAAGAGGCTACAGCCAGCCGTTTGACGGACGCAACGGCAACGCAGCTTTACCCGCGGGGGTTTACTACTATATCATCAACCTTAATGCCAATTGCAGTTTGGTTTCGGGGAGTTTGACGCTGATACGGTAAAAAAACGGCGGGGCGCCCGGTTTTAAAACCTTGCAGGTAAGTGCTGTTACGGCGAAAACAAACTTCGCTAACTCAAGTGTTCACGAAAATTCTCAAAAACGTGACAATTTGGAGTACCATCAAATTTTAAATGCTAAAAACCAGTGCTTTTCGTCGCCGTTTTGAGCGTGTGTGTGTGTGCAAAACGTGAACACCTTAACCCCGTACGTACGGGGTTTGAGCATCATCTTTTATAGGAAAAGCCGGGCCAATATTAAACGCAAATTTTATACAGCCAGGAACCGTTTTATCACTTATTTGATTATTTATCCTACTTTTAGCATTCATCGGCGTACCGATATCTTATTTCGGTGCGTTGATGTAAAAAACGTTGCCTATGTCAAAAATTAAACACCTATGTGCGCTGCTCGTTATTGCAATGGCGCTTCCATTGTTTGCGGCTGCCCAAAATAACCCGGCATTTGACCGGGGCTCCTTTGTTTTAAAGGGGGATACGCTGCCCTACCGGTTCCTTTTTCCGCTGGATTTTGATCCTGCCAAAAAATACCCCATTATCCTGGTGCTGCATGGAGCGGGCGAGCGCGGTAATAATAATGAAGACCAGCTTAAATACGGCACAAAACTTTTTTTGAACGATACGGTCAGGGATAAATACCCGGCAATAGTGGTGTACCCGCAATGCCCGGCTGAAGGATTTTGGTCGAATGTGAAGATCGAGATTGATTCCGCCACCAGGAAGGATAAATTTATGTTCCAGACGAACGACGTGCCGCCTACCAAAGCAATGGTATTACTGCTGGGCCTGGTTGACCAGTGGCTTGATAAACCATTCGTGGACAAGCACAGGGTATATGTTGGCGGCCTGTCCATGGGTGGTATGGGCACGTTCGAGATCGTCGGCCGGAGGCCAAACGTATTTGCAGCGGCTTTCGCGATATGCGGCGGCGATAATACCCTCAATGCCAAAAAGTATGCTAAAAAGGTACCGATGTGGATATTTCATGGCGAACGCGACAGCGTGGTGCCGTATACGCATTCCGAGTCGATGGTTGCAGCCATAAAAGAAGCCGGCGGCGACCCAAAGTATACGCTTTACATGCACGATGACCACAATAGCTGGGATGATGCCTTTAAAGAACCGGGGTTAATTCCGTGGCTGTTTTCGCACAGCAAATAACCAAATTTAAGTCATGCTGAACTTGTTTCAGCGCCTCATATGCTAAGTAATGAAGTGATAAGTTAACGCGTGACAGATAATCGACACGCTGAAGACTTGTTTGGCGTTAACCTGCCAGCGGGCTACCTGTCTGATGGGGTGCTGAAACAAGTTCAGCATGACTTTATTTTTAATTCTCCCCTTTCGGCGGAATATTCTTCATATTAAAACGCGGCTTATAGGCGGGCTTTACGGACGATGATTCCGATGGTTTTTCCAATGGCGGTTCTTCCTCAACAGGCGGTTTTTCCTCTTTTTTCGCTTCATCAACAACCGGTTTTGGAATGCTTGCCGCCCTGAACTTCGGCACAAAACCCAATTTGGGCTCCGGTTTCGGCGTAATCGTTTCGCTTAAGCTCTCCGTAATAGTTTGTTCAGCCAGCGGGTTAGGTATGTGAATCTTTTCAGGTTTTATCTCCGGCGCCAGGTGATATTGCCCTCTTAACTTATTAAACCAGTATTTCTTGGTATGATCAAAGCTTTTTTCGCCCATCTGCTCAAAATGGGTTTTGAACTCGGAAAACAACGACGGCTCAGCCTTTTGCAACGCCGGCAGATCGATTCTTTTCTTTATAAAAAACTCTTCGAATGTCATTTTAGATTTGAGATTTGAGATTTGAGATTTGAGATAGAAAATGAAAGAACCTAAATGTCGGGGTCAAATCCAAATCTGGTCTCAAATCTCATATCTCACGTCTCAAATCTATTCTATAACGAAACGTCTACGCCCAGTTGGTTAAAGTGAATGCCATGATCGGTTTGCGTCCAGTCATCGCGTTCTTCATCGGTTGCACTCATCAGTTTCGGAAACCATTCCAACGGGAAAGCTTGCTGCTTGCCACCCTCCCTTTCAACAAAAAGCAAACCATTGGCAAAAGTAACTTTTACCTTCTTGTCGTTTTTGCGGGTGTTTAACAGTGGCATTTTTTATTTCGGATTTTTCGCTATTGTTTATTTTTCAGCGGTGCTCAAGAGGGCTTCGCCGTTTCGGATGTTCGATTTCGGAATTATTTGATTTCGGAATTACTTGATTTGGGATTTGTTGGATTTTGGATTTTACTTGCAATATTTCCAAATTCGAAATAAATCAACCTTGTAAATTATCTAAATCCGAAATCGAAAATCCGAAATCCGAAATCTTATTCACCCATATTATGATAAACAGCTTGCACGTCGTCGTCCTCCTCCAGCCTATCTATCAGCTTTAGTACGTCGGCTGCCTGCTCTTCAGTTACTTCGTGAAACGATTGCGGCACACGTTCCAGCTTGGCTGATTTTACCTCGATTCCCTGCCCTTCCAGCGCCTTTTGCATTTTGCCAAAATCCTCAAACGCAGCATGCAATACGGCAATATCATTACCCTCTTCATCCGCCTCGACAAACAGATCTTCCAGGCCGGCGTCTATCAGTTCAAACTCCAGTTCTTCCAGGTCGCGGTCGCCGGGCACAAAAGTAAACACTGATTTACGGGTAAAAATAAAATCCAGCGAGCCGGTTTTGCCCAGCGTTCCGCCGGTTTTGGTAAAATAGCTGCGCACATTGGCTACAGTACGGTTAATATTGTCGGTAGCGGTTTCTACCAATACGGCCACGCCATGCGGCGCATAGCCTTCGTAAACTATTTCTTCGTAGTCCTTTTCGTCGCGGCTTATCGCTCTTTTTATGGCCGCCTCTACGCGGTCCTTAGGCATGTTAACCGCCTTGGAGTTTTGTATTGCCGTCCTTAACCGCGAATTGGTATTCGGGTCGCCGCCGCCGGCTTTTACCGCCATTACAATTTCCTTACCCAAACGGGTAAACTGCACTGCCATTTTACTCCAGCGCTTTAACTTTCTTTCTTTACGGAATTCAAATGCTCTTCCCATAATAATTAGTTGACACAAATTACCACGAATTAGTTCGAATTTCACGAATTATTTGATTCGAATCTTCCGGGGCAACTTTGAAAATTTTTGCGAATTTAAGATAATTTAGGGCCGCATCGAATAATTATTGACCGACATTTTAATTCGAACTAATTCGTGGTAATTCGTGTATTTAAAATTCAATTCGTGAAATTCGCTATAATTCGTGACAATTAGTGTGCTTAAATTATTTCCTTTAAATTCACCAGCATATCCTCCACAATCTTCGGCAGGTCATATTCCGGCTGCCAACCCCAATCATTGCGGGCATCGCTGTCATCGATTGATTTTGGCCAGCTATCGGCAATGGCCTGGCGCGGATCATTTTCGGCATAGCTGATCTCAAAATCAGGGATATGTTTTTTGATCTCGGCCGCCAGTTCTACCGGCGTAAAGCTTATGCCCGCTAAGTTGTAGGCCGAACGGATATCCACGTTTTCTGCTGGCGCGTTCATCAGGTCGATTGTTGCCCGGATAGCATCCTCCATATACATCATCGGCAATTCGGTATTGGCCGAAAGAAAACTCTCGTACCTACCGGTTTTTAAGGCCTGGTGAAAAATATGCACGGCGTAATCAGTAGTGCCGCCGCCCGGGTTAGCCCGCCAGCCAATGAGGCCCGGGTAGCGCAGGCTGCGTACATCCAGGTTGTATTTGTTAAAATAATATTCGCACCAGCGTTCGCCGGCCAGCTTGCTGAAACCGTAAACGGTGTTAGGGTCCATTACGCAAAACTGCGGAGTGTTATATTGCGGCGAATGCGGCCCGAAAACAGCTATTGAGCTGGGCCAAAAAACCTTCTTTACCCCAAACTCCACCGAAAAATCAAGCACATTAAGCAGGCCGGTCATATTAAGGTCCCAGGCCATTTTTGGTTTTTGTTCGCCTACGGCCGAGAGGATCGCCGCCAGCAGGTAAACCTGGGTGGGGCGATGTTTTGCGAAGATGTGCTGCAGGTTATCCTTATCCAGCACATTCACAATTTCATACGGACCGGAATTTTTCCGCATGTTATAAATAGGGCTTTTTATGTCCGATGCGACGACCGCATCCGGCCCATAAATTGCCCTGTAGGCTGCAACCAGTTCTGTCCCTATCTGGCCGTTGGCGCCTATCACCAGTATTTTTTCATCCATAATGAGGTCGTCAGGCAAAGGTATATTTTTTGTTGATTAAGTTGATTATTGAGCTATTGATTAGGTCAAAATAACGCCTTAATGGTCGACTAAAAACTGAGCAAATCTATTTTTTAAAACAGAGAACACCAAGAAGGCACGGAGAACACAGAGAAATGAGAGAAATGAAAGAAAAGTTAACGAGCTATACTCTGTGTTCTCTGTGTCTTCCTCTTTGCGTTCTCTGTGTTAAAATTCTGAAAAAGCAAAATCATGGCGCTTGAAATACCCCTGATTCCAAACTTAATCAACTTAATCAACCAAAAAATTCGCATCTTTGCAGTTTAATTATTATTAACAATTTAAACAAAATGAAAATCGCAGTAGTAGGTGCCACAGGACTGGTGGGCACCAAAATGTTGCAGGTCCTTGCGGAGCGCAACTTCCCCGTTACAGAATTGATCCCGGTAGCTTCCGAGAAAAGTGTTGGTAAAGAAATCACTTTTAAGGGTAAGCAGTACAAGGTAGTTTCTGTTGAGGATGCGATAAAACAGCGCCCCGATATTGCCTTATTTTCGGCAGGGGGCAGCACTTCATTGGCTCAGGCGCCGCTTTTTGCAGCCGCCGGCACAACCGTTATTGATAACTCATCCGCATGGCGCATGGACCCCACCAAAAAACTGGTGGTGCCCGAAGTAAATGCCGATGTATTGACCGCCGAAGATAAGATCATTGCAAACCCCAACTGCTCCACCATACAAATGGTGGTGGCATTGAAGCCTTTGCACGATCAATATAAAATAAAAAGAGTGGTGGTTTCTACCTACCAATCGGTAACCGGCACCGGCGTTAAAGCCGTTGACCAGCTATTTAACGAACGTAAAGGCATCGATGGCCCCATGGCTTATGCCTACCGTATCGATATGAACGCGCTGCCGCATATCGACTCCTTTTTGGATAACGGCTACACCAAGGAAGAAATGAAAATGGTGAACGAAACCGTGAAGATCATGGGCGATGCCAGCATCAGGGTTACGGCCACAACCGTGCGTATCCCGGTGATCGGCGGGCACTCGGAATCGGTGAATATCGAGTTTGAAAATGATTTTGACCTGAACGAAGTTCGTGAGTTGCTTTCAAATGCACCCGGCGTAGCTGTGGTTGACGACGTAGCCAACCTGAAATACCCCATGCCGCTGGATGCCCACGATAAAGACGAAGTTTTTGTAGGCCGCATCCGCCGTGATGAAACACAGCCCAATACCCTGAACTGCTGGATCGTATCGGACAACCTGCGCAAAGGCGCTGCTACCAATGCTGTGCAGATTGCGGAGTATCTGTATGCGCATCATTTGGTGGGGCAGGCGGTGGAAGTATAGGACAGTTACTCACTGTTCTTAACAACTTGACTTTCAAATTAAAAAGGGGTGGCTGCTAGCCGCCCCTTTTTTGCGGAATTAAAAATTCCATTGGTATATTTGAATTTGTAATTGGGAAAATGGCCGACACAAGTAGTTCAAGCGCAATAATAATTGGCGCAGTAGGCGCTATCATTGGAGTATTTGTAACTCAAATATTTTCTATCATAAACAGTTATTTCACGGATAAACGGAAATATAATTCGGAGCAACGGCAAACTTTGTTATTACGAAAGATTTCTGTAGGGGAGGAATTTTATACATTAAACGGGTTAGCAATACAATCATTTAAAAAAACTTTGCATTACTTTGAAACTAGAGATAACCTTAAAACAGACGGGGCCTTAAAATTATTGGCCGATAGCCTGAAAGAAAAAAATGAATACTTAAAGAAAATCACGGATAGAGAAAAGGCACATACAGCTATTAACCTTTATTACAATATCAGAGGGAACTTCGAAAACTCACAAGAATTTGAAAATAATTATATCGAGTTGCTAACAAAAATTCAAGACATTGACGCAACGGTTCCCGATGCTGTACAATTTTATATTGATTTAAACACCAAATTGGTTACTTTACTAAAAAACAACATCACCATGATGGAAGCAGATAGACGGGCAATCGAAAAGGAAGTAAGAAAGATGCTTGACGATTTTTTTAAATAGCCGCGAGCGTTTGCTAGCCAAACTCTATGTCTGTTTTCTTTCCAAACAGAAAGAATTAAACAACAATCATTGCCTATTTTTAATACGTAATTTTTAAAAATTATTCCCTAAACCTTATATGCTTTTGATTGATCCAGATTTTGATGATGAGGTCTACTTAACTTTAGAAGCATACGACCAAAAATTGTCGCGAATTTTATTTGATTTTGCCGATTTCAAAAGCTTTTCAACCTTTGGAAAATTACTGAATCTTTTAGACCTAAATGAAAAGGCACCTTCAATGGTATTGTTTTCAAATTTTAAGGTTGACAAGAAGTTCAAAGATGGAGTTTATTATAAGATAAATCGGGAAGGCTTGATAAAGTTTCGAGATCGTTTTATTCCCCACGAAGATTCTTCAGTTATTGGATACGATGTCGATATGAGAAAGGGGTCGTTAAACGAATTATTAAACGGCTCTGGCAAGCCTTCCGGCACTGAATATACCGATTCATTGTCAATCGAGAGATTTGACGGGGCGACGAATTTAAAAATTGACTACGGAGAACACACCCAGTTAATTGTAAGACATGTTCGACAGGGCAGTTGGAACGAATTTTTGTTTAATGATGAGCCAAAAGTAGTTTTCGACATGGGAACCGCTTATTTTGAAAAAAAAATTTTCGTTAAAAATCTCGTGGCTCAGCGAGACAGCGATTACCAAAAATCTCGTCCCAATTTGATACTGTCTCATTGGGACATCGATCACTATCACATGTTACTGGAAGCAGAAGACGAAACAATTAAGTCATTCAGCAGCTTTATTTACCGAGCTAGAATACCGAATCAAACTTCCGATCGAGTACTTTCTAGATTTAAATCACTAAATCCTACAGCTATATTTGGGGTTAGCCCATTTTCGGCCAGTCCCAAAAAAAGTTCTGAAAGGTTAATACCATTTGGTAAGGTTAGAAATGGCTTACAGTTATATAACGGTTCGGAAAATAAAAGCCGGAATAAAAGCGGTTTAACTCTTTGTTTTCACAATCAAAATTTGACGGTGGTCTGCGGCGCTGATTTGGATTATTCGCAACTAGATAATTTTATACTACCTAATTATGATCCCAAACACGACCACTACCTTGTAGTCCCCCACCATGGTGGGCTTGCCGGTAAGCTAGTTTATAATACCGACAATTTGACGAGCAAAGATGCTATTATTTCGGTTGGACCTAATAATTATGGTCATCCATTATTTGAAGTTAAGGAGTTCTTGAAAGGGAAAAAGTTTCAAATTGCCAATTTGCAATGTCGATCACATTATATATTAAATTTAACATAAGTTTGGAGCTTTTTATTGTTCATTTCTTAGTTATCTAAAATGATCTCCTTCTCCCACCGTGTATTTATGGAAGTGGCCGCCAACCTGAGTTTCAGCAAGGCGGCGCAAACGCTTTTTATTACGCAGCCCGCCATTAGCAAGCATGTAAAGGCGCTGGAAGACCAATACAAAGTGCCTTTGTTTGAGCGTAAGGGAAACAGCATCCTGCTAACCGAAGCGGGTAAAAAATTGAACGAATACCTGCTGCAGGCTACGGAGATCGAACGGAAAATTGAATATGACCTGTCGGTGGTAAGCCAGTTGTCGCAAGCGGCCGGGCATTTGCGGCTCGGCGCCAGCACCACTATCGCACTGTATATTTTACCTTCCATATTATCCGGTTTCCAGCGCGAATACGCCAATGTGGATGTACAGCTGGTTAACCGCAACTCGGAATATATTTTAAATGCCCTGCTTAATCACGAGGTGGATATCGGCATCATCGAGGTGGACAATAAACTCACCACCGTATCCTACAGACCCTTTATGAGCGACGAGGTGATCCCTGTTTGCTCAGCCAAAAGCCCCTTAGCCGGTAAATCGCTTACGCTGAAACAGCTGGTTAAAACACCGCTTGCTTTGCGCGAAAGAGGATCTGGCACTTTAAATGCTTTGCTACGCTCCTTATCTGCCTTACATATCAAACCCGCCGACCTGTCAGTAAAAATACGCCTTGGCGGCACCGAAGCGCTAAAGAATTTCCTGCTGGCCGACCAATGCCTGGGCTTTATGCCGCGGCCGTCCATCATACGCCAACTAAACGAAGGCGACCTGGTTGAAGTACCCACTGAAGGACTAAAAATTACCCGTGATTTCTTTTTTATCCGCCGAAAAGGGACGGAGGATTACGGATTGACGAGCAATTTTATTGAATATGCTTTGAAGCACGTGATGGATTGAAGCCAATTCCTTTACAACCGTCCTCCCTTAAAACAATCTGAAATTGACAGGCCTTTGTGCTCTCTGCGATCCCCCTTTGCGGCCTTAGTGGTTAAATTTTCTAAAGCGACCTAAACAATATTAGATCAAATCCTAAAAACCATCCTTCGCCTCGCCTGTTTTTGTCATAGATTGACTTCTATTACTAAAAATAGACAAACTATGGCAACGCTAAGTAATCATAAAGTAGCTATCCTTACCGAAGAAGGATTTGAACAGGTGGAATTAACAAGCCCAAAAGAAGCACTGGAAAAGGCAGGGGCTACCGTACATATCATATCGCCCAAAAGCGGCAAAATAAAAGCCTGGGATAAAACTAATTGGGGGATTGAAGTAGATGTAGATAAAAAATTAAGCGATGTAAGCCCGGACGAGTACGATGCGCTGGTATTGCCCGGCGGTGTGTTGAACCCGGATAAATTGCGGCAAAATGCCGGGGCCGTCGCTTTTGTGGCAACTTTTTTAGAAGAAGGCAAACCGGTGGCCGCCATTTGCCACGGGCCGCAAATGCTGATAGAAACCGATATGATCTACGGCCGTAAGCTTACCTCCTACCCTTCCCTGCAAACCGACTTGAAAAATGCCGGCGCAGACTGGGTTGACGAAGAAGTAGTTGTTGACAATGGCCTGGTCACCAGCCGCCGTCCCGCCGATCTGGACGCCTTTAACAGAAAGATGATCGAGGAGATTTCAGAAGGGATTCATGAGCAGGGCTGATACCTAAAAATGAAAAACACGCAGACTTACGAAGTTTTAAAAACTTCGTAAGTCTTGGGTTATCACTGTATCTTCTTCAATATCTCCGTCCCCACCGCATCGGTGCTTTCAGCCGCGTTGGATAATACAATAACGGCCAGGTTCTTTTCTGCATTAAAAGCCAAAAAGCTGCTGCTGCCATTGGTGCCGCCATTATGAAAAATATAGTCGACCCCGTTCACGGTAATAATGTGCCAGGCCATCGCTATCTTCACATCTTTTGTAAACGTAACCCGGTGCGTCATTTCAATAGCTTTTGAGAGCACATCGGTCCCCGGGTGCATGTTTGCTTTTGCGTAGATCAGCATGTCGTTCATCGTGGACCGTAGCGCCCCGCAGGCAGCAAGCACATCGAAATCCCAGGGCGGCGTTGGCTGCCCCTGCGCATTGTAAACCTGTACAAATCGCGGCAAAAAAAGCGGGTTTAAATACTGGTCGGTGCTGAACATGCCCAGCGGTTTGCAAATTACGTCCCTTACTATTTCTTCATAAAGTTTTTGGCTTACGCCTTCCAAAATACTGCCCAGCAGCCCAACGCCCAGGTTTGAATATGCGTATTGCTCACCCGGTTTGCTTTTTAGTTTGCAGGTTTTAAGGTATTGGTACAATAGTTTTAGGTTATAGTCCTTATATGGATTTAATGGATCGGTCGCGTGCGGGATCAGGTTATCCGGTATCCGTTCCAGGCCCGAGGTGTGGTTAACCAGATTCAATAAGGTAATTGATCGTAATTCAGGGTTCTCCGCAACCGAGTCGGGCAGGTATTTAATGATCGGATCGGTCAGTTTAACTTTGCCGGTTTCGACGTAATAAGCCAGCAGAATAGCCGTGAAGGTTTTGGTGATCGATCCCAGTTCAAAAAAAGTATCGTTGTTAGGGATCTTGCCATTGCCTTTGATGGTTTCGCCATAGCCATAAGTAGTTACCGTACCGTTTTTTAGGATACCGATCCGCAAGCCTACCGTAGTTGATTTTTGGATATAGGTGCGCGCCACGGAGTCGACTTTTTTATCCATATCGCTCACCATCGGATTGGTGCTTGCAACCAGGCCTGTTTTGTCAGCGGCCGGTTCACGGTATTCCTGGAACAGGAAAAGTTCCAGCTTGTCGCGCTTATCCAGGCTCATTAGCAGCTGAAGCGTCATCGAGGCAAACGTCAGTTTATAAGTGGCGACACTATTATTTACAAAGCTGATCAGCGATGATTCCTTTATCCCGCCCAGCGGGAAAAGCTGCTTTCCGGTCACATCATTAAACGCGTCGATAGTCAGTTCCTTTTGAAAGTCGGCCCCGGCCATATTATAAATGGCATCCGCATTTTTTTGGTTGAAGTATTTTTTAACTTCCTGAAAAACGGAATCCACCTTTTGCTGCTGGCGGCTTTGGGCAAAAGCCGATGGTATAATCAAATTAATAAAACAGAGCATCAGTAAGCGTCTCATATTTGATTGTTAAACAAATTTCTTTTCGATGCAAAAATGGCATTAATCTGATCGGTCAGACGCATAAATCTATGTTCATTGAAAAACCAAGAAATCCTGACAAGATTAACGCCAAATATGGCGCCGGCAATATAAAACAGTCCGTAAATTGAAATATGCCGGGTGATCGGAAGAAATTTATTTATGGCAACCCCCGGGTTCAGCGAGCATTTTTATTTAAAAACCGCTAAAGTGAGCAAAAACAACAAATATCTCATGTCCTCGGACGCCCCCGTCTTTAATTTCCTTGCCGTTGGTTTCAACCGGCGGATGGCGTTTACATGAACTTGTCTTTCATTCCCAGCAAACCCCAAATCCCTCCCGTATGTATGGCCAGTATCTTTTCTCCCCGTTTAAAATAATCTTTCGCGGCCAGGTCATATAGGGCAAACATCATCTTAGCAGTATAAACCGGGTCGATCAAAATACCTGTTGAAGCAACAAATTGCTTTACAAAGCCGATGAGTTCATCATTCGTTTTGGCATAACCGCCAAAATGATATTCGGTGTGGAGATCGAAATCTGACGGTTGAAGCAGGAAGTTTTCAATTTCGTCTTTTAGAAACCCACCGTTTTTTAGGACCGGGATGCCATGAAACCGGGTCTTCAGCGCCTTTTTGTTAATTCCGTTTATTATACCAGCCGCCGTTGTACCCGTACCGCAGGCGCAAAAAATATGGTCATAGTTATCAGTCAGTTCACCTATTAATTCGCTGCAACCTTTTGCGCCTTCGGCGGATGCGCCGCCCTCATCAATAAAAAAAGCTTCGTCATCCTGGCCAAAATACTTTTCGAATAAACCCGGCTTATCGCGGTAATTTTCGCGATCGGTAAAAATGAGCTTCATTCCGTGCAGGCGGCAAATAAATAAAGTATCGTTGCCAAGCTGTTCTCCGCGGACAATCCCGGTCGACCTAAAACCAAACCTTGCCGCCGCGGCCGCAGTCGCCAGCAGGTGGTTGGAATAGGCCCCGCCAAAGGTTACCAGGTGCTTTTTTTGCTCTAAGTGCGCCTTTTCGAGGATATATTTTAGCTTGCGCCATTTATTTCCGGAAATAATAGGGTGGATAAGATCATCCCGTTTGATAAAAACTTCAATACCCTTTTCATCAAACAGTTTATTGCTGATTTGCTGAACCGGGCTGAAAATTTCGAAATCAATATCCATCCGGTAAAAATACAATTAGGTTTTGAAGAAGCCGGCCGCGATGTTTTCAATTTAAAACAGCACCGTAAACGTATGGTAAATCCCTGTGAAGGTATATTCCAGTCTAAAGTTATAGCTCTCGCATATCTGCTTGGATATCGTAAGCCCCAGACCGGTGCCTTCGGAACCCGAAGATTTATGAAAACGTGTAAATATCCTTTTGTTATCCAATTCGGGTTCGTTCCCCGTATTTGCTACCACCAGTTTATCGTCGCTTAATTCGATCAAAATCTCGCCGTTGTTATAATTGTGCCTGATGGCGTTATTAACCAGGTTGTTCAGCAATACCTCGGCAAGGTATTCGTTGGCATAAATTTCCTTTTCGTTCAATATGGTTTTAAGGGTGATTTTCTTTTCCTGCAATATCTCTTCAAACTGGTTTATTTTCTCTTCAACAAGCGCTTTCAGGTCTATCTTAACCTGCTCATGCAGCAGTTTATTTTCAATTTTTGCCAATAACAGCAACGAGTGGTTCAAACGGTTAAGCCGCGACACCGCGCCATAAAGATCGGTAAGCAGTTTGCTTTGCCGCTCATTAAAATTTTCGGTTTGAATGAGCGAATCGAGTTTTGAGTTGATGACGGCAATTGGCGTAAGCAATTCGTGCGAGGCGTTTTCAGTAAATATTTTCAAGTCTTTATAGTCGAGCTTTGCCCTGCCGGCCATATCAGCCACGGCGGCATTAAGTTCGGTAAACTCATCTATGTTGGTATCCAGCTTCGGCATATCCCGGTTATCGGCGAGACGAAAAAGCCGCAGCTCCTTCATAATATTATAAAACGGCTGCCACAGCCTGTGAAGGATCAGCCTGTTTGCCACCAGCAGGACCAGCAGCAGCAATAAAATAACGCCGATTGTGATTGAAAAAATAAGTTGGATAAGGTCTTCGGTTTCAACTCTCGATTCAATTATCAATATTTTATAGTACTTGCCCCCGGCTGTAACAAAAGTAACCAAGCCCCGCCCCGGTTCAAAACGACCTTTGCCGTGGTGTCGTTTTATTTTTTTTTCATCGTCTTTGTCCCATTTTTTTAAATAGGTAGTATCAAAAAACTTGCGTTTTATCGTGCCGGGACTGGCCTCAAAAAAACTAGTCTGCTGGTCGCGCGTGTCGAAAATAGGCGGAAGACGATGATTTTGTTCCACATATTCAAATGTTTCCTGTTCTTCAACCTTCAAATCCTTGTCTTTTTGATAGGTCAGTATCCAGCTGATCGCCTGGTAGTAAATAAGGCCTGTAATAAGCGACACGATGACCGTAGTAATCAGGTTTACGTAATTATAGCGGGTAGTTAGTTTCATGGTTATGCAAATTTGTAGCCCATGCCATACGCCGCCTGTATATAATCCCTGCTGCCGGCTTCCACTAATTTTTTACGGATATTTTTGATGTGTGAGTAGATGAAATCAAAATTATCCGCCATATCCATTCCATCGCCCCAAAGATGCTCGGCAATCGCATTTTTTGATACTACTTTACCCTTGTTGGCAATAAAATAAAGCAGCAGCGCATATTCCTTCCGGGTAAACTTGACCGGGGAATTGCTAACATTCACCTCTTTTGCCAGCAAGTCGATAGTGATCTCATTAAAAACCAACAGGTTACTTCCATGAAAGGTTTTACGGCGAATAATAGCCGATACACGCGCCTTTAGTTCGGATAAATGGAAAGGCTTTACCAGGTAGTCGTCCGCGCCCAGGTTCAACCCGTCCAACCGGTCGTCAAGTGAATTTTTTGCCGAAATGATAAGCACGCCGTCCGGGTAATTATTTTGTTTTATCGTATTAAGGATAGTCATGCCGCTGCCACCAGGGAGCGTTATATCCAGCAAAATACAATCATACCGGTACAGGCTCACCTTTGCAACTGCAGTCTCGAAATTTGAGGCTGTTTCACAAATATTGCCATCGCCGTTAAAATAATCCTCGATACTTTCGCGCAGGCCTTGTTCGTCTTCAATGATCAGTAGCTTCAAAGCAAATTTTTTTTAAAGGTATGGATGCAATTTGGATAAATTCTGAATCACAGATTATAACTGATTTTTGTGATTGCACTGATTTTTTATTTCGACTTTTATCCCTTACAATTTACTATAACTGTGTAATCATTTCTTAACCTGTAATAAAAATCTGTGAAATCGAAATAATCATTCTTAATCTGTGATCATATGTGGTGGATATACGCTTTACTATCAGCTTTTTTTGCGGCTTTGACCGCTATTTTTGCAAAGGTCGGCATCAAGGGTGTCGATACTGACCTCGCTACGGCTATCCGTACGGCAGTTATTTTGGTTATCGCCTGGGGTATCGCGGTAGCAAGGGGCACTACTGCCGGGATAGGTGGTTTAACTAAGATCAACTGGATATTCCTGGTGCTTTCCGGTTGCGCCACCGGGCTTTCGTGGATCTGTTATTTTAAAGCGCTGCAATTGGGCAAAGTGTCGCAGGTTGCCCCCGTAGATAAGTTAAGTGTCGCCCTGGCGATAGTCATCGCCGTAATATTTCTGAAAGAACAACTTACCATAGCCCAGGGAGCAGGCGCATTGCTTATAATCGCAGGCACGTTTGTGATCATTTATTTTTAATTTTTATTGTTTTTTCTATCCCCAAGGGTGCTTTTTTGCCTTTTTTATAAAAAATTAGGCTTCATAAAATAATCCTTATACATTGCGGCACCTTTTGATGAAGAACTACTTATTAACCCTTACCGCTTTTTTATGCCTGGCTATTGGCCTGGTCAATACTGCTTACGCGGGGAAAATTAGCCGTCATTACAGGCATCATCATATTCATAGCTCCTTAACCCCTGATAGCCTTACCGGCGACAGCGTTATACAATTTGCGCAAACCCTGATTGGTGTGCCTTATCGTACGGCGACCTCCGACCCCCTGGTTGGCTTCGACTGCTCGGGCTTTGTAAACTACGTTTTTAAAAACTTTAATGTTGATGTCCCGCGTTCTTCGGGCGACTTTATTAACATCGGCGAAAAAATAGCGCTCGAGGATGCCAGGCCAGGCGATATTATCGTATTCACCAGCCCAACTCATCACCACAGGATAGGACATGTAGGCATAGTGTTCTGTAACCAGGACGGGGTCATAGCGTTTATCCATTCCACTTCCGGTAAAGAGCACGGTGTAACCATCACGACGATGGACGAAATTTACCGTCGCCGTTTTGTACAGATTATCCGCGTTCTGAAAAGCAACGATGAGCAATTGCTGCTCACGAGCAACTAAACCCACCACAAACCGCGTCGATCACCTTATTGTAACAATCACACAACACGGTAACAATTGCATATACACATGGCAAAAATTCAATTTTAATCCAATTTTTCGATACAATTTTGCAGAATAAATGAAATAAGCAATTTCATATTATTTAATACTTCGGATGAAAAATATTTTTGTGTTGTGTTTTTTGATGGTTGCCGGTTTAGGTTTGAAGGCTCAAAGCGGCGGCCCGCGTGTTGGTTCGTATGACGAAAACGGTAAAATAACCGGGAAGGTAATAGACTCTGTTACCAAACAACCCGTTGACTATGCCACCGTTAGCGTGTACAAACAAGGGGTTGCTTCTCCATTTAACGGTGCAAGCACTGATCCTAACGGAAATTTCACAATAGCAGGCATCCCGGCCGGCGATTATAAAGTAACGGTTGATTTTTTAGGTTACCGGCGCAAAACAATCGCACACGTCATCCTGGGCGGCGGGAGCAAGAATGCGCCAATGGGTACTATACTTCTTGCGCCCGCGCAAAACCAGATCAAGGAAGTTAAAATAACCGCACAGGCGGCAACGGTGCAAAATAAAATCGATAAGCTGGTTTACAACCCCGGCAACGATATTACTACCCAGGGCGGCCTTGCATTGGACGTGCTTCAAAAAGTACCGATGGTATCGGTTGATATTAACGGAAATGTGGAATTGATGGGCAGTACCAGCATCCAGTTCCTCATCAACGGCAAACCATCCACCATTTTCGGCGCCAGCATTACTGATGCCCTGCAGGCCATACCTGCCAGCCAGATAAAAAGCATTGAAGTAATTACCAATCCCGGCGCTAAATATGATGCATCGGGCACCGGCGGTATCATCAATATCATTTTAAAGGATAATAATGTGCAGGGTGTTAACGGCAGCGTAAACCTATCGGCAGGAACGCGCCTTGAGAACGGCAACTTTAATATCAATGCCAAAAAAGGGAAGATCGGCGTGAGCGCATTTTTTGGCGGTAATGAAAACCTAACCAGCGCAACACCAAGCTCAGGCTCGCGCACAAGCACCGCCGGAGATACCACCACCTATTTAAATCAAAATGGTATTAGTAATTTTAAAAGAAGCGGTTACCGGTCGGGCTTCAACTTTACCTGGGATATAAGCCCCAAGGATGCCTTTACGGCGTCCGTTGGTTTTAATCATTTCGGCAATAACAGCAACGGCTTTGTTAATAATAATCAAACCACGTATTTAAACGGTGTTGCGCTGGACACTATAAGCCGCACCAATTCAACCAGCGTTTTTAGCGATAACTCCACCGACTACAGCTTATCCTATAAAAAAACATTCGCAAAAAAAGACCAGGAGCTGGATGTGTTGTTCGACCAAAGTATCGGCCATAATACCAACAACTATACGCAGCAGCAGGACTATAGCAACGTTGTTTTCCCTTCCTCGGGCTCGATCGGTAACAACCCTGGTACCGACAAGGAGACCGATATACAAATAGACTATACGCAGCCGGTGACCGACGATTTCACCATTGAAACCGGCGCGAAGACGACTATGGAAGACATTAACAATACCGTGAATACGGAAAGCCTTACCAATGGGGTTTACCTGTACAACCCCACTCAATCAGACCAGTTTGAATATAGCCGGAAAATTTACGCCTATTATTTGTCGGCAACCTTCTCGGCATTTAATCATTTTTTCGACGGAAAAATGGGTTTAAGAGATGAGTATACTACGGCGACCTCGACGTTCCCGAACACTACGCTGCCATCATACAATATTTTGGCGCCTTCGTTTGTACTATCGCATAAAATTGACAAAACGCAAAGCATAAAATTCAGCTATTCATACCGCCTGGAGCGTCCGGACTATAATGGTCTTAACCCGTTCTATAACATCAGCGACCCGCATAATATCAGCACCGGCAATCCCGACCTAAAACCCGAATTAGGGCATAATTTCGAGATGGGGTACAACAAATCATTCAGCAACGGCGCAAATATTTATGTAGCCGGGTTTTACCGGTACAATACCAACGATATTCAAACATTCACCACATTTTACCCAAGGTTGACGATCCAGGATTCTACGTATAGCAACGTGGCACTCACCCAGCGGTATAACATAGGCAAGGAAACAACCGAAGGTGTGAATCTCTTCGGGTCGTTGCCGGTCGGCAAGCTGACGTTCCGCTCGAACATGTTTTTCGCAGACAGAATAACTGATAACCCCGGCAGCCCCGAAGTTAGCGGATTTACCTACCGGATAAATTTAAATACCAGCTACGAATTTGCCAAAGACCTTGCGGCTGAGTTTTTTATAAACTACCGCTCGTCGCAGCGCACCATACAGGGTACTAATCCTGCCTTCCTGTTTTACAATTTTGCGGTGCGCAAGCAAATATTTAACAAAAAGGCGAGCATCGGTTTAACGGCTGCCAATCCGTTCAACCAGTATGTGAATGTAAACCAAACCACATACGGGCCTAATTTTAATCAAAACAGCCTGCGGCAAATTCCGCTTCGGTCTTTTGGCATCAACATTATTTACAAATTCGGCAAGCTTGAATTTAAGAAAGACAAGGAACAGCAGGACAACAATACGCCTGATGATAACGCCCCGGCGCCAGGCGCTCCTGCCGCAGGCGGCGGAGGAGGCGGGGGAAAGTAACACCCGAACAATGGCTTAACTGAAACAAGAATATTTTAATATCCTTTTGATTTACCCAAGACGGGCCTGTATTTACGGGCCCGTTGCTTTATAACCCCGCACAAGTGCTTATAAATTAGCGGGTTGTTTTTCTTCTTACTTAAAAAAAATCCCGAAGACGTCGTGCATTTGTCGATTTATAGTTAATTTAAGGCCCCGAACTTATTGCGGCTATTAATCACCAAATTCCATGCGACCCGAATACGTTTCAATAATTATTATTGTAAGCTGGGCATTGATGCTGACGGCCCTGGAGCGCATTATTCCGTACCAGGTGGGGTATCCCATGTTCCGGAAAGGCTATTGGATGGATTTTTTTTGGTACACGCTTGTGCAAAGCTATTTTTTAGGCGTCCTGATTGCATTTTTTATTCGCTGGATCAACCGCGACGGGTCAGTATCCGGGCTGCACCTCATTACCGCCTGGCCGCTTGCTTTACAGGTTTTGTTTTTTGTGATCAGTCATGATATCTGGCAGTATTGGTTCCACCGCATTCAGCATAATAATAAATATTGGTGGCGCACGCACGAAGCCGCCCACGCCACGCCCGAAGTGGACTGGCTGGTAGGCTCACGTTCGCATGCGCTTGAAATATTGGTGGCGCAAACGGTTGAATTTGCGCCGATAGTATTGTTAGGCGCCCGGCCCGAAGTAGCCCTGATAAAAGGAACGCTGGATGCGGTTTGGGGTATGTACAATCATGCCAACATCCGGGTTGATCACGGAAAGCTTATTTATTTTTTTAACGGACCCCAATTGCACCGCTGGCATCACAATAATAACAATCCCGGTACCGGCGTTAATTTCTCCACCAAACTTTCGGTATGGGACTGGATATGGAAAACGGCCTATTTGCCTAAACCAGATGAACGACCCGCTTATGGTTTTAAAGGAATTGATAAGTACCCGGTGTACAGCTATTTTAGGCAATTTGCTTATGCCTTTAGAAAGTTTAAGAAAAGGGCTGATAATATTAACAGCCGGGTTTAGTGGCGGATTTGGCGCAATTTTTTTTTCAAACCCGGTTTTGGCTCACTGCCTGCATTGGCGGGCACTATTCGCTACTTATTAGATGCGCATTAATTCCTCCGTTAAAGCCCGATATTGCCCTTCCAGGCCAGTTACGAATTAAGTTAATAAAAAATGCTTATTAATCAAGCAGTTATCATTACATTTATCCAATAAATTCCTGTTAACCATAACCCTGCTAGCGCCAGGCCCTGCTTTTGTTCGCCTTCCTGTTTTTTGATGCCGGATTTCATTTCTTACCAAAGTCAACGACATTGGAAAATTAGCTAAATACTTTTTCCACGAATCAACTATACAACCTAATATAAGTACGAATGAAAGCAATACTGTACAGGGCATACGGGCCGCCGGAAGTTCTTCAACTCGAAGATGTAGAAAAGCCAACACCCGGCGACAACGAGATCCTGGTAAAAGTGAGGGCTACGGCAGTAAATTCGGGCGACTGGCGGCTGAGAAAAGCTGATCCTTTTGGGGTAAGGTTGTTTTTTGGTTTGATGAAACCGAAATTAAACATACTTGGCGGCGTGTTATCGGGAGATGTAGAAAATATAGGCAAAGATGTAACGCGTTTTAAAGTTGGCGACCAGGTTTTTGGATCGACCGACATGCGTTTTGGCGCTTATGCGGAATACAAGTGTTTGTCCGAAACCGGGGCCCTGGCGTTAAAACCGATCAATACTACATATCTCGAAGCGGCGGTAATTCCCTTTGGCGGCGCTACCGCGTTATATTTTATTAAAAAAGCCAATATAGTCGGCGGCCAAAAAGTGCTTATTAATGGCGCATCAGGCGCGGTTGGCAGTGCTGCCGTTCAACTTGCAAAACATTTCGGCGCGACCGTGACCGGAATCTGCAGTACCGTTAATATCGATTTGGTAAAATCATTAGGAGCTGACAAGGTAATCGATTACACAACGGAGGACTTCGCTAAAAACGGTGAAACTTACGATGTTATTTTTGACACGGTTAAGAAGTTACCCTTTGCCGATTGTTTAAAGTCGCTAAATAAAAATGGAGTATTGATTTTAAGTGCGGCCGGATTATCGGATATGATGAAGGGATGGTGGGTTTCAATGACAAATGGTAAAAAAGTAATGACGGGCGTGATTGTCCAAACAGCAAAGGACATCGCTTTCCTGAAAGAACTTGTTGAGGCAGGAAAAATGAGCGCTGTTATTGACCGTATTTACCCCCTGGCGCAAATTGTTGACGCGCATGCTTATGTTGAAAAAGGGCACAAAAAAGGCAATGTAGCAATAGAAGTTTGAGCGATACTTAAACCGCTCTCCTATTCTTCATAGTTTTCTACAATATCCGGTGGCCGGACCTCCGCGTTATCCGGGTTTTTTCCGGCATCGCGCAAAGCCCTGCGCTGTCTCAGGAAATCCCAGCATTGATCTAATTCCACCTGCATGGCGTGGAGTTTCTTAATATCTTCGTCGTTTAAATTTTCTTTACCATACAAATCCTCCTCTTTGGCCGATAGATTTTTGATATGTGCTAATACCTGGCTGTCTTCCATTTCAATGTTCTTTAGATTAGAAAAATAGGGTTGTTTTTGATTGGTTAAAGTTAATAAACTAAATTTTGAAAATTCCAGTCTGTCAATTTAATGTTCGCTTCCAGCCTCCCTGATCTCCTGGTCTGGCTACCAGGCGCCTGGGCTAAACCAATCCTCAACCTTCCCCTGCGCTGTTTCTTCAACGCCTTTGAAGTTATAGGCATTAGTCTCGTGATCATAAACATAATCACCTGGCCACTCCTCAAAATGGGATGCGGTCAGTTCGATGGCGTCCATGATATAACCGATTTCAGCGTTGGTCATGGTTGGATGGATGGATAACCTGACCCAGCCCGGTTTGCTAAGCTGATTGCCTGACCTGACGGCCTCAAGGATTTTGCAGGAAGACCGCTCATCAACATTTAAAAGGAAATGCCCGTAGGTGCCGGCGCAGGAGCATCCGCCGCGCATCTGAATGCCAAACCGGTCGTTCAGCAGTTTAACGATCAAATTATAATGGGCGCCTTTTACGATAAACGCGATCACGCCCAGCCGTTTCTTCATATCCCCTGCAAGCACTTCAACATTTTTCATCCCCGAAAACCGGCTAAAAACAAGTTGCAGTATCTCTTCTTCCCTGGCCAAAATATTCTCTACGCCCATTTGCTCTTTCAGCCTGATGCACATTGCCGCTTTTATCGCCTGCAAAAACGGTGGTGTGCCGCCGTCTTCGCGCTGTTCAATTTTTGCTGTGTATTCGCGCCCTCCCCAGGGGTTGCTGTATTCAACTGTTCCGCCGCCGGGCTGATCGGGCACTGCATTGCGGTAAAGTGCTTTGTTAAAGATCAAAACGCCGGGCGTGCCAGGGCCGCCTAAAAATTTATGAGGTGAGAAGTAAATGGCATCGAGGTTTGCGCATTTCCCGGCCGGGTGCATATCCATATTTACATAGGGGGCCGAGCCGGCAAAATCAACAAAACACCAGCCGCCAAACTTATGTACCAGTTCTGCAATCTGGTAGTACGGCGTTTCAATACCCGTTACGTTGGAACACGCTGTTACTGCGGCTATTTTGGTTTTACGGTTTTTATATTGTTCAAGTAAGCTGCGGAAATGGCCCAGGTCAACGCAACCGTCGGTATCAGGTTGTATAACTTCTACCGTCGCAATCGTTTCCAGCCAGCTCGTATGGTTACTGTGATGCTCCATATGGGTCACAAAAACCACCGGGCGGTGTATGTCCTCTATCTGTAGTTCGCCCGCTGTTATGTATTCCGCTAACCGTTCCGGCACCCGCAAGCCTAATATGCGTTGCAGTTTGTTAACCGCAGCGGTCATCCCGCTGCCGCAAAACAACAAAACATCGTCTTCATTAGCGCCAACATGCCGTTTAATGATTTGCTTTGCGTGTTCATAGGCTTTTGACATAAGCGTACCGGTGGTGGTGGTATTGGTGTGGGTATTGCCGATAAACGGCATGATCTCCAGCCGCAGCTTGTCTTCTATCGGTCTGTAGGCCCTGCCGCTGGCCGTCCAGTCGGCATAAATGATCCTTTTTTTTCCGAAAGGTGAATCAAAGGCCTGGGAGTTACCAATGGTGTTCTCCCGGAAACAGCAAAAATAGCTTTCCAGTGAGCTTTCGCAGGCCATAACTTCCGGTTCTTCCATTGACCTAAAATACATCGTACCCTTACTTTTTGGCCGCAACGTTATTACTATTTATACCGAACAGGTCGTAGGGTTTTCTGCTGTAATAATCCTTAAAGAAGGAAATCGCAAGGACAGCGTATATGATGAATGCCAAAACCACCAGCAGCTGTGCCGGCGACGTTTTTTGAATATCCTGTTTTGATTTTACATCGCATACCTCGCCCGGGCAGTATTGCGCCTTTTCGCGGAACAGGAAGGAATAGAACTTACAGGCCAGGCAAATACCGAATACCGATTCGAAATAAAGAAAGATAAGGCATAGCAAACAGATGATGCCCGTTATAGGGCTATAGCCATTTACCACCACCAGGAAAATGAACATGATACCGGAAAGAATGACCCCGATGATCCAGGCAAACTTTTTTTGTTTGGCGCCCACATATTCGGGGTTTTGGTTGCTGACGATCATCCGCCCGATAATAAGCGTAGGCGAAAACCGGGGGCTGATAAATACCCTGATGATAAAATCGGTCATGAATAGCGTCACCGCGTACTTCGCCGGTACAAAATTATTGTCGAACAGGATCAGGATCAGCGAGAAAAATATCACCAGGAACAATATCCCTGCCGCAGCACGTATTTCGCGCTCGTTCAATACGGGTATATCGTAGCCTTTAACATCTTCGCCGAATTGTATAACTTTTTTCATGGCTGGTTGAATTGGTTGTAATTGGATGATTTACAGTTGTTTTTTGTTACAGTGATTAAATCTACAGTATAAAGGTACATGGGGCGGGAATGGTAAAAAAATTTATGTGATAGCAGTACCACAATTCTACATAATCGGGCGGTTTTGCGTGAAAACCGTAGAGACGCGATACTTCGCGTCTCCCCCCGACAGGTAGCGAACAATTGTCGGTTCTTATTGATATTCCGCACGATCTGGCAGTCAGGAGACTTTAATATTGCGTCTCCCCGAAAAAATTTTTATGACAGGATGCATGATTAACGGGATAAAAGGTATGTTTTCCTTGATATCGCGCATACCGCTGATGGCCCATTTCCGGTTATCACAACAAGGGTTTATCTTTATACTGTTAAAATTTGATGGCGTGCCATGGCCCTTAAAAGATATACCTACTATTTGCTTTTTTTTGCTGCGTATATCGGGGCGCTGGTGATTGAAAAGCCGGTGTACTCTGTAAACACGGTGCAGGCCTGCTTTTCGTACATGTTTACGGTTATCATTCACTTTGGCATTTTTACGCTGATGCTGGTGGCCAGCAACTCCCTTTTAATACCTTACCTGCTGGCAAAGAACAGGTTTGGGCTGTATTTCCTCGGCCTCATCGCCGTGGTTTTGTCATACACCATCCTGATCGGCCATTATAACGGGTTTATCCATGGTACGCTTTTTCATGACGAGCCTATCGATACCAGCTCCACTTTTTGGGAGAATTTTGTTTACGGCGTTTGCTGCAGTGTAATTACGGCCATGCTGTATATCATCCAAAAATGGGCCGACCAGCAGGAGCAAATGAAGAACAGTCAGATCAATCAGCTGCAAACCGAATTAAAATACCTGCGCTCGCAAATCAACCCGCATTTCCTGTTCAATGGGCTAAATACGGTTTACGGCTATATCGATATGGGCAACCGCCAGGCGAGGGACATGATGGTGCAGTTTTCGGACCTGCTGCGCTATAATTTGTACGAGGCCGATGTAGACCTGATCGAGCTGGAGAAGGAGATTAAATACCTGAAAAATTACGTGGCCCTGCAAAAGGCGCGCAGCAATGATAATGTGGAGGTGAGCCTGAAGATAAACTACCAAAACGGCAATGTTAAAGTGGCGCCGCTGATTTTTATGGCATTTGTGGAAAATGCCTTTAAATATGTGTCGAGAGGCGATAGCGGGCGCAATGAGGTGAGCATAGTGTTGAACGAAGAAGACGGCAAGATCGAATTCACCTGCGAAAACTCCTGCGATGAAGAAACTGAAGCTGTTACGGGCGGCATCGGCCTGAATAACGCGGTGCGGCGGCTTGAACTGCTGTACCGGGATCGTTATAAGCTAAATATCACAAAACAGGAAAACCGGTACCAGGTAAACTTAACCCTTATGCCATGAAAAAACTGAGCTGCATTATTGTGGATGACGAACCCGTTGCCCGTAAAATACTGCATGAGTTTGTAGACCAGGTGCCCTTTTTAGACCTGCACGGCAAGTTTGAGAACGCCATGAAGGCCGAGGCTTTTTTGAAGTTAAATACGGTCGACCTGATCTTCCTTGACATTGAAATGCCCAAAATCTCCGGGCTGCAGTTTTTGCAAAACTTGAAGGTGGAGTCGATGGTGATCCTGACCACTGCCTTCCCCCAATATGCGCTGGAGGGGTATGAACTGGATATTATCGACTACTTGTTAAAGCCATTCGCCTTAAGCCGCTTCCTGAAAGCGGTGCAAAAGGCAAAGGATTTTTATGAGATGAAGCACAGGAACGGAGCGGGGCCCCTATCTTCTTACATCTTTATTAAAAGTGATAAAAGGATAGAAAAGATAGAACTGAGTGACATCCTGTATGCGGAAAGTGTGGGCAATTATGTGAGCGTTTACACAGACGATAAACGGATACTGGCCTACCTCACCATGAAAAGCCTGGAGGCCCAGCTGCCGGCCGATGATTTTATTAAAATTCATCAAAGCTACCTGGTGAACTGTTCAAAGATTGAAGCAATTGAAGGGAACGAAGTAAAAATCGAAGGCAAATCACTGCCTATCAGCCGCAACTACCGTGACCTGGTAATGAAGATCGTTAACCAGCGTTTGCTGAGGAGATGAAGAATAAAAAGGTATACAGAGGGTATACACTTTTCAAGGTTTTTAATGATAATTAATAGTAAAATATTGTTTATCAATTAGTTATGTATTTAACAAAATCAAAAAGGTTTACACTTTTTATAGCATTCCGGTTCATTATTTTTGTTCGTAATAACTTTATTTTAAACTATCGTTTTTTGATTATTCACCGGTATTTGTTTTTTATCGGCGTTCATGAGGTCGCTACGCTCAGTCTCACCGATCGCTTCGTCTTTTCTGACTTTCGGACTTTCCCGACTTTCCCAACTCCCTCAAAAACCAACATTTATCCAGAATTTGTTGTTAACTATACAAGAAAAATCAACTCGCCATGAAACCAATTATGAAATCATTTTGCCTGCTTGCATTGTCAGCGGCCTTTTTTGCCCCGGCGCACCTTTTCGGCCAGGAGAAAACCGGGTTCCACGTTTTGAACGATTTCCCAATACACAGTACCGGTGGCTGGGATTACATTACTGCTGATGGCCCCGCCAAACGGGTTTACGCATCGCATGGTAACCAGGTAAACGTGATTGACGCTGCAACCGGCGATTCGCTTGGCTATATCCCCAATACGCAGGGCGTACACGGCATCGCGATAGCCACCGAATTTAACAAAGGATATATCAGCGCCGGCCGGGCCAACGCCATTGTCGTTTTTGATCTTAAAACCTTCCAGACGCTGAAAACCATTCCGGCCGGTACCAACCCCGACGCCATTTGTTATGACGATTTTGGGAAAAAGGTTTATGCATTTGACGGCCGCAGCAAGGAAGCCACGGTGGTTGATGCCGCTACTGATGCTGTCGTAGCCACCATACCTTTGGGCGGCAAACCGGAGACCGGCGTATCCGACGGCAAGGGCCACGTATTCGTCAACATCGAAGACACCGGCGAAGAAGTGGAAATTGACGCCACTACCTTTAAAATATTAAACCGCTGGAAGCTTACCGGCGGCGAAGAACCGTCAGGCCTGGCCATGGACCGCCAAACTGACCGCCTGTTTATCGGCTGTGGCGGCAACCAAAAAATGATCGTGCTTGATGCCACCAACGGCAATATATTAGGAACCTTCCCCATCGGCCGCTGCGACGGAACCGGGTTCGACCCGGGGTTAAAGCTGGCCTACAGTTCAAACGGCGAAGGCACCGTTACCGTAGTGCGCGAAATAGATGCCAACCACTTCGAACTGGTTGAAAACATCACTACCGAACCCGGCGCCCGCACCATCGGCGTGGATGTAGTGACACACAAGCTATATTTGCCGACAGCCCAAATGAAACCGGCCCCTGCGCCAACTACCGATAATCCAAGGCCAAGGCCACAGCAAGTACCTGGTACTTTCCATATAGTGGTGGTTGGACAATGACCTTTTAAAGTGAAAGGCAAGTTGAAGTAAAAGGCGAAAGGTAAAAAACGCGGGGAGAACGAATACCTCCTCTACCCTTCGCCTTTTACCTTTTACCTCCTCCCTGATCCACCCCCTGAATCACTGAATAAATTCTGCGATCTCCTTGCTTTTGTAAAGAATTAGCCGGCATTTGGTTTTCCAATAGAAAACCTTTACTTTTGTTCACTATTAGAAAACCAGCCGTGGTATGTTTAATATCATCAACAGGAACACGCTTTTAGCCTATGCTGAAAAATACCCCTCTGCCAGAAATGCTTTGTTTGAGTGGTATTATGAATTTCTGAAAAGTGATTTTAAAACATTCCACGAGTTAAAAGCCATTTATGGTAATGCAAGCCTGGTTGGCGATAATCGCGTAGTTATCAACATAATGGGAAATCATTATCGCCTGGTGATCCGCGTTATATTTGTTTATAAAACCATTCAAATAAAATGGTTTGGCACGCATGCCGAATACGATAAAATAGACGTAACCACAATCAATTATAAAAACTAAGCGTATGCATCTGCAAATTATCAAAACTGAAAATGAGTACCGGGATTTACTAAATTGGGTTGACGGTCAATTCGATTTAAACCTTGCGCCAGACAGTAAAGAAGGGCAACTCCTGCAAATTGCTTTATTGCTGATAAAACAATACGAAGACCTGCATTACACTATCCCTTTTCCTGATGCCATCGAAGTTGTTAAGTTAAAGATGAGTGAAAATGGGCTGATAAACAAAGACCTGGTCAACTGGATAGGCAGTAAAGGCTACGTTTCCGCGTTATTGAGCGGTAAAAAACCGCTTACCCTGCGAATTGCCAAAGTGCTTCATCATAAATTAGGAATCCCGGCAGAGGTGCTGCTGGCCTGACAATAGACTCAGCCAGCGACCCCGCGCCACGGAAATCAAGCCTTTCGCCTTCTTCGTCCGCCATAGCTTAAGCGGCGGCGGATTCGCCTCTACTTAAACCCCAGCTGCAACGAAACCACATCCGATACCAAATCGGTAGTTTGGGCATAATGCCCGTATCGTAGTTCAAGTTCGTGGAAGGCTTGCACGCCGAATACACCCGTTGGTGGCGCGATCCTGAAACCGATACCAAAAAACTGGCTGTTAAACTTCGAATACTCATAGTTGCTGGTGTAGTATTCGTCCGTCAGGCTGTGCGTTTCATACGGTGCAAAATAAAAGGCTGCAGATTGGCTATAGTACCGGTAAAACGGCGAAATGGAAAAGAATGGCGTTATTTTATAGGGGACTTCTAAATTGATGGTATTGGAACGTATGCCCCAGCTATCTGCATAATACCGGTAATAGGCCTTCAGGATGATATTGTCGCCCAAAAAATAATTCGCCCTGAAGCCTACCGGGAGTTTAAAACGGGATGAGGGCAGCTTCTCGATCGTATCTTTCGCGTTTGCAAAATATACCCGGTGAAAGGGTAAGCCGATATAGCCGCTCTGGGTAACCACGTCAGCCAGCAGCGTCACCTGCAGCCTTGAGTTGATAATTTGCGAATACCCAAGCGAGCCCGAGTAAGTATTCCTGGGGCTCGAGCCATAGTTCCTGTGGCCGTGGCGCCGCTCTGTGCCGGTTAACGGGGGTAACGGCGGTTCAAACTCGTCGGGAAAGATCAGCGTCACCTTATCAAAATAACCCTGCAGCTTGGCGCTGAATTCGCCCATTTTATCGTCGGTTTTTATCGAAAAATGTAAGTCGGCGCCCAGCGAATGGTAATTAAATTCGCCCGAATAATAAGCGCCTATGCCAAAAGTGTTGCCTGTTTTGGCATTTTCGGTAGTCCAGTCAAGCGATGGATAAACCCTTGTTCCGCTTGCCTTTGATGCGCCGGTTGGCGAAACATAAGCCTGTGAGGCGGCGGTGTGAACGTCGAAACCCATACCCACGGCCAGCGTATTTTTGTTGCCGGTCTTGCCGTCCCAGGCAAGGTTCAAAGTCAAACTATTTGCAAAATCCGTCACCTTTTCCGACCCTATACCCCCTGTAACCGCCGAATGGTCGCCGTTTTGATTATAATAACTGGAAACAAGGTCGATCTCGTCAAGCCGTAATTTCCTGGGGTTATATTTATTGCTGTCAGGCTTTGCGGGTGCAACAGGCAGCTCGTTTTTGGGCCTGTTGGCCGAAGTGTCCTGCCGCATTTGCGACCGGGCGTTCAGGTGGCATAAAAAAGAAAAACCGATAACCGACAGATATACTTTTTTCATAATAGCTAATGATACCGCTTCAGCACAAAAACCCCGGTCTTTTTTAATGTCCTTTCAACCTCGTATTTGGCCGAACGTACCAGGCAAAAAAATAACGGGTCAGCATCTTTATTGTTTTTTGTTGCCCGGATAGTGCATTGCGAAGCTACAGGGCAAATTTGTAGATAGCATGAAATTGGAAAGCGGGTCCGTCGTCGCAGGGTCTCCGGCACGGGACCCTGCGCTGCAATATGCCAGGGAGGACGCAGGGTCCTCTTCGAGAGACCCTGCTGAGACGGAAAGTTTACCGTCGTCGCAAGTTTACCGTCGTCGCAGGGTCTCCGGCACGGGACCCTGCGCTGCAATATGCCAGGGAGGACGCAGGGTCCTCTTCGAGAGACCCTGCTGAGACGGAAAAAGTATAAAAGTCAAGAGAAATCCTGCTGAGACGGAATATCGGGAGTGCGAATGGAAATGTGTATGTAGCGCTACACATGCTACACCGCGCTACACCCTGCTACACCAATGACTATCAACAACTTATGACTGACAATATTTTGTCAGTGACAAAATATTGTCAGTAGTTTTTCTGTTTTGTGAGACAAACAGGCCAAAAAGGCATGGTTTTTAAAGAAAAGGTGGGCGGAGATTGAACGCCTTTGACAATACCATATCCATTGCCGTGGTGGCGTATATGAGGGAAAATAAACATGCGCAAATGACCTTTTCAGGCTATTAGCAATACTTTTTCGTAGTCATATTTACGGTACTTATCCGCTGCTTCTTCTTCCTTTTGCAGCCCCAGTAAATCATTTTTCATCTGAACCTTTAACCAAAGATCTACCGGCGTGTGAAAGAAATAAGCGAATTTCAGGGCAAGCTCGATATTAAAGCGCCTTTCGCTACGGTAATATTTATTCAAATTTGAACTATCCATTTCAATATAACCTGCAAATACACCTTTATTGATGCCCAACACCTTCAGAAAATCCTTTACAAAGTCCTCAATTGCATAAATGGTTTCGTAAGTGACCAGGTCGTCATTAACATAATGCTCCATACGATATTGCACAGCTAACATGGCATTCCTGCGTAAACGTTCCACGGAACGTTTGCTGTTATGAAGCTTTGCCAGGGCAGCTATTTCTTCCGTCTTTTCCTTGCTACGATTATTACCATCGTTTGGCCCGATAGTCAAGTCTGCGGCCTTAGTCTTTCTGTTGTCGTTAGCTTGCTTTTCCATCTTTCTATTTTTGTCCATCTGTTAAACCTTATTTATTTTGAGAGATACCTTTTAACAAGAGCCTCACCATCTTCATCCATTATCACCATTGTCGTATCGCCCCAGCGTTTTGCGTTATATTTGGTCGAATACAATACCATTAACTTAACCTCATCTTCCTTCTTTTCTTCCATTACATCAAACTGCAACATACTATTATAATCACTCACCCCTTCTATCACACTTAATTGGTAAGCAAAGGCAATCAAACATCCGGCCACGTGGTCGTATATCTTCGTATCTTTTTTATTGTGAGGGGCCACCTCA
>Ga0206949_1055_pt1 | contig 43060 bp, 43 predicted proteins | sample Alteio_BWOrgHeat_40_FD_153240 | JGI IMG/M metagenome (GOLD analysis project Ga0206949, IMG submission 153240) | Enriched cells from forest soil in Barre Woods Harvard Forest LTER site, Petersham, Massachusetts, United States -... | ecosystem: Environmental > Terrestrial > Soil > Temperate forest >...
TGCGGATAAAAATGCATCGCTGGCACAACTGGTTATTGCGTGGACGCTGCGCCAGCCCGGCATCACGCTTGCATTGGTTGGTGCACGAAATGCGGAGCAGGCTATTCAAAATGCAAAAGCGGCTGATATTAATTTAAGCGATGAAGAATTAAAAATGATCGATGATAAATTGCATAATCTCGATCTTGTATTCTAACTCAGCGCCTCCGCGGTAAAAATAACCGCGGAGGCGCTGAGAGTTGTTTTATTTAGAGCTCCACTTGAACCATCTGATCCCCATAAAAGCAAATACGATCGCATAGCCAAAAGTCATCAGCAATGCATATGTAGCCTGTATATCCCATGTTTCAGGGCGCAGGCCGCTTGATAAAATATGTTGCACCGTTCCATAAGGCGACCATTGTACGGCTTTCCCGATCTGTTCTCCTAACATACCTAACTGGCCGAACATACCTACCATGATAAATACAAAATATACTAACCGGCATGTTACATTTACTGTTTCAGGATTTTTGATGAGACCAACGATTGCCTGTCCCAATGCGAGATACACTGCGCCGCCAATAAATGCAACTGCGAGCCCCAATGCATAACCCTGCGGTGTGATCGTTATCTTATCAAAATAAAATCCGCCGATAAATACGATCAGGGTAACTGCTACGATCATCGCGAGCTGTACGGTTAAACGGCTCACCATGATCGACCATGCTGCAACCGGCGCTACACGCAGCCTTTGAAACACGCCTTTGTCGCGGTCGCGCGCAATGGCGTTTGAATATCCCATCAACCCGATCGCAGTGAGGCCGATGGCGATACAGGATGAAAGAACATATGCCCCGCCTAATTTACTAACCAATCCTTTCCAGGAGATCAGAATGGTTAACGGAACGATCAAGGTGAGCATTACAGCGCGGCGGTTACGCCACTGTGTGCTGAAATCTGCACGGAGCAAGGCTTTGAAAGCTGCTGAAGTAGAAGGTATAATAGTTTGCATCTGACTGATTTTTAAAAATGATTTATGAACGCACGGTATCTCCTGTTAAACCAATGAACACATCTTCGAGCGTTATCTTCCCTCTGCGCGATGCGGCGATCACTGCAGGGTCATTACGGTGTTCTTCGATCATCGCCTCCGGTGTATTTATCTCGATCACTTTTCCATGATCGATGATGGCGATACGGTCGCACACCGATTCCGCTTCTTCCATTGAATGCGTGGTAAGTAAAATGCCATGGCCTTTTTCACGCATCTCTTCCATGCGAACCCATAACTGGCGGCGCGATTGCGGGTCGAGCCCTGTTGTTGGCTCATCCAGTAAAACCAATGGCGGATTATGCAGCAATGCAATAGCCAATGATACACGCTGCTGTTGCCCGCCCGATAACTGGCTGAATTTTTTAGAAGCCGAATCGGCTAATTTGATATCGGCAAGAAATGCATGCAGTTTTTCTTTTGGCATATCAACACCATGTATACCGGCGAATAACTGTATCACTTCCGACACAAATAATTCCGGTTGAAAACTCGTTGCCTGTAACTGCACGCCAATATTGGCGCGTGCATACAATGGCGCATCATGGATGCTGTAACCTGCCACCGTGATATTACCCGATTGTGGTTTCAGCAACCCCTCCACCGCACTGAGCGTACTTGTTTTGCCGGCGCCATTCGGGCCAAGCAAACCAAAGATCTCTCCGGGCCGCACATCGAAGCTTACTTTTTTGACCGCCTGGAAGGGCCCGTAAAAAATATCCAGGTTATCTACCTGTAAAATGGAATTGTTCATTCGCAGTTTGTTTTATTAAATATATTGAAATGTTTTGTTCGCTGGTGAACACCAAAAAAATCTTCGGCAAAGTAGTGGGTTTTTTAAAAGCAGGTCAATATAATTTCGGTAAATGGCGGGATAATGGGTGTTAGGGAAGGATTTGGGCGGTGAGTTGTTAGTTGACAGTTGTCAGTTTAAACGTGTTGTGCTATTGAATTTTCAAAAAAGTAAATCCCCCTTCGGCGAATCTTTGCGCAAAACTCTGTGTTCTCTGCGGTTACAAATTGCGTCTATTAACCGCAGAGTACGGAATGCGCGCTGTTGAATAATGTCCATAGACCATGGTCTATGGACTCATCTTCCTCAATTCATTTTCCAGCCTGTCAAAATTTTCTTCATTTTTTTCAGGAACGAATGCTTTTAGTTTATTGCATTCTTCTGCCGAATCGAAAAGCATCTTAAAAATGATCTTTGTTTTGCCGGCTGTTACCTCTTCAAACATTACAACCATCTGGAAAATGGGTTTTGAAAAACGCTTCCAGGCAATCAGCGCCGGTTTTTCTATTTTGATAAACTCGCATTCATTGGGATAATTTCCTTTGTCCGGCCCATGCATCATAAAACGCCATTTGCCGCCCGGCCGGAAATCGAATTCATGAAAAGTATTTGTAAAACCTGCCGGCCCCCACCAGTTTTTTAAATGTTCCGGGTCGGCCCATGCTGTGTACACCATATCTCTTCGTGCGTTTACAATTCTCGAACTTACAATTTCGCGATCAGGAGTTGTTGAGATGATCTCTGTTGCCATATATCAGGTAATGTCATGTCAAGTTATTAAAGAATTTTTGTTATTCCAATCAACCTGGATTCAGGAAATACCTCAGTTTAAAATTAAAACTGCGGCCGTTTAACCGGATCGTGAATTATAAAGCCCCGTAAAAACGGGGCTCGCAATGGCATTGCCTAAAGCAATGCACATGAGAAAATATTAAATTCCTTTTATGGCTACACAATACTATTTTATTTAATAAAGCAACCGGGGGCATGTCGATAGACAACAAGTAATGGTCAACTAACAACCGGTTATGCAACCACAGATCAACACTGATGACCAGTGAAAATCTGTGAACCTGTCGCTAACGTTTTTGTTTGATGATTTTTTTGCAAAGAGATATTGCGGGAAATGAATACAAAGCCATGAAGGCCTAACTCACTTCCTCATACCCGCTCTTGATGATCGTTGACAACATCTTGAAACGCACATTTGCCTTAATGGTATTACGTGTATGTGCCGGAATGATGATGGATTCACCTGTATTCAATAAAGAGGATCTGTCATCGATCACAATTTCGGCTTTGCCGTCGATGATCTGGATGAAGGTATCAAAAGGAGAGATCTTTTCAGTCAATACTTCGCCCGAATCGAATGATACGGCGCTCACATTTCCGGTTGTTTTTCGTATGATGGTTCGTATTACCACGGAATTGGGAATATATTCAATGATCTCGACAATGATAAACGTTTTTGCCTTTTCAATTTCAGAAGTTTCCAATGCAGGTTGGGGAATTAATGTGAGATTATACGCAAAGATGAGCTATTAAAAAACGGAAAGCGGTTTTAATTGATCAAACCTGTGTTACACATATCACATGTTTTCAAGGTTATTGTCGCGGATCTTCTTTAATTGTTTATAAAAAGATGGCGAATGGCCCGTTGCTTTTTTAAACTGGTTGGACAAATGCGCCACGCTGCTGTAATGCAGTTTAAAGGCGATCTCTGTCAGGTTCAGCTCATCATACAGCAATAATTCCTTTACTTTTTCGATCTTGTTCGTAATAATGTATTGCTGGATGGTGATCCCTTTTACATCAGAGAACAAGTTGGAGAGATAAGTATAATCGTAATTTAATTTTTCGCTGATATAGTCCGAATAATTCTTCGCAGGAAGTTCATCAGAATAATGGATCATTTCAATGATCACATTCTTGATCTTTTCAATTAAAATACTTTTTTTGTTATCCAGCAGTTCCAGCCCCGACTTAAGAAGGTTTTGTTTAAGTTTATCGAGTTGCGGTTGTGTTACTTCATTGGGTGTTTCGATCATCCCGAGATCAATGATGGAATTTTTAATCCCCAGGTTTTCCAGTTCATCTTTCACCACCATTTTGCAGCGCAGACTCACCATATATTTTATATAGATCTTCATAATTTGCGCTCTCACGATTTGATCAACAAGTTACAGAAAAGCGCTGCTATTTCATATATCAACTACTGCCTGGCCTTCGCCGGGAGGGGTTTTCACTGAAGACATAATATTTTCCAGTGTTTCCTTCATGCCACTAAATGAATTTGATTTTTTATAAAACCCCTTTATTTTCAGTTCATCTGCAAGTAATATTTCCGCCTCTGTTTTAGAAGTGGACAATAAGATAAAAGGTACATTATTAAATGGAGGTTCGCGCATGCTCAATAGCTCCTCGCGCAATTGAAAGCCGGTAAGTTTGGGCATATTGATATCGCAAAGAATGAACAGCGGCAACGTATCGGATGTTTTTAAAAAATCAAGCGCTGCATGTGGTTTGTCGAACACCATAACCTGGGTGGGATGATACATCAGGCTGGCCATCTCCCGCATCGTTTCAAGATCCTCAAGATCATCATCAATAAAAATGATCGGTTTATTTCCCATAAAACTATTTTGCTATAGCAGAATACAAACGCTACACTCAAAGGTGGGAAATAACGTATACGAAATGTTACATATGTACGCGTAAATCTTACATATATCACAGGTGTAAAAAGATTAAAAATCGGATCCGGAGTAGGTTTTATATATTTTTCCTGATCCCTATTCGTTTTCTTAATGCAGGTGGATCATATTCGGCCCTGATCATACCAACCTGCATCGGAAACAAAGTATAAGTAAAAGTTCCTGATAAAACAGCGGGGTCCTGCATGGCAATATTTTCCGCTTCATCGCTTGTATGAACTTCAATAACAGCCATTGGGAAAGTGCCTTTGGGTTCAAATACCGGCCCATATACGATAGAGCATTTTGCATCGGTTAAACGCTGCCAGTATTCTTTATGGTTATCCATTATATTTTTTTCTGCCTCGTTCTGATCTAAATAAAAATCAGCGCGCGGAGGATATATCTTGTATAAATATTGCTTCTTGTCCATAATATTTTTGCCGGCAGTATATCTATAATAAACTAATGCTTTGAAAAATGATCACGCACAAAAGCATGCTCCTGGTTTTCGGTCATTTTATCGGTTTGCTTTGTCTCGATCTTTATTTTATCAAAATGATGGTCTGCCCTGAGAAGGTTGAACAGTTCCGTTTTCGCACTGGTTGGGCCAAACAGTAACACATCATCGAATTCAAGGATAGCTTTGCCTATTGTTTTGTAATAAGCGGATGTTTCATGATTTTCCTTCTGATGCATTTCCTTTTCGCTCTTTTCAATCGTTTCATCTTTATCATGATGTGTAAATTCAGCGCCGATCATTTTTGTTTCGATCGGCCCGTTTACCAGTTCCATTAAGTGGGCGCTGGCATGATCCATCCAGATGCCGATATGTTTGGTTGTTTTCATTTTATTCTTAATGAAATAATCATGCCGCTAAATCTCTACATAACTGGTAATTTTTCCGTTGGCATATTATTTTGACTAATTGACAAAAAGACGGTATGATAAAACGAGTTGTAAAGCTTGGCGACAATACACATTATAATTTCAACACCTCACCGGATATCTCTTACTGGGCAACAAGATATAATGCCAGTTTAGATGAGATACAGAAGATCTTTACCGATACCGGCAACTCTATTTCAAAAACATTGGAGATCCTGCGGCAGCGGAACCAGGAAGTATAATAGCCGCAAAAAAGATACAATACACGCGCTGAAGGTCATATGTTCCGGAAGCGGGAAGCTAATGCAATCCGGTTCTGCATCACAAAGGTTCGTTCCGTAAATTACTTTGTCAACTTAAGCGCAATATCTAACCGTTGTGCCGCATTATCCCAATTGATGATATTGAATAATGCATCCACAAAATCGGTTCGCTTATTTTTATATTTCAGGTAGTAAGCATGTTCCCATACATCGATCACCAGTAAAGGGATACATCCCCACTGTGTAAGCTTTTCGTGGTTCTCACATTGAAGTACCGTAAGGCTATCGCTGTACGGTTGATACGCTACAATGCCCCATCCGTTTCCATCCACATTTTTAGCAGATTCAGCGATCAACCCTTTTAATTTTTCATAACTACCGAAATTTTTATCGATGCGTTTCAATAATTCACCCGTGGGTTCTGTTTTTTTATTGATGAGGTTTGTCCAGAAAATAGAATGTAAAACATGCGAGGAAAAATGATAGGATAATTTTTTGGTCCAGAAATCTACCGTTTCCAGGTTATTATCATCCATCGCCTTTCTGATCATTTGCAGGTCTTTGTTCGCACCTTTTACTGCGCCGCCGTGATGGAAGGTATAATGCAGATGCATGGTTTCTGCATCCATATACGGTTCAAGAAAATTTTCATTATATGGCAGCGGCTGTAAAATATAATTGCCATTTGCATCCACCAGTTTTTCAATTGGATTGTCAACAAGGTTTTGCGTAAATGCATTACCACCCGTAACCAGTGTGGCTGCTCCAAGCAATGATCCGGATTTGATAAAATGTTTGCGGTCCATAGAATTGTGTGGTAAATAATGATCAGAATGTTGAACGTCAGTAATTGCTGAAGCTACAATAAGATTTTGGAGACATTCTGATGATAAGATAGGGCTGTAAAATGATAACAAGAGAATTGTGAGATCTCGCATAAGTTGTTTACTTTGTTAAGGGACTCCCGGCCCGTGTAAACAAACGCTTATGGAAACAGAGCAGGTCAAACACACGGAACTTACTTTTCAACTGATCGTTGAATCTTCACCCAATGCCATCATCCTCGTTAATAAAGAAGGCAAGATCGCATATATGAACAGCCAGACCGAAAAACTATTCGGGTATGAGCGTTCGGAACTGATCGGCCAAACGGTTGAGCAGTTGATACCTGCAAGATACAGCCAGCACCATCCCGGCTTCCGCAATATGTTTTTCCGGGCGCCTGCTGTACGGTCTATGGGTGTGGGGCGCGAACTTTTTGCTTTACGCAAAGACGGAACAGAATTTCCCATAGAGATAGGGCTCAACCCTGTCGTTACAGTTGATGGTACATTAGTGCTGGCATCCATTATCGACATTACGGAAAGAAAAAAAGCGGAAGAACGTTTCCGGCTGGTGGTGGAATCTGCGCCCAATGCAATGATATTAGTGAACCATGAAGGCATGATCACCCTGGTAAATAAACAAACGGAAATGCTGTTTGGCTACGAGCGAAATGAATTGGTGGGTAATAAACTCGAGATGCTAATCCCGCAACGGTTCAGCGGGAATCATCCGAATCACAGGGAGAGTTTTTTTAAAAAACCGCAAACCCGCGCAATGGGCGCCGGCAGGGATCTTTTCGCCAAAAGAAAAGACGGTACCGAGATACAGGTGGAAATAGGGTTGAACCCGATTGAAACAACAGAAGGGAATATGGTACTTGCTTCCATCATAGATATCACAGAAAGAAAATTACAGGAGATCACACTGAAAAAACAGGTAGAGCTTGAAATAAAAAACAAAGAACTGGAACAGTTTGCTTACGTGGCTTCACACGACCTGCAGGAACCTCTGCGCACAGTTTCGAATTATATGCAGCTGTTTGAAGAGGATTATTCAGAAAAGCTGGACGAACAGGCCTTCAAATACATCCATGCAGTAAACAATGCTACCAGCAGGATGAGTATGCTTATTAAAGCATTATTGGCATTCTCGAAGTTGGGGACCAACCGCAGGCTGGTAAGTGTTGACTGTACAAAACTCGTTAAAGACGTTTTATCAGATCTGCAGAAATTTATTAAAACGTCGGGGGCAGTTATCACTGTTTCAGAACTGCCAACCATAAATGTATATGAAACGGAGATGCGCCAGGTATTTCAAAACCTCATCATGAATGCGATAAAGTTCTGCCGCAAAGGAATTATTCCTGAAGTGAGGGTCGATGCTGAAAAGCTGGCTGATAAATGGCAATTCTCTGTGAAAGATAATGGCATCGGAATTTCAGTTTCGCATTATACACGCATCTTCGAGATCTTTCAGCGCCTGCACACAACTGCCGAATATGAAGGAAATGGGATCGGCCTGGCCAATTGCAAAAAAATTGTGGAACTTCACCAGGGAGAAATATGGGTTGAGTCCACTCCCGGAAAAGGAAGCGAATTCTTTTTTACCATTCCTCCGCTTACAGTATGATCAAAAGAAGCCTTTCATGTATCATGTTGATCGATAATAACCCGGATGATAATTACTATCACCGGCGGGTCATACAAAAACACGACCCCTCTCTCAAAGTAATCGAGATGGATTCTGCAACAGATGCTCTCCACTATCTGCAGTCTGCAGAAATAAACAGCATTCAACCCGATCTGATTTTTCTTGATATAAATATGCCCGGTGTAAATGGTTGGGATTTTATAGAACAGCATAGAGAAAAAAAACAACGATTACATGATCCTTTGATCATTATGCTGACCACTTCAGAGAACCCTGACGACATCAGAAGAGCCAGGCTTTCGGGAGATGTAATCGATTGTATGACAAAACCGTTGACTATCGAAATGCTAAAGAGTGTAAATAAGAAATACTTCGAATAGATCGGTTTTTTTTGTTTAGATTTAAGAGAATATACCGGCATTTTTACTTAAACAGGCATTCTCCCCCCCCGCTGTTTTCAGAAGCATCGCTAATCAGGTTTGTTTCAATTTATGCGAACGCCATTAAAAATATTATTATTAGAGGATAATCCCTCTGATGCTCAGATCGTGCAACGAAAGCTCGAAAAGAACGGCTTGATATTTGAATCATTGCTTGCAATGAACAGGGCAGAATATATTCTTGCCATAGATGAATTTCAACCGGATGTGATCATTTCAGATAATACACTGCCCGATATCAGTGCAACACAAGCGCTTGAAATATACCATCAGCGTTTGTTAAGTATTCCTTTTATCCTTGTAACCGGCACTATATCGGAAGAGTTTGCAGTAGGCATCATTAAACTGGGTGCCGATGATTATATTTTGAAAGACAGGCTAAAAAGATTGCCAACAGCCATTGAGGCGGCACTAGAGAAACGAAATGCCGAAGCTGAAAAGAAAAGAATTGCACAGGAAAGAGAATTTGACCAGGAAAACATGAACGCTTTAATAAACAATACAAAGGATCTGTTGTGGAGTGTTGACAGGGATCTGAAACTGATCACATTCAATAATGCATTTAAGGAAGTTATCGCACACACATCAGGGGAAAAATTTTCCAAAGGAGATTATATTCTCTCCACCCAATTTTCGGATGAACAGGTGATCCGTTATAAACTATTTTATCAGCGTGCATTATCCGGTGAAACTTTCACCATTGTTGATCATTTTGAGTCCCCTCAGGAGCTATGGGCGGAAATTTCCTTTTACCCGATCGTTGAAAACAATGAGGTTGTGGGAACAGCCTGCTTTTCGCGTGATATTACAGAAAGGAAAAGATCACAGGATGCGTTAAAAGCAATGGAAGAGGAAATAGCGCATCAGAAAGTGCAGGAACAAAAAAAGATCACGAGGGCCATCATCAAAGCACAGGAAAAAGAAAGGAACCGCATCGGGCAGGAATTGCATGACAATGTGAACCAGATCCTCGCGGCTACAAAAATGTTTCTGAGCAGGGCAGGCAAAGATGAGCCTACAAAGGCGATCATAAAATACCCGATGGAACTAATTGATAATTCAATTGAAGAAATACGCTTACTAAGCAGCCGGAATGTAACTCCGTTAAAAGATGTTAACTTAAATGAACTTATTAGAACATTGGTTGAGAAAATGGAGATCGGTACAAACATCCATACAATTTTTGAGTACGGAATTGTTGATGACGTACTGGATGATGACCTGAAATTAAATATCTACCGGATCATACAGGAACAGATAAATAACATTATTAAATATTCGGCAGCCAAAAATGTAAACATATCCATCAATGATAAGAAGCAAAATATTTTTGTAATGATCGCAGATGATGGCAACGGTTTCGACATGGGCAAAAAGAGAACAGGGATAGGGCTTGCAAATATGATGAACAGAATAGAGTCTTATAATGGCAACATCGATATCGAAAGCTCGCCGGGCAAAGGTTGTAAGGTACAGGTAACCATTCCGTATGCAACGCACGAATGATTGTTACGGCGCTTGGTTTAGGATCAAACGTAGGAGGATCACTACAAAAAGACCTATTTCGACTAATCCGTTTTCTTTTTTCTGCTATGTTTTGTTTCACTCGCTAATCATTCCTTTACATCCATAACCAAAACTGATGAAAATTTTAATTGCAGATGACCACACAATTGTTCGCAAAGGCGTGAAAATGCTGCTTACCGAAGCCTACCCGTTTACTGAGATCACAGATGTATCTGATTCTATAGATCTGGTGAAGATGCTTTCGAAAGACAAGTGGGACATTATTATCAGCGATGTTTCTATGCCACCCGGCGATTCAGGTATTGAAACAATAAAAAAAATAAAAGAGTATGCACCCGGCAGCCCGGTGCTCATATTAACAATGCATCCAGCCGAAGAATACGCCGTAAGGGCGATCAAGGCAGGCGCTTCGGGTTATCTTTCAAAAAGTGCAGATACGAGTGAGTTCATAAAAGCGGTAAACACGGTATTATCCGGAAGAAAATATTTAAGCGAGGAAGTGGCAGATATTATGGCAGACGCTTTTATGAACGATCACGAAAACCGTTCTGTCGACAGATTATCAAACCGCGAATTTGAAGTTTTCAAATTATTGGCAGCCGGTAAAACAATTTCCCAAATTGCCAAAGATATCTTCCTGAGTTCAAATACGATCAGCACTTTCAGGTCAAAAATATTTGAGAAAATGAGTTTTCATAACAATATGGAACTGATCAAATATGCTGTAGACAATAAACTCGTGTAAGCCTTTATTTTTAATATCCACAATCCCCGCAAACTCCTTTTACCTTGTAAGAGGAGTTTTTGTTTTTATTTATCAGGCGGTCTGTTTATGTTTTACAGCAGCCGGAGACACGCCAAACCTTTCTTTGAACGAGCGGCTGAAGTGTGAAGTATTTTCAAAACCGCTTTCAAAAGCGGCTTCACTCACCGTTTTATCCATAGCACGTAACAGCTGCATGGAATGATCAAGCCGTTTTTCCAGCAACCATTTGCCCGGCGTATTATTAAAATGTTTTTTAAAATCACGTTTAAAAGCCGACAGGCTTCGGTTGGTGAGTTGTGCGTATGCTTCCAGCTTCAGGTTAAAACAATAATTGTCGTCCATTACTTTTTGCAAGGATACCAGTTGCGGTTCCTGCAGCAGTGAAGAAAAATAGGAAAGAAGTTCAGCGTTCCTGTTATTATCGGCGATCGTTAAGATCAGTTCCCTGAACTTTAATTCAAGCAGCGATCGATCCGGGTCGGCATTTTCTTCAAAATACGATAACATGGAACTGAAAAAAGATTCGATCTTTTCGTTCTTTACAACATGTATAACCGGGCCCGATTCTTTCTGGTGGCCGGTAATGGGGATCGATCTGGTTTTTAAGGTATCGCAGATAAATCCGTCGGGAAGAAAAAATATGACCAGGCAAAAAGAAGCATCAAAGAACTGTTCTACGATCGTGGCACCCTTTCTTACAAAAACACAATCCCCTTTTTGCAAATAAAAAGGGCCATGAACGGTATGCCAGGTTTTTTTTCCTTCCGTTACATAAATGATATAATTATGCTGGCTCCAGATATCGGCAAATTTGTTTTCAAGCGGGCAATTATAAAAAGTAAGCAGCGCATCGCCGCACCTGAACAGGCGGAAACGTTCGGGATGTTGTAATTTGAATTCGTAGAAATTAAACATAGCTGGTAAACGGTTAACTGGCTCTTCCGGTTCGGTTCAGGCCAAACCTCATTTGAACTTTTAAGCAATATTTGTGGACTTCAGAGTATTACCTGCCAATCAAACGGTGTATACTTTTGCGTTTTTATTCACTGCCGTCAAAGCGGTTTTATTTTCAAATGTAAAAACAAAAAACAATATGAATCCAAACAAAGCTTTATGGGAAAAAGGAGACTTTACCCGGATCGCAGATACCATGCGTGAAAGTGGTGCAGCGCTTGTTGCGAAAGCAGGCATTACAAAAGGTATGAAAGTACTTGATCTCGGTTGCGGCGATGGCACCACTGCCATACCTGCAGCAAAACTAAACGCCGAGGTATTAGGTGTAGATATCGCACAAAACCTTGTTGAAGCGGGAAATGCGCGCGCAAAAAAAGAAGGGCTTGCCAATATCGGTTTCCAGGAAGGGGATGCGATTGACCTGAAAGGCCTGGAAGATAAAAGTTTTGATCTTGTGATCAGTATTTTCGGCGCTATGTTCGCACCAAAACCTTTCGAAGTGGCGCAATCAATGGTTCGCGTTACACGCCCGGGCGGAAGAATAATAATGGGTAACTGGATACCAGGCGATCCTACCCTGGTGGCCCAGGTATTGAAGATCTGTTCGGCCTATACGCCTCCGCCGCCGGAAGGTTTTATCAGCCCGATGTTATGGGGTATAGAAAGCCATATTGTTGAACGGTTTGAAAAAGCCGGTATAGCAAAAGAAAATATCAAAGCAGTAAAAGATACTTTCGTCTTTAATGCACCATGTTCGCCTGCAGAATTTGTACAAATGTTCAAATTATATTACGGCCCTACGATGAACGCTTTTGAAGCGGCTGACAAAAATGGCAAAGCCGCAGGCTTACAGCACGAATTAGAACAGCTGTTTAAAAGCCAGAACCAAAGCGGTACAGAAGGGCATACATCTATTCCTGCCACTTTTATGCTGGTAACGGTTACACGATGATCTTTTAAATGAATAAGTGGCTGGTGTAATAGAACCAATTTATGAAACCGGCCACTTTTATTAATTGCTCAACCGGTAATTTCTGCCGGAGCGGGTCTTTTATTTCGAAAAAAAATAAACAATGAAATTTTTTGTGCTTCATAAAGCAGCCATGCATGCATCGCTCAATTTTTTTATTATTATCGCTCGGTCGCTCGAACGTTTCTCTCATTTTTTACAGGTCGATTTTATGGAACTGCTGCGGCATTTTATAAAGCAGGCGGTTTAGTATTTTGACAGTTGGTTGATGAAAATAAAAAAGCTTACATAAAATATGTAAGCTTTTGTTTAGAGTGGAGAGTATCGGGGTCGAACCGACGACCTCTTGCATGCCATGCAAGCGCTCTAGCCAACTGAGCTAACCCCCCGTATTTCAAAAACATTCTTTCAAAAACATTCTTTCAAAAATAAAAATCAACGACCTTCCCGCAATTCTGCGGGACGCTCTAGCCAACTGAGCTAACCCCGGGTGGATTGCAAATGTATAGGGTGATGCGGTGATAGCAAAATATTAGTTACGGCCTTTCGCGGAACGAAGCAATAACGGGATCTACACCCATCCCTTATTCCGATAATCATCAAACCCAATCTTCAACGCCTCCTTTATCTGCGCATAAATTACCGGGTCGTGTTTTTTAATGTGGAAGCAGGCTTTGCCTTTTAAACATTTTAGCAGTTCGGGTTTTATTTTGTTGCGTACTGGCGTATTCATGTAAACGGGCATATAATAAAATCCTACATAGCCTTTTTGTATCAGTGCAGATACGAACCACATCTCCGGTTTTTTTCTGCCGTCAATTTCTACTGCGCGGTGGTTTATGAGCAGTGCTTTGCCGGGTACGCCGCCGTGCAGTTTCATGTCGCCTTTTATATAAGGCACGAACATGGCTTTGATGGTTTCGAAAATGGGTACCAGGTTTGGTTGGCCGCCTGATTTATCGGCGTATTTGATCCTGTTATCTTTATCGGCTTCGATGGATCTTTTTACGGCTGCTTTTTTTGCGGGTGTTTTTGGAGCGGTTTTCTTTACTGCTTTTTTTGCCGCCTTTTTAGCAACCTTTTTAGGAGCATTTTTTTGCTTAAAAGCTGAAGCTGGATTTGCCATGTGAATTAATTTTTCTCAAGATAGAAAACCCATACCGAATTGTCAATGCTGATAGCATCCTTAAAACGCTCGCCGTGTACCTTCGTGTAAGCCTTCGTGTTCCTTTGTGGTTTAAAATATTTGCACACGCTTTTAACCGCAAAGGAACACAGAGGTTTACACAGAGGAACGCAAAGGGGTTAAAACTAAAAGATCCGCCGAACCATAGTTCCGCGGATCTTTTAGTCTTACATCTGACAACTATCATCTACTCCCAGATCTCTCCCTTCCCATCCAGCCACAACTTCACCGACTCGGTTGTAACCGATTTCGGCCTTTCGAGCGGGAATGCGAGGGCCCTGTCCCAGCAAAGGCTGGCGAGCACGCCGAGTGCACGGCTTACTGCGAAGAGAACGGTATAAAATTCATATTCAACCAGGCCAAAATGAACAAGCAATGCACCGCTGTGTGCATCCACATTGGGCCATGGGTTTTTTATTTTGCCGAGCGATTGTAAAATGGGCGGAACTGTGTCGTAAATCTTCCAGACGGTGTTCACTAATTTATCATCGGGCATATGTTTTTTGCCAAACTCCATCTGTGCAGTAAAACGCGGATCTGTTTTGCGTAACACTGCATGCCCATAACCCGGCACTACTTTACCGGATGAAATGGTTTTCTGCACATAATCCGCGATCTGTTCTTTACTCGGGTCATCAGTACCCAACTGCTCCTGCATTTCAAAGATCCATTTGATCACTTCCTGATTCGCCAATCCATGCAGCGGGCCGGCCAGCCCATTCATGCCGGCTGCATAACTTAAGAACGGATCACTCAAAGCGGAGCCAACCAGATGCGTTGTGTGTGCAGATACATTTCCGCCTTCATGGTCGGAATGTATGGTCATATATAAACGCATCAGTTCTTTAAAACTTTCATCTTCATAACCCATCATGTGTGCAAGGTTGCCTGCCCAGTCGAGCAATCCATTGGGTTGTATGTGTTCGTTATTTTTATATTTTCTGCGATAGATGTAAGCGGCAATACGTGGCAGGCGCGAGATCAGATCCATTGAATCATCATACACACTATCCCAGTAATCTTTTTTACTAACGCCTTTTGCGTAGGCTTTTGCAAAATGGCTTTCTGTTTGCAATGCCATTACACCCGTAACAAACATGGTCATCGGGTGTGCGCTTACAGGCAATGCATCGATGGTGGCAAATACATAATTGGGTACATGGCTGCGGCGCTGCCAGGTGCTGGTCATGTGGTTTACATCTTCTTCTGTAGGCAGTTCGCCTATGAGCATTAAATAAAACAATCCTTCAGGCAAAGGTTCACCATCGCTGTGGGCTTTGGGAAGTTTTTGCTGAAGCTCAGGAATAGAATACCCGCGGAAACGGATCCCTTCCTGTGCATCCAATAAACTGGTTTCTGTTACGAGGCCGGTAATGCCGCGCATACCCTGGTAAACCTGTGCTAAGGTTACTTCGCCTATCTTTTTATTTCCATGTTCTTTAAGCAGATCCTTGATCTCTGCGGATGAAATGTCTGCCTTTGCTTTGAACCGGTCTTTTACTATTCCCATGACTGATTATTTTATGATGAGCCTTTTATAACCGTTTTCAAACGATCGTAGAAAGGTTTTTTTACAGGCGATAAAGGTAAAACAACTTGCCTTGCGTAGCAAAACAATTAGGTGTTAAGTTATGAGTACTAAGTTATAAGTAGTAAGTTATAAGTGGGGAGTGTTGGTTTATTTCCTGCCGATCGTTACCTACTTATAACTTACTACTTATCACTTATCACTTATTTAGGCGCTTTACGGTATAGATAGACCACCACAAACACAAATAACAGGTTAGGTATCCATGCGGCGATGAGTGGCGGAAGGTTTCCTTTGGTAGAAAAGATGGTGGAGAAACGGTCGGTAATAATGAACAAAGCTGCGATCATAAAACCTACGGCAAGGTGTACGCCGCTTCCTCCCCTTACTTTGCGGCCTGCTACAATTCCACCGATCAGCGTTAATAGAAAAACGGTTATACAGGTGGCGCTTCTCCGGTAGAGTTCTACTTTCAGGTCGTTCAGCCCTTCGGAACCGCGCAATTCTTCGAGTGTAATAAATCGTTGCAGGTCGGGCGAAGTGAGTTTATCTTTTGTGTATTTATCGCGGCTGAGATCGTACGGTTTAAAATTGAAATTCATGAACCGTATCGCCTCCATTGCTACCTGCTCTTTTAATGGCAACAGTTTTCTGTCGATCAGCGATTCGAGCCTCCATTTCTTTGTGGTGGTGTCCCACGAAATACCATCGGCCCTTGTATTCTGTACTACTTTATTGCCCTGCACTTTATACATAAAAAAAGGGCCGCCTTTTTTTCCCAACGTATCATAACCATAAATACCGGCATACGTAAATGAATCGATGCGTAAATAAATATTACTGCTGGTACTTACCAGCGCGTTGTAAGAATTGTTGTTGTCGATATACTTCGCTTCAAAACTGCCGCGGATCTGGTTGGCGCGCGGCACCACGTATTGATTGGCGAACCATAACAGAACAGCCAGGAACGCGCCGCCAATGATATACGGGCGCAGCCACCGGCCATACGTGGTTCCGCTTGCCAGTATGGCAATGATCTCGCTCTTGCCCGCCATTTTGGAAGTAAAAAAAATCACAGCGATAAAAACAAACAACGGAAACAGCAGTGCAATGATATGCGGAATAAAACCGAAATAATATAAAGTGATGATCTTTTTAACACCCAATCCCGATTTTACAAAATCATCCGTCTTCTCACTTATATCCACCACTACTGCAATCAATGCAAACAGGAAAATGGCAAAGAAGAAAGTAGTTAAGAATTTTTTTAGTATGTACCAGTCGAGTTTCTTCATGGTTGTTGGGGGAAAGTTAATAGTTAATAGTTAAAAGTTAATAGTCAGGCCAACTATTAACTTTTAACTATTCACTTTTAACTATTCAGAGCCTGCGTTTCACCACTTCAATCATATCATTCTTCCACGTTGTAAAGTTCCCATCCAGTATTTGCTTCCTCGCTTCACCTATCAGCCATAAATAAAATGATAAGTTCTGGATGCTCGCGAGTTGTAAGCCTAATATCTCATCTGCTACAAATAAATGGCGGAGATAGGCTTTACTGTAATATTGACTCATTTCATTGGGCAACCCCGGGTCGATGGGTGAAAAATCTGAGGCGAATTTTTTGTTGCGGATATTGATCACGCCCTGCGTGGTAAACAACATTCCATTGCGGCCATTGCGCGTGGGCATTACGCAATCGAACATATCAACACCCCTGTCGATCCCTTCCAGCAGGTTCCATGGCGTTCCTACGCCCATTAAATACCTTGGTTTGGCAGCAGGTAAAATATCACAACACATTTCTGTAAAACCATACATCATTTCTTCCGGTTCGCCCACACTGAGTCCTCCGATCGCATTGCCTGTTGCATTTTTTGATGCAATGTATTCGCAGGATGCTTTGCGGAGATCTTCATAAGTACTGCCTTGCACGATCGGAAAAAGATTTTGTGTGTACCCATATTTATCGGGTGTTTCAGCCAGCCTTGCAAAACACCTGTCGAGCCAGCGGTGTGTAAGTTCCATACTTTTTTTTGCGTAAGCATAATCGCTCGGGTAGGGCGGGCACTCATCAAATGCCATAATGATATCTGCACCGATACTGCGCTGGATATCCATTACATTTTCGGGACTAAACAAATGCCTGCTGCCATCGATATGCGATTGAAACATCACGCCTTCTTCTTTTATCTTACGGTTTGCTGCGAGAGAAAAAACCTGGTAGCCGCCGCTGTCGGTAAGTATGGGCCTGTCCCATCCGTTGAATTTATGCAACCCGCCCGCAGCTTCCAGCACTTCTGTTCCGGGGCGCAGGTATAAATGATAGGTGTTGCCGAGAATGATCTGTGCGTTGATATCCTGTTTCAATTGTTGCTGGGTAACTGCTTTTACGCTACCCACCGTACCTACCGGCATAAATATAGGCGTGCGTATCTCACCATGGTCTGTGGTTATTTTGCCGGCCCTTGCTTTGGAGCCTTCTGCGGTTGATAATAACTGAAAATCCAATATAGCCATGCGGCAAAAGTAATTATTAGTTTGTGGTTTGCTGTTGATATAAAACCGGGATGTCTGGAAAATTTCACGCAAAGGCGCAAAGGAAAAGTAAGGCGCGAAGTTTAGCTTTCTGAACTTTGCCCTTTATGCGCCTTTGCATGAAACCAATCGTGAATAAAACCATCAACGACAGACTGCAAACCACAAACTTTCACATATTTTTGCCGCATGGCAATACCTCCCATCGTCTGGATAATTTTTTTCTATGCTTTTTGTGCAGTGATCGCGATACAGGTTTTTTATTACCTGTATTTTTTCAGCCGCCTTGCATTTTACAAAGAACCCTTGCGTGAGAATACACATGAGCACCCGGTATCCGTAGTGATCTGTGCACGTGATGAAGCGGATAACCTGTCAAAGAATTTACCCGGTGTGCTTGTGCAGGATTATAAAACCACGCATGAAGTAATTATTGTAAATGATAATTCTGCAGATGAAGGAAGATATGTGATAGATGAATTTCAGAAATCATTCAAGAACATCAATCATATTCATTTAACGCAGGAAGCAAAGATGATCAGCGGAAAAAAATTTCCATTGTCTATCGGCATCAAAAGCGCGAAGTATGAAATTGTTTTATTAACCGATGCCGATTGCACACCCGCTTCAGAATTCTGGATGCAGAAGATACAGGATGCATATGATGATGACACGGAGATCGTACTGGGCTATGGAGCCTATCACAAAAGGCCCGGGCTGCTAAATACACTCATACGGTTTGAAACCTTTCATACCGCTATTCAATACCTCTCGTATGCTCTGGCAGGCAAGCCTTACATGGGTGTGGGAAGGAATTTGAGTTACAAGAAAGATGTATTCCTTCGTAACAAAGGGTTCTCATCCATCAATCAGATACCAAGCGGCGATGATGACCTGTTCATCAACCAGGTAGCTACTAAAAAAAATACGGCCATTGTGATCGATCATGAGGCACACACGATCAGCGAAGCAAAAAAAAGATGGAGCGATTGGATGCGGCAAAAATACCGCCACTATACCACGGGCAAATATTATAAACCGGTACACAAATTTTTACTCGGCTTGTATTCAATGAGTTTGTTTTTGATTTACCCGTTACTCGCTGTATCCATTATCTTTTTTAACTGGTGGATCGCACTGGCTGTTTTTGGTGTGCGATTGATCGTACAGTCGATCGTTTTTTATAAAGGAATGAAAAAATTAAACGAGAGCGATCTCTGGCCCTGGTTTTTATTTCTTGATATCTGGATGTTCTTTTATTTCATCTTTACCCTGCCCGCCATATGGAAAGCTCCCCGCAAAAACTGGGCTTGATTCAGAAATATTTTGCTGATTTTACCGAACAGCAGGTGATGCAATTCAATGCACTGGAAGGATTGTATAAAGAATGGAACGCGCAGATCAATGTGATCTCAAGAAAAGATATTGATAGTATTTACCTGCACCATATACTGCATTCATTAAGCATTGCTGCCATTGCAGATCTTCAACCCGGCACACAGGTGATTGATATCGGTTGCGGCGGCGGTTTTCCCGGTGTGCCGTTAGCGATCTTTTTTCCGCAGGTTACATTTTATCTGGTAGACAGTATCGCAAAAAAATTAAAAGTAGTAGACGCTGTCTGCGAAGGCGCCAGCATAAAAAATATCACCACGCAGCATACACGAGCAGAAGATATCAAGAATAAAAAATTCGATTACGCCATTTCACGCGCCGTTGCACCATTAAAAGATCTATGGAAATGGGCATCGCCATTATTGAAAAAAGATCACAGCAAACCATTGCCCAACGGGCTTATCTGCCTCAAAGGCGGCGACCTTGCACAGGAGATCTTTGAAAGCGGGCTCCGGCCAAAGATGATGCCGATATTTAAAATATTTCCCGAAGAATATTTTGAAGAGAAGTATGTGCTGCATGTAGCGAAGTGAGATCGTGAGTCGTGAGACGGGAGTCGTGAGTAGATAATCCTTCTTCACTCACGACTCACGACTCACGTCTCACGTCTCACGCTCACTAATCAGGTATCACAAGTTTATTATTTGTCCTGTTCACATCCGCCAAACGCTGGCTCGGGTCTATTTCAACTGATTTGATATCCTGGATGCTATGCGTTGTTGAAAAAGCATATTCAGGGTTCGTCCATTTCCATTCATCGTGCACGGTTCTGGGAATATTATTTTCTGCAGGCTTCTCGCCATACATCATGCTCAATGGTATATAATGCATTTCCTGGCTGCCGTCTTTAAATGTAACGAGCACATCAACCGGCATCGGCATTTTGCCCACGCGTTTGATGGTGATCATTGTCTTGCCGTCTTTCACATTAATATCACCCACTGCATAATCAATTGTTTTGGTTGTGTAGATCCAGTATTCTTTATACCAGTCGAGCTCCATGCCACTCACTTTTTCAGCCACACGGATAAAATCATTCGGGTTCGGATGTTTGAAGCGCCATGTATTGTAATAAGCAAGCAATATTTTATCGCGGACACTATCGCCAACAATATATCCCAGTTGCGACATAAACACAGCGCCCTTACTATACGCAGCATTGCTGTAAGCATAGTTGGTATTGTAATGATCGGAATGTGTGCTGGCGGGCTCTTCCAGCCCACTCTTGGCCAGATTATAATAACCGCGGTATGATGCGGTGAACCAGAAACCCGGCGCATTGCGAAGTGTGGCCATTACACGTGTGCTGGCATAATCGGTAAAGCCTTCATCCATCCATGGATATAAAGATTCGTTCGTGCCCATCATCATCTGGTACCAGGAATGCATCCATTCATGCAGCGCAGTGCCGATGCTTGCGTTTACGATCAATGTAGCCATCGGGTATTCCATACCGCCATCGCCACCCTGTACAAATGAATAGGTCTTATAAGGATACGGGCCGAATGTTCTGGCAATGATGGGATAAGCAAGCGCAGTTGTATCAGCAACTTTCTGCCAACGATCCTCGAGCGAATCAACGGCTTTATAAATTACACGGATCAACGGGCCGTCTTTTGGTGTGCGTGTGATCATTTTATAATTCGGATCGGCAGCCCACATAAAATCATGCACGTTGTATGCCTGCCATTTCCATGTTACTGTTTTATTTGGATTTGGTTTTACCGGTGTGACGGCTGCCTGGTAACCAAAACCAACATCGTTCGGGTTTTGCAGGTCGCCACCCGCAGCAACCATATAGGTTTTATCGATCGTGATGTTAACATCATAATCCCCCCACACACCATAGAATTCACGTGCGATATATGGATTGGCATTCCATCCCTGGTAATCGTACTCAACCATTTTAGGATACCACTGGCTCATGCTGTAACGGATGCCTTCTTTATTATCGCGCCCGCTTCTGCGGATCTGGATGGGAACCTGTGCTTCAAACACAACATCCATCTGCACTTTTGAGTGTGGAAGAATGGGTTTGTTTAACAATACTTCTAAAATAGTTTCATGTTCTTTTAATGTTTGTGCAACACCATTGATGGTAATACTTTTTACTCTTTGATAACCGATCTCTTCAGGTGTTAGTTTGCTGATCCTGTCTTTTACGCGCGCATCCCAATCCAGGCCATCGCTTCTGCGAGAAGGTTCGGCGAGAACTGTTTTACCGAGTTCCCTGCTGCGCACATCCATGCTGCTGCCGGGTTGAAACGCATTCCAGTATAAATGAAAATAAACTTTCGATAAAGTATCGGGCGAGTTATTGGTGTACTCTAATTTTTCTGTTCCGCTGAAACGGTTCGTTACCACATCCATGTTTACATTGATCACATATTTGATTCGCTGCTGCCAGCGGTCGGGTTGAGCGGTGGCGGATGTTAGTTGACAGATAGCAGATGACAGGAGGAAGATTACAAATAATTGTTTTCTCATATTCGGGGGTGATTTTCGTATGGGTAAATATCAGCAAAAAAATTAAAACTGATTCGATTGACGGTTTGTTTCAGCAACTCAAATACTTCATCCAATATCTGCCATCCGTCATCTGCCATCCAACAACTATTCTTCCTCCCTACCCGCCACCACAATCACAATCTCCCCTTTCACCGTTTTCGCTTTAAAGTGATCGGCCACTTGGCGGAGCGTGCCGCGTTTATTCTCTTCAAACATCTTTGTGAGTTCGCGGCTCACGCAACAATCTCTTTCGGCGCCAAAGTATTGAATAAATTCTTCGAGTGTTTTTACCAGCCGCATCGGGCTCTCATAAAAGATCATGGTTCTTTCTTCACCCGCCAGCTTTTTCATCATCGTTTGCCTTCCTTTCTTTAAAGGAAGAAATCCTTCAAATGCAAAACGGTTGGCAGGTATGCCGCTGTTCACCAATGCGGGAACAAAAGCTGCGGCGCCGGGCAGGCATTCAACTTTTACTTCCTGTTTGATACATTCACGTACGAGTAAAAAAGCGGGATCAGAAATACCCGGTGTGCCTGCATCTGTTATCAGCGCCATCGTTTTTCCCGAACGTAACTGGTCAACAATATGCTGCACGATTTTATGTTCGTTATGCTGATGATACGGAGAAAGCGGTTTCTGAATATTATAATGATTCAGCAACTTGGAAGAAGTGCGCGTATCCTCACACAATATCACATCCACCTGCTGCAGCACTTCGAGAGAACGAAGGGTGATGTCTTTGAGATTGCCGAGTGGTGTGGGGATTAAATAAAGCAAGAGTTAGAAGTTAGAAGTCTGGAGACTGGAGTTGGGAGTAACTTCAGTCTCCAGACTCCAGATTCCAGACTGAATTAATTGATCATTTCAATTTCATAGAACTCCATCACGGGATTGGCCAGTAATTTCTTACTCGCATCTTCTGCCAGTTGTTTTGCATGCGTTTCGCTGTCGGCATCGATCTGTAAAGTAATGTGTTTACCAACACGCACATCTGATACTGCGGCGAGGCCAAGGTTTTGCAAACCGCCTAATACTGCTTTGCCCTGCGGGTCGAGCAGGTCTTTTAACGGCATTACTTTGATCTGAACATTATAGGTCATGATTCGGGTTGTTTGAGTGTTAAAGATAGAATTACGTAAGCAATAAATGTGATAGGAACCGACAGCCAGCCAAAACTCAGTGCGCCTGCAAGCAAAACAACAGCGAGTACTAAGAACGGAAGTAATTTTTTCAGCGTAACGCCTGAAAATTTCATTGCAAGCATCGGAAGTTTTGAAACCATTAAATAGCTGATGATGATCACAACTGCATACCAGAACCATTTGTTCAGTAATATGCGGATCACCGTATCATTATTCGAATACCAGTAGATCAGCGGAAAAGAGGCAAACAACAAACCCGCTGCGGGAATGGGAACGCCTTTAAAACCGTGGCTCTGCGATGTATCAATATTAAACCGAGCCAGCCGGTATGCGCCGGCGCAGGGAAGAATAAATGCAGGCAATAACCAGAGGGTGTTGATATCGAGCCCGCCCGCCTGCTGCGCATAGCTTAAACGTAAGAATTGATAAGCGATCAGCCCGGGCGCCACGCCAAAACTTACGGCATCGGCAAGTGAATCCAGTTGTTTGCCTAACTCTGACGGCACTTTTAATAACCGTGCAATAAACCCATCCAGAAAATCAACCAATGCAGCGATGCCGATGAACAGGCTCGCCATATAAATTTTTTCAGGGATAGCAACAAGATTTTCTCCATTGGAATCAACAGAAATTGTCAGGCCCGTTTGCATGATGCAGACGATAGCAATGCATCCCGCAAAGAGATTGAGCAACGTGAATAAGTTAGGTATCTGTTTCATGATTTCTGTTAATAACAATCGTTTATCGGCGGCCGGTGTAAATATAATTTATGAAACCAGTATTCCTGTTATTTTGCCGGGCACTTCAACGAGTGGAAAATATTATTGTTCATATAATGATTCCGGGACTTTAGTCCCCGGTACGTTACGATCACTTCAGATTCCATTTACAAAAACATTTCTACACCAGGGACTGAAGTCCCGAAGGCAAAAAGTAATAAGACATTCCGTGATCCACGCTCGAAAGAGCGCCTACAATAAAAAAATACCTGAACAGCACCTTCCGGTAACAATTATTTTCTTTTCATTAAAGTTTCGATCTCTTCAACAGTTATCGGAATGTTCTTCATTAGATCCTGGTTACCATTGCGCGTGATCCAGAAATTATTCTCAATACGGATACCCATTTTTTCTTCTTCAATATAAATACCCGGCTCTATCGTAAATAACATACCGGCTTTAACCGGTTCTGTCCGTGTGCCGAGATCATGCACATCCAATCCTAAATGATGCGAGATGCCATGGTATAAATATTTTCTGTAGGCACGGTTTTCTTTGTCTTCATTCTTCACTTCCGATTTTCGCAGCAAGCCGATCTTCAGGAATTGTTGTGTGGCTTCCTCTCCTACTTTTTCTGTATAATCCAGAATAGAAATACCTGGTTTTAAAATGCTCTTTGCATAGTTATGTAAATGAAGACAGGCATTATACACCGTTTTCTGCCTGCGTCCGAATTTACCGTTTACCGGGATGGTGCGGGTAAGATCTGCGCAGTAATTGCCATATTCTGCGCCAAAATCCATCAATATCAATTCGCCATCTTTACATTCGCCGTTGTTGGAAACATAATGCAGCGTGCGTGCATTATCGCCGCTGGCAATGATGCTGCCATATGCCGGGCCGGTAGCGCGCTGGCTGAGAAAACTGTGCCAGATCTCCGCTTCAATTTCATATTCGGTTACACCGGGTTTGATAAATTGTAATAACCGGCGGAAAGTAGTGTCAGTAATATCGATCGCTTTTTGCACTACTTCAATTTCCTCTTTCGTTTTAATGCTGCGCAGTTCTTTCATGATCTTTGCAGCGCGTTGAAAAGAATGCAGCGGATAAGCGGCTTTCATATCATCTATAAAACGGTACTCGCGGCTGCGGACATGGCTTGCTTTGCGGTCGTTTTCGTTTGAATCTAAATAAATATGGTCGGCCAGATGTATCCAGGTCTGCAAAGGCGCATCCAGTGTATCGAGCCATACGATTGTTGAGATGCCCGACATAGCCGCCGCTTCTTTTGCACGAAGCCTTTTGCCGTCCCATTTTTCTTTTAGTTCATTGGGGCGCACCAGCACCAGCACTTCCCTGTACTTGGGATCGGGATTACCGGGAAATAAAACCACCATCGAATCTTCCTGTGTAATACCGCTGAGCCAGAAAAGATCGGTGTTCTGTTTAAAAGAATGCAGTGCATCGCCGTTTGCGGGCCATTCATCATTGCTTACAAAAACCGCAATGCTGTTGGGCAGCATTTCTTTTATAAAACGTTTGCGGTTATTGATAAAGATCTCCGGGTTCAGTGGCAGGTATTTCATTGAGGGTTGATTGATGGATGCAAGATATTTCTTTTAGATGATAGTCCATAGAACATGGGCTATGGGCAATGGACTACAGTCTATCAACCTCCATCCATTGTTAAAAAAATAAAAAAACGGCGCCTGTTGTAACTTAATACGAATTCGATCGTATATTTACTACGAAATAATTCGTTTATTTAACTTTTAAAAGAACTCGTATGAAACCTACTCACCTTAAATGGCTTATGGCAGCGGGGTTTGCCTGTACCGTCATCACACTCCTTTCATGGAAAAGAACGGATTCCACCATGCCGGTTAAACCTTATTCGATCCATGCGCAGGACGATACCACGGTTCCGCACAAAAGATCGCTTGAGAAAAAAGAATATAAGATCGGCGACCTTGATGAAGCCATGAAAGAACTTGACCGCGCCATGTTATCAATGGATAATAACGTGAAGATCGACATGAGCAAAATGGACAAAGAAATAAAAGCTGCTTTGGAAGAAGTGAAAAAAATAGACTTCGAAAAGATAGGCCGCGAAGTAGAAGCATCGATGAAAAAAATTGACTGGGAAAAAACACGCGTTGAAGTTGACAAAGCCATGCGCGAGGCCGAAGTGAAAATGAAAGACATCGATATGAAGAAAATTGAAAAGGAGATAGAGAAGGCAAAAGAAGATATCTCTGCGGCAAAGATCGAATCGCACATTGATATGGAAAAGATCAAACGTAGCGTGGATGAAGGTTTGGCAGGCGCCAGAGTTGGGCTTGAAAAAGCAAAGAAAGAATTATCGCTGATGAAAGAATTTACCGAGGCTCTTGAAAAAGACGGATTGATCAACCGCAAAAAAGGTTATAAGATCGAAATAAAAGATGGCCAGTTATTCATCAACGGCACCAAACAAACGAAAGAAGTGAATGATAAATACCGGAAGTATTTTAAAGATGAAGATTATACTATCAAAAATGATGGAGATAGCATTTCGAATCTGTAATGTTGTGCCACTCAGTTGTTCGGTAGTAAGAGTGTTGAATATATTTTCTCCGCGTCTTAGCGCCGCTGCGGTAAAAAATAACCGCGGAGGCGCTGAGACGCAGGTTTGAGTTACATACAACTGCAATTCATCCTAAAACTTCACAGTCGGGCACTTCACCGCTTTGCTTGCGCTTGATGGGAACAAGCCGCTTTTTACAATAGATATCTCGTACGCACCCATTGTACCGTTAAGTCCGCCGAGGCTTGAAGTAGTTGCATCGTAATTAACCGTAAACTTCAGGTCGTTTACCTGGTAGCCTACCATTGGTATGAGCGCATCGTTATTTCGGTAATATAATCCGAGTATCAGCTGGCTCTGGCCGTCGCCGGTAAGGTCGCGGTTGGCATTCAGTCCCAGCACGGTTTCCCAGGCATTGCCCATTTTGCTTACATAAACATTCGGGTTCACGATCCATACATCCTGCACTTTGATACTGCTGTTTACAAAAGCTGTGTACCTTCTTTCCACACGGTTATCAGAAACGCTTGGATCAAAAAAACTTTCGCGTGGTGTATTAATATGCATGATGCTTACACCTGCATTGAAATAAACATTCTCTGAAGCAAAATAGGCATAATTCAATCCCATCTGCAGATCGAGGTAAGAGGTCTGGCTGTAAGCGAAAGGCTCATTCGATGGAACATTGATATCAAAAAAACTTCCGTTCCACTGATCATCAAAAGTAAGTTTAGTTATGTCGATGCGTTTGCTTACAAAACCCAAACCAAAACCGCCGCTGAGCAAACTGTTATAACCGATCATCTGGTGATAGGCAACAGTTGCATAGCCCCTGGTTGATGTAAGGCTGCCCGTACCCGCAACATCTTTGAGGATAGAAGCGCCCACTCCCATCCATCCATTTTCAAAACGGTTGGTGAAAAGTTTTGTATCGCCCCATGCACTCATGGTTTTATAAGGCGTGCCCACACTGGCCCATTGGTTGCGGTAATTGCCACCTACCCTGAAATCGTAATCGGGATTAAAACCCGTATTGGCAGGGTTCACCAGCAATGGCGCATTAAAGTATTGCGAGAAATGAAGATCCTGCGCACACACATGCATGGCCGTTGCGGCAAGCATCATCACAAATAATATTTTTTTCTTTCTACACATATCGCAAATTACCTGAGCAAAGTAATGTCTCCTTTTTTAGTGATCTTCTCTTTGCTGCCGAATTCTACCAGCAATGTATAATGATATACATCCTGCGGCTGCATTTTTCCTTTGTATGTTCCGTCCCATCCCTCGGCCGGATCTGTTCCCTGGTAAACAACGGCGCCCCAGCGGTTATAGATCGTCCATGTCATTTTATCAATACCATATCCGCGAACATAAATCTTATCATTGCGCCCATCACCGTTTGGTGTAAATGCATTGGCCACATCGAGTACGCTGTTAACGGTAACGGATACCGGCTGGCAACTCGTATCGCTGCAGCCGGCATTATTAAATACAACCATACATATATTGTAAGTGCCGGATGCATTGTATTGATGGCCGAATACCGTATCCTGCCTGATCGTGATCAATGAGTCGCCGTCGCCAAATAACCACTTAAAACTTGTGCCACCGGACGACGTATTTGTAAATGATACCGGCACATTGGGTTGCGATGGCTGCGGCGAATAAGTAAATGATGATGTTGGCAGCGCGCTCACCGTAATAGTAAAGTAAGCTGATGTATCCGTTTTATTACAGGTATTTGTATCCACAGCGATCAGGCGCACCTGGTATGATCCGATATTATTGTATAAATGTTGCGGATCGCTTACGGATGATGTGGTTCGATCGCCAAAATCCCATGTAAAGCTGCTGCCGCCTAATGAAGTATTGGTAAAGGATGCGGTATAAGGCACACAACCCGCCGGAGGTGTTTGAAACTGTGCCTTCACGTTAGTAGCGATGCGGATCTGCTGCACGGCGCTATCGGGTTGATTGCAATAATTTGTGTCTACAAGCACCAGGTGAATATTATACGTTCCCGGCGCTGCATAAGTATGCGTTACAGAACCGCTGCCGGCGATTTGTGTGGTTCCATCACCAAAATCCCAACGGAAACTATTTAAGGCAAATGGCCTGATGGCAACTGAATTATTGGTGAACTGGTAAGCCAGTGACGAACATGGCGGCAATTTGGTTGAAGTAAAAGCCAATGCAGCTTTATCGTTCCTTACACGCATGGTGATAAATGCCGTATCCTCAATATTGCAACTGCTCGAATCAACCGATATCAATTTTACCCTGTACAAACCGATCGTATTGAATGTGTGCGAAATTGTTGGTACCGTTGTAGTAACGGGTGAACTGCCATCATTAAAATCCCAGATATATTGTTTCCCCATGGCAAGCGTATCCGTAAAATCTGCTGTTAACGGAACACAGCCTGAAGTATCACGCGGTACCCCGTTTATTGAAGCTGAAAGGCCTGCACCGATACCTGCAAGGTTGAACGCAATTTTTATCGCTGCCAGGTTACATCCACTGGATGCATTTGTTGCTGACCATACGCCCGGTGTAGTAGGGAACTTGGGTTTGGGTGCACTGCAGTTGGCACAAATAGCCTGGTAGATAACACCATTCCTGTCGAAACGGCTTGTACCTCCATCTACATGCTCGCCAAAACCACCCGACTGGCCAAAGAAACTTCCGTACAATTGCGACTTTGCATTTTTCTCCAGAACGAAAAAATAGAAATCGCTGTTATCTGTTGTTTTCTGATAGGCATCACTTGTAATACTAAGGCCATTGGTTCCGCTGTTAGGGAACTGGTCTTCATAATCGGTTGTGCCGCCCCATCCGGATACATATACGTTTTCGCAACGGTCAACAAGAAATGCGGTAAGTGATATATTAGGATTTGCAGCGCCCGATCCGAATACAGTTGAATACACAAAATCTGAGAGATCGGGTTTTAATTTTGCAATGAACTGTTTTCCGCCCGGCTGGCTGAAAGTGGCGTTAACAACGGGCCACGCACCTGTAGTTGTTCCGGCGATATAAGGGAATCCGAATTTATCAAACTGAATTCCGTATATCATATCATTACCGCTTGTTCCGAAATAACCGTTACGCACCAAAACACCATCGCTGGTGTATTCAGAAACAAATCCATCCGTAATACCTCCCTGATAAGTTGGATATTTCACTCCTGTTTTAGCGCCGGGGAAATCGGTACTCGCAGTAGCGCCCGCAACAAATAAATTATTTGTGAGTGGATTTATTGCCAATACAAATGCAGCGTCATCATCGTTGCCACCAACCATTATGCTGAACAATACTGAAGAAAGGTCGGGTGCTAATTTTAATATCACTGCATCCTGCGACCTGCCGGCTGCATTTGGCCCCCCCAGCACTGTTTGTGCAGACACAGCCGTTACAGGAAAGTCGGGTGATTGTGTACTGGAAGCAAAATATATATTACCGGCTGCATCAAGTATTACTTCACTCCTTGCATCATCGCCATAATTTCTGTCGATAGATGCGGGGCCTCCAACAGTATATTTATGCTGTATGTTCACACCATCATTTGCCTTGCCGCCGATGCGCACAGAACCGATCAATGCACTGCCTGTTGCATTTAATTTTGTTACGATGATATCCCATATGCCGCCTAATGGCCCATAGGTTTGCAGCGGGCCCTTAACAGGATAATCAGTTGATGTAGTCCTGCCTGCAATTACCAGGTTACCGTTTGCATCAGCCACCATACTGTGTGGCTGTTCGTTTCCGGTTGTACCGCCGATATACGTTGCATACACACGGTTGGTTCCCGTTGGATCGAATTTGATGATCGCCATATCAAATCCTTCTTTTTCACCTGTGTTGTTACCACCCTGAAAAGTTTGCTGGAACGCGCCGGTGTTTACAGGAAATGATCCGGGGCTGAATACGATCCCGCCTGCATAAAAATTTCCGTTGTTATCATAAGTTGCCGTATAGCCCCAGTTATCTGCTGTGCTTCCGGTAAAGGTTGAAAAAATAAGCGACGGATCAATTACCAAAGTGGATGTTCGTGAATATGCTGCGCCGAGTTTGAACTGAACGATATTTCCTTTTACATCAAAGCTGCACGGGATCTCAGTCCGGTTGTTACCGATAAGCTGATAAGTATACGGCGCCATTTCCGTTACTTCATCAACCGATGTTTTTATATGGAGTGCGCCTTCTTTCAGTTTCAGGCTTTCCGCACCATCAAAATACATGGCGATATTGGAAACATTACCGCCCGGGTTTACAATAAAATCATATTTCAATATACCGTTGGAAGTGTAATAACGCACATCGATATTGGGATATACATTTTTATAAGTAACCCCCTGGTATGTTTTACAATTGCCCGCCCATTTGGTGGAATCATTTCCAATGAAATAGTTGGTATAAGTATTCAAAGGCTTATCTGCAACGATCTGCGGATTTTTATTTGCATTGAGAAAACGCATCTCATACACATGCCCGCGCAAAACCGATACGCCGGTATCGTTCGGCACACCAACTTTGTGTGCGCTGATATCAGTTGAGTTGAGTTTCCTTGCGTCTGGCGACGATGTGTTTGCATCCGGATGATGTGTGGCATTGCCGATACGGGTAAGGTCGTCTTTATTGTATAACACCACGCGGTAACCGGTGGGTTCCAGTAAAAAAGCGCCGGTAGACATATCGCCCCGGAACTTCACCTGCTTATCCCACTGCCCTTTGTTCTCAATAAACTGGATATAATCCTGCGCCACCGCACCATTGAAAATGAATGCAAGCACAATCATCACTGCTATCTTTCTTACGATCTCCAAACTATTTTTTTAAAAAGTTACGATTTATATACGTCCTGCATGTTGTTAAAGTTCGGATTATGATATCTTACCCCATCCATTTTTACGTTTCTGTGACTGAAGAAAGTCTTTTAACAGCAAATTCTTTGCCATCAATAATTCAACATCTTCTTCTACGATACGCTCTGCTTCCATGCGTGCCGATTCCAGCAATGCTTTATCATTTACAATGCTGGCGATCTTAAAATTGAGTGCGCCGCTCTGACGCGTTCCTTCTATATCACCCGGGCCCCGTATCTCGAGGTCTTTCTCTGCAATCTTGAAACCATCATTCGTGGCACACATTATCTTGATACGTTCGCGTGCCTCTTTGCTTTCTTTTACCCCCGTTAATAATATGCAAAAGCTTTTTTCTGTTCCCCTGCCCACCCTTCCGCGAAGCTGGTGAAGTTGTGATAACCCGAATTTCTCTGCGCTCTCGACAACCATTACCGATGCGTTGGGAACATTTACGCCTACTTCGATCACAGTAGTGCTTACCATAATATGTGTATCGCCATTAACGAAACGCTGCATATTGGTTTCTTTCTGTTCGGCCGGTTGCCTCCCATGCACCATACTGATCCGGAACTTTGGTTCGGGGAAAAAACTTTTTACCTGTTCATATCCCTGCATCAGGTCTTCGTAACTCATCTTTTCACTTTCTTCGATCAATGGGTAGATAAAATATGCCTGCCGGCCTTTATCGATCTCCGTTCTTACAAAATCCATCACTTTGGCCCTGGCTGTTTCAAAACGATGAACTGTTGTTACCGGTTGCCTGCCCGGTGGCAATTCATCCATCACACTATAATCAAGATCGCCATAAGCTGTCATGGCCAGTGTTCGCGGAATGGGTGTTGCCGTCATAACCAATACATGCGGCGGCACGGTTGCTTTCTCCCATAACCTTGCACGTTGCGCCACACCAAAACGGTGTTGTTCATCAACAATCACCAATCCCAGGTTCCTGAACTGAACAACATCTTCGATCACTGCATGTGTGCCTACTACAAAATGGATCGTATCATCCAGTAAGCCCTGTAAGATCCTTTTGCGTTCTTTTGTTTTGGTACTGCCGGTGAGCAAAGCAATTTCAACCGGCATTTCTTTTAATAATTCGCCGAGGCTGTTATAGTGTTGCTGCGCGAGTATTTCTGTTGGCGCCATCAAACAACTCTGGTAATTATTATCGGCTGCGAGTAACATGCTTAAGAGCGCCACGATGGTTTTGCCGCTGCCCACATCGCCCTGTAACAAACGGTTCATCTGATGGCCGCGGGCGGTGTCTGTCCTGATTTCCTTTAATACCCTTTTCTGTGCGCCGGTCAATTCAAATGGAAGGTATTTTGAATAAAGTGTATTAAAATATTCGCCTACTTTTTCAAACACTACACCTTTGCTTACTTTATGCCTTTGCAAACGCACGAGTTGTAACCGGATCTGTGCAATAAACAATTCTTCAAATTTTATGCGTTTGATGGATTGCTCCGCTGATTCAGGAGATGCGGGGAAATGAATATTGCGGTAAGCTTCATAACGGTTCATCAGCTTCAATTTCTTTACTACATCTTCCGGAACATTTTCAGGAATATCTTTTGGTTGTAATAAAGAAAGTAATGTGTAAGTGAGTTTACCTAATTGCCTTCCATTGAAACCGCGCGCTTTTAATTTTTCTGTTGTGGGATATACAGGTTCCAGAAAGTTTTTACCATCTGCATTCGCTTTCACATAAGGTTCAATTTCGGGATGAACGATCTGTGGCTTGCCGTTGAAGAATCCTGTTTTGCCAAATACGAGATAATCGCTTCCCGCATGTAAATTCTTTACAACCCAATGAGCTCCCTGGAACCAGGTAAGCTCGATGATACCTGTTGCATCGCGCAGGTATGCCACCAGGCGTTTGGCTCTTCCTGCACCCACGGTTTCATAACTCATCAAAGTGCCGGCTACCTGTATATAATCTGTTTGCGGCGTGATCTCCCTGATCTTATTTACTTTGGTTTTATCGATATGCCGGTTGGGGAAATGTTCAAGCAGGTCGCCAAACGTAAATATCTCCAGTTCTTTCTTCAGCATATCGGCGCGAAGCGGCCCGACACCTTTCAGGTATTCGATCGGAGAGAGTAGTATGGTGGAGGGTTGGTTTATTTGTTTATTGGTTTATTTGTTTATTGGTTTATTGCTGGTCGTTGCGGTTCATGCATCCAAATGTAAATATCCATACACAAATTCATATTCAGTATTAATACGTTTTTGAATAACGGGGCGGTTCGATATTTCTGATTACTGCGCCTCCGCGCCTTTGCGCGATTTTTTTTTTCACGCAAAGGCGCGGGGGCGCAGTTTTGAGCGGCTACAAAAAAATCCATTCGCCATTCACCATTCACCATTCACTAATATTATCTTCGCCCCCATGGAAAAAGAGGTTGTTCTTAGTGGCATACGGCCAACGGGTTTCCTGCATCTGGGCAATTATTTTGGCGCCATGCGCAACTATGTGCGTATGCAGGATGATTATAACTGTTATTTTTTTGTAGCCAACTGGCACAGCCTTACTACACATCCTGATACAAAAGAATTACAGAACAGCGTGCACAGGGTGATAGCGGAAAATATTGCGTGCGGGCTGGATCCTGAAAAAGTGGCACTGTATATTCAGAGCGATGTGCCGGAGATAGCTGAGCTGTATCTTTATCTCAATACGCTTGCCTACAAAGGCGAATTGGAAAAAACAGCAACGTTCAAAGAAAAACTGCGCCAGCAACCCGATAATTCAAATGCAGGCCTGTTAACTTATCCTGTTTTGCAGGCCGCGGATATATTGATACACCGCGCCGTAAAAGTGCCTGTGGGCAAGGATCAGGAGCAACACCTTGAAATGGCCAGGAATTTTGCCGAACGTTTCAATTACCGCTATGGCGAAGTATTTCCATTGCCGTATGCATTTAATTACGGCGGCGAGCTGATCCGCATCATGGGCCTTGATGGAAATGGCAAGATGAGTAAAAGCGAAAATCAATCCGCAACTATTTACCTCGCCGATGATGATGACAGTATCCGCAAAAAGATCATGAAGGCAAAAACGGATCAGGGCCCTGAAAAACCAAACTCCGTTAAGCCGGATTATATTCAGAACCTGTTCACTTTAATGAGCCTTGTAAGTTCAGCAGATACCATACAAAAGTTCGAAAATGATTTCAATGCAAGCAGTTCCGGCCACTGTATCATACGGTATGGCGATATGAAAAAACAGCTGGCCGAAGATATGGCCCGTTTTATACAACCGATCCGCGAAAAAGCGACCGGGATCCAGCATGATAAGGTTTTATTAAGCAGGATCATTAAACAAGGCGCCGATAAAGCAAGGGCAAGCGCTTCGGAAACATTGAAACTGGTGAGAGAGGTTATCGGAATGAACTATTGATTACAGCCAATGTTACTTGTTACCGGTTACCTGTAACTGGTAACAGGTAACCGGTAACGATAAAAAAAACTTTACCCCCACCCGCACTTCATACTTCGTATTTCGTACTTTCATTTTTATGGCAAAAGCAAAGAAACCAAAACATATAGCGGTGGCCGGTAATATCGGCGCAGGAAAAACAACGTTGACAGAGATGCTGAGCAAGCATTACCGCTGGATCCCACAGTTTGAAGATGTGGATCACAATCCATACCTCATGGATTTTTATGAGGATATGCCACGCTGGAGTTTTAATCTGCAGATATTCTTTCTGAACAGCAGGCTCAATCAGTTACTCGAGATACACCACGGCACTGAAACGGTGATCCAGGACAGAACCATTTATGAAGATGCCAACATTTTTGCACCTAACCTGCATGAAATGGGTTTGATGAGCAAAAGGGATTTTGATAATTACTATCTTTTTTTTCAGACACTAAAAACAATGGTGCAGCCGCCGGATCTTTTGATCTATTTAAAAGCATCCGTTCCCACATTGGTTGCGCAGATCCAGAAACGCGGAAGGGAATATGAAGAAAATATCCGCCTGGATTATTTAAAAAGGCTGAATGAATATTACAATAAATGGATCGATGGTTACAAAGAAGGCCCGTTACTGATCATTGATTGCGATAAGAACAAATTTGCGGAGAGCGATGAGAATTTTGGTGATATCATCACTAAGATAGACAGTACTTTGTTTGGTTTGTTTTAAGAGTTGTTAATAATTATTGAGCCGCGGATTTGCAGATTGTTTTAATTTTAATCTGCGGCCTGCGGCTATTTTTTTTGTACGCACGAATGCAAATTTCTACCGGATTCATCTACACGAATGAAAAAAGCTATCGCATTTATCACCATCCTGTTTTGCTCCATCCTGTTTTTTGGATGCAGTAAAGACCCGGGCACAACACCTGAAACACCGGAAGCAAAACTTGCCAGGTTACTTACCGGTTCAGGTAACCGTTACTGGCATTTAAGCAAACAATTGATCAATAATATTCAACAGTCTTTGACTGATTTTCAAAAAACATATACTAAAACATACACTGTTGATGCGTCTAAAACAAATGCAGGTTTTTTTACAAATTCTGACGGAACATCCGGCACATGGACAATCACCGGTTCTGTAAACTATGTTGAAAGTTTTGTAAGCGCCGGTGGCGTTGGTTTACAGCTGAACTATCTCGTCAATAACATAACCGATAATTCCCTGGATATTCAATACAGCGCTAATAACAAACTTGTAGAAGAAGTATATTATGCATATTAATCTGCGGCATACTTCTTTATGACCTCAAACAAAAAGCTCCACTTAAAAAGTGGAGCTCATGTAACAAACAAAGCAATCGAAGAGACCGAGTTTATTCCCCGGCCAGGGAAACATAAGCAGTTAGTATTTGGGTGCGGCTTCCAGTATTTCTCCGGTAACGCCGGAAGCATATTTTTCAAAATTCTGAACAAACTGTACGGCCAGATCTTTTGATTTGGCATCATAGGCAGTTTTGTCCGCCCATGTGCTGCGTGGATTTAAAATTTCTGCAGGAACGCCCGGGCAGCTCACAGGCATCTGCATTCCAAATACGGGATGTGTTTCATACCCCACCCCATGCAGTTCTCCTTTTAAAGCCGCGGTGATCATGGCCCTTGTATAACTTAGTTTCATACGGCTGCCGATGCCATAAGGGCCGCCGCTCCAGCCGGTATTGATCATCCATACATTTACATCATGCTTTTTCATTTTCTCGCCAAGCATGCCTGCATATTTGCCCGGATGCAATGGAAGGAACGGTGCGCCAAAACATGCGCTGAAGGTAGATTTAGGTTCTGTAACACCCGCTTCCGTTCCGGCAACTTTGGCTGTATATCCGCTGATGAATTGATACATGGCTTGTCCCGGCGTAAGCTTACTGATGGGTGGCAACACACCATATGCATCGCATGTTAAAAAGAAAATATTTTTGGGCAGGCCGCCGGTACTTGGCTCCTGTGCATTGCTGATAAAATCAAGCGGGTAACTCACGCGCGTATTTTCCGTGATGGCCGAACTGCTGAAATCGATCTGCCTTGTTCCCGGAAAGAACTGGATATTTTCAACCAATGCACCTGCATGTATCGCATTGAATATTTCCGGTTCTTTTTCCTGGCTGAGATCAATCGTTTTTGCGTAGCAGCCTCCTTCAAAATTGAATACAGAATTATTTGTCCAGCCATGTTCGTCATCACCGATCAGTTTACGGTTGGGATCTGCGCTGAGCGTGGTTTTGCCGGTTCCACTCAAACCAAAGAATACGGCCACATCTCCTTCCTTGCCCATATTGGCGCTGCAATGCATGCTCAACACATTTTTATCGTGCGGTAAAATATAATTGAGTACGCTGAAGATCCCTTTTTTCATTTCACCGGTATAACCGGTTCCGCCGATTAAAATGGTTTTATGTGTAAATGAAACAACAGCAAAATTATGTTGCCTTGTTCCGTCAATCAATGGTTCCGCTTTAAAACCCGGTGCCTGTATAATATGCCATTCCGGTTCAAAATTTTCCAGTTCATTTTCTGCGGGGCGGAGAAACATATTGTAAGCAAATAAATTGCTCCACGGATTTTCGTTGATCACCCGTATGTTCAAACGATAAGCAGGATCGGCGCATGCATATGCATCGCGTACCCATATTTCTTCTTTGGCGCCGAGGTAATCAAGCAGTTTCTTTTTTAACTGGTGAAAATATTTTTCTTCGATCGGTATGTTGAAGTTGTTCCAGTCTACCGAGTTTTCTGTAACCGCATCTTTTACAATGAACTTGTCTTTAGGGCAACGTCCGGTAAATTCACCGGTACGGATACACAATGCCCCCGTATCATTTAATATACCCTGGCCGCGAAGAACGGTTTGTTCAATAAGCTCTGCAGGCGATAACTGGTAATGAAGACCTGTGTTTTGTAAACCGAGTGCCGCTAATTTTTTTTCTTTGATCATAATGGTAGGTGCAATCATAAACGAACAAACGTTAGTTAGAAGAGCAAAAGTAATTGTTTCCTTGTTTCATATGATTTTTTGTGTACCGGTTACACTTTACTGTTTTATAAGATATGGCATCTATTTTTGTAAAATATCAAACGAACCGTAAAACTTATCAAACAGTAATCGGCGATAGTACGCACGGTTTGAATGATTTATAAAAAACACAGGCGCAAGGGTTGATTTGATAAGAGCAATAAAAAGCGCCAGCCTGCAAAGCCTTCCAACATAGTTGAACAAAGAAGAATATGTGGAACGTGTTTTTTGAACGATCGTAACAATATTTTAAATAATAGAAAAAACGATATCCTGCCTAAATAAGTAGGTTTGTATCAAATGCTGATTATGAAGAACCTGAAAATCTTTTTTACCGCTGCTTTATTGTTTTTATCCATCAGCATTTTTGCACAGAACGACCCCGATGACCAGAAAGGAAAATTCAAACGTGAAAATATTTTTATAGGAACCGGCCTTAACCTCGGTTTTGGCAGCAACTCTTTTAATATCGGGTTGAATCCTGAAGTTGGCTACAGCATTGCCAAATGGGTGGATGCCGGTATTGCTTTCAACGTTAACTTTTTTTCGCAAAGCGTATCTGACCTGAGCGGCAATCTTACCAAATTTAAAAACTTCAGTTATGGCGCAGGCCCTTTTGTCCGCGTATGGCCGATCAATTTTTTATATGTGCAGGTTCAGCCTGAATATAACCTCACAACTTTTACAGCAAAAGATGTGAACACCAGCAACACAATCACGGCGCACAGTAATGTGAGCAGTTTATTGGTGGGTGTTGGTTATGGCACAAAAATACTCGGGAGCCATTACTCTTATCTTACGCTGATGATCGATGTATTGCAAAACGCCGATTCGCCTTACCGCGATCATTATACCAATGATCCGTTGCCTGTGTTCCGTGCTGGGTTTGGTTTTTATCTTAAAGCAAAACGCCGATAGCCGTTTCGGGATCGTTGCAAACGATCAGCCTTTCGCGCCAGTTACTGTACAGAAACCCTTTTGCTTCCATCGAATCAATATGCGCGATCAGGTGATCATAATAGCCTGCTGAGTTCAACAGGATGATCTTTTTATTGTGTATGTCGAGATTGTTCCAGGTAACCATTTCAAACAATTCATCCAGTGTGCCGTTGCCACCGGGAAGTATGATGGCTGCATCGCATAATTCATAGATCATTCTTTTACGCACGTGCATATCTTCCACCACACGCAGTTCGGTAATGCCTTCATGCTGTACTTCCCATTCGAGTAATACTTTCGGAATTACACCGATCACTTTCCCGCCTTCATTCATTACTGCATTGGCTACAGCGCCCATCAGCCCTTTATTTCCTCCGCCATAAATGAGCACGATATTTTTTTCAACCATCAGTTTCCCCAGCGCAACCGCATGCTGCTCATATAATTTATCAGTGCCTGACCTCGACCCACAAAAAACCGCAATACTTTGTAAAGGCATATATCTGTTTTACGCATGGCAAAATAGGTCAAATATTTTTACTACTTTTCAAATTCGTTTACTTAACGATTTAATCACCCCCTATGTCGCCATTGCTTCTCTTTTCCTTTGTGATCATTTATTTTCTTGTGTTGCTGACGGTAGCCTGGTACACCGGCAAGAACAGCAACAACGAATCTTTTTTTATCGGCAATAAGAACAGTAACTGGGTACTGGTTGCGTTTGGCATGGTGGGCACATCGCTGAGCGGTGTTACGTTTGTGAGTGTGCCCGGCGCTGTGGCGAGAGAATCCTTTGCGTATTTTCAGATAACACTTGGCTATCTGATAGGTTATATCCTGATCGCTTTTGTATTGCTGCCGTTATATTACCGGCTCAACCTTACATCCATTTATAACTACCTGCATAACCGTTTGGGTTTTACTTCTTATAAAACGGGTGCGGGATTTTTTATTTTATCAAGGATCCTGGGCGCTACCGCAAGATTATACCTTGTAGTGAATATTCTCCAGGATGCCATACTCAACAGCTTTCATGTTCCTTTCTGGTTAACTACGCTGATCATTTTAGTGATGATACTTTTATACACGTATGAAGGCGGTGTAAAAACAATTGTGTGGACAGATACATTACAAACAACCTGTATGTTACTGGGATTGATCATTTGCGTGATCTATATCCTGAACACATTGCATCTCGGCCTGGGCGACAGTCTGCAGGCGATGCATGACAAGGGTTATTCAAAAATATTCTTTACCAACCCCGACAGTAAATTATTCTTTGTAAAACAAATACTGGCCGGCGCATTTATAACGATCACTATGACGGGTATGGATCAGGAGATGATGCAGAAGAATATCTCTGTAAAGAATTTAAAGGATTCGCAGAAGAATGTGATTTCTATGTCGCTGGTGCTGATGGTGGTGATATTGATCTTTCTTTTTCTGGGCGGCTTACTGTATCTGTATGCAACACAATTGAACCTGCCGGTAACGGGCGATAAATTATTTCCCGCCATTGCGCTGGAGCATATGCCACCGTTTGTTTCTGTGATCTTTATCATTGCATTGATATCGGCTTTATTCCCGAGTGCGGATGGAGCGATCACTGCATTGACCTCAACATTCTGCATTGATATCATCGGCATGCAGCGAAGAACCGACCTGAAAGATGCGCAGAAGAAAAAGATCAGGCAGCGGGTGCATCTTTCGTTTGCTTTTATCTTTTTAGTATTTGTGTTATTATTCAAATGGATCGATAACCCGAGCATGATCGGGTTGATATTAAAAGTGGCTACGTTCACTTACGGGCCGCTGCTGGGTCTGTTTACATTCGGTATCCTGATCAAACGCAATGTGCAGGATAACCTCGTTCCATATGTATGCATTGCTTCGCCGGTAATTTGTTTTGTACTGGATAAGTTTCAAAAACAATTATTCGGATCATTTGAAATAGGGCTTGAATTGCTGATCATTAATGGATTGATCACATTTATTGGTTTATGGTTGATTTCCAAGCCGGGGATTGAGCGTAAAAACTGATAACGGTTAAAATGGTTAAAGCAGTTAAAAAAGCCAGTATCTGCCCGTTTAACTTTTTTAACTATTTTAACCTTTTTAACCATTTTAACCACATACTTACATTCCTATGGATCTCATAAACCCACTCGCAGAAGCCTATGCGGCTAAATTCACATCGCCGGAAGATGCTTTATTGCTGCAGATCAACCATGAAACCACACAGCACCATGCACAGCCACATATGCTGAGCGGGCATGTGCAGGGGAAATTTCTTTCTTTCATAAGTACTATGATCCGGCCAAAATACGTTCTAGAGATCGGAACCTTTACGGGTTATAGTGCGATATGCCTGGCACAGGGGCTGACAGACGGCGGGGAACTGCACACCATCGAACTGCGTGAGGAAGATGCCGGAATTTCACAAGAGAATTTTAGCAAATCTGAAAGAAATAAGCAGATACATTTGCACCTCGGAAATGCAAAGGAGATCATACCGCAGCTTCCGTATAACTGGGATCTCGTTTTTATAGATGCAGATAAACCATCCTACATCGATTATTACGAACTGGTTGTGCCGAAGTTGAATAAAGGGGGGATCATACTCGCAGATAATGTGTTGTTTCACGGGCACATTTTTGAAGAGCCGATCACTAATAAAAATGCCAAAGCCATTCAGGCATTTAATGAACATGTGATGAATGATACGCGGACCGAACAGGTATTCATAACGATCAGGGACGGAGTGCTCATGATCAAAAAGAAATGACAATGAAAAAACTGGTTTTATTTTCCTGCCTTTTTATTACCCTCGCGGTACAGGCGCAAAGAGAAAAAGCGGAAGCCTATATCAATACCTATAAAGAACTGGCGATAACAGAAATGTTACGCTCCGGTGTACCTGCTTCTATTACTCTTGCTCAAGGAATACTGGAATCAGCTTCGGGAGAAAGCGACCTCGCAAAAGCATCGAACAATCATTTTGGCATCAAATGCAAAACAGAATGGACCGGCGATAAAACATATCATGATGATGATATAAAACAGGAATGCTTCCGCGTATATCCAACAGTGGAGGATTCTTATAAGGATCATTCTGATTTTTTAAAAACGCGCCCCAATTATGCTTTTCTTTTTGATCTCGACCCAACAGATTATGAAGGATGGGCAAAGGGTTTGAAAAAAGCCGGTTATGCAACAAGCCCCACTTACCCGCAGAAATTATTGAAAGTAATTAATGATTATAACCTGCAGCAATATAGTTTAGCAGCGATCGAAAGAAAAAAGAATGGCGTAACATCAGCAATAATTTCTACACCAACTGAACCTGCAACCCAACAGCCTGTTGCCTCTTCAAAAGAAATAAAAGATAAAACAACGGTTTCAGAAGAGCCGGCGAAAAAAGAAGCGGAAACTTTTGTAACGGAAGTAATGAATGACAGTAAAGTAAAAAAAGCATCTTCTTATCCTTCCGGTATTTTTACGATCAATCATTCAAAAGTTATTTATGCGTTGGAAGGCACTTCTCTATTATCGCTCGCCAATCAATATGATATCCCGTTAAGCAAACTGATCGAATTCAACGACCTTACGCAAATGGATGTGCTGGATGCAAACCGTTTGATCTTTATTGAAAGAAAATCAAAAAAAGGGTCCGTTGATTTTCATATTGCCCAGGCAGGCGAAACGTTACAGGATATCAGCCAGCAGGAAGGAATCAGGCTGGAGAACCTGCTTGAATACAACCATCTCTCCAAAAACGCCACTGTTGCTGCCGGCAACAGGATCTTTTTGCGTGCCGTGATACTAACACAAACCACAGCAAAACTGCCTAAATAATTTTCTTTTTATCCGGGTAACGAACGGGTTTATTTTACTTATTTTACAGCCTTACTTAAATTAACCCGCATGTCAGTAATCAAAGTGCACGACAAAACATTCGTTCCCTATTTACCCGAAAGCCTCATCCTCGAGAAAGTAAAAGAACTGGCGGCAGAACTGGATAAAGATTATGCAGGAAAAAAACCTTTGTTCATTTCGATACTCAACGGTTCATTCATGTTCAGCGCCGATCTTTTCAAATACCTGACGATCGAAGCGGAAATATGTTTTATCAAACTCGCATCATACAAAGGAACCAAATCTACCGGCCAGGTAATTACGGCTATCGGCCTTGATACGGATATCAATAACCGTCATGTAGTGATCCTCGAAGATATTATCGACACGGGCAAAACGATGAATGAATTTCTTCCGCAATTATACAACCAGCAACCCTTATCCTTAAAAGTGGCGGTACTGCTGCATAAACCCGATGCCACTGTTTTTCCTGTTACCATCGATTATTGCTGCT
>Ga0206949_1049_pt1 | contig 42679 bp, 39 predicted proteins | sample Alteio_BWOrgHeat_40_FD_153240 | JGI IMG/M metagenome (GOLD analysis project Ga0206949, IMG submission 153240) | Enriched cells from forest soil in Barre Woods Harvard Forest LTER site, Petersham, Massachusetts, United States -... | ecosystem: Environmental > Terrestrial > Soil > Temperate forest >...
ATATAAGTCGCCGATACAACCGGACAAGGAAGGGACAGACAAAGACTATGATGCGGCAACGCAGTTCTGCCTGGAGCATCTGGATGGCCTTGCCTTGTTTGTAGGGACCCACAACGAGGCAAGCTGCTTCAAGGTAGCCAAATACATGGACACGCACGGGATACCTGCGCAGACCGACAAAGTTTACTTCTCACAGCTATATGGCATGAGCGATAATATCTCCTTCAACCTGGCACATAGCGGCTACCATGTGGCCAAGTACCTGCCATACGGGCCGGTAAAGGATGTACTGCCCTACCTGATGAGGCGCGCACAGGAAAACACTTCTGTGGCCGGGCAAACTGGACGGGAACTGGGCCTGATAGACAAGGAGATGAAACGCAGGAAGCTATAGGGCTCCAACAACCAGCTTTAATAAGAATAAGTAGGCACTATAACGTTCACGGTATCTAATGTGCCGAGTGTGCAAGGCACACCGCCCTTTACATAAGGCGGCACATACAGTGCATGATAGCCATGCGCATATATATAATAGTCGCCGGCGCGGAGGCCTGCGAATACTGCAACGGGTGTAGTATCAACCATAAGGCATACCATCGAGTCATCGTAAATGCCATTGGCGGGTGCGTCCAGCGTGTTGTACTTTATATATATAGTGCAGGTATCTACAAAGAAGCCATGATGCTCCGGGGTGACGACAATAGTAAACGTGCCACCCAATCCACCACCTGACGTAGGCACCTTGACCGGCTTCTTACAGCTCTGGGCAGTAATAAAACAGGTAATAACAACTAGTATGACGGCTAAGAAACGGGCTTTCACGGGGCCAATTTATCACTTTTTCCCGAGTTGCTGAAAAAGAAGTAACGCTGTATACCCACCAGGACGAAGGGATAGAGGTGGTCGTATGACTTGTTGACAAGCGGGAGCGCAGTTGAAAAATCGATACGGTAGGTAGAGCTCAGGATGCATTGTATACCGGGGATTACATCAAGATAGCTGCCCGCCTGCAGTATGGGAGTATTGATGGTAATGGGTATGGGCAAGGCATTGGCGGCTGGACCGTCTTTTTGCGATACCTGTGCGGCACCATAGGCTTTACCGGTGAACTCTATATATACATTCCAGTTGGTCTGTCGGTAACCCGTATAACTTGCCGGGAGCAAACGATACCCCAATGAGAGGCTGTAGGTGAGGGCATTGCCATATGTGATGGTAGTGGGGTAAATGCCACCGTATCTGTCGTAGGCATCACCACTATATGCCAGGGGCAAAATAAAACCTGAGGACAACGAACCCGCGAACCGCTGCCGGAGCCATGTGGCGATGAGGCCGGCGCCAAAGCCGGAGGTATGTATGAGGAGGTCGGGCTCTGCCTCGTGCGAGGGCGGCGACACCTTAGAAGCTTCGGCATAAGCAGCCATGCGGAAGTGCGTATTCTGCCCGTCGGAGGAGACGAAGCGGTACTTGGCATAAAGGTCTACGCTGTTATAAATAAGCGGGTATGCAACACCCTGTGCCGGGGTATTGGCGCCACCGAAGGTTTGTCCGCCATGATTATGCGAGATAAAATCGAAGGGCAATGTTTTCTCATGAAAATCGGAAGCAGTGACGGTGCCGTAGAGCGACAGCCGGGGCGTGATCCCATACATCAACCTGCATGCCGCGAGATCGCGCACCAGGCCGGATTCTTTATATCCTTCATCAAACAGGCGAACACCGAGCGCGCCCTTGGGCACCGTGCTTGCAGGTTCCGCTACCGGGAAGAGCTCCTGCGCTCTTAAGGCCGGTGACACTACAAAGAATAAAACAAAAATGACAATGCTTTTCATAACCGGGAAGGCATGGTAAAAGTAGGAAATAATGCACAGGCGAGCGCGCTATGTAGCAGAAACGTAGTACACTGTGCCGAAGGTAGGGCCACAACCGGTCTTCGCGGGCACGGGCTCTTTTTTTAGCTCGCTTTTAGGCATGTATCTTTTGCCTATGAACTTCAATTTAATTGTTCCCTTTACCGGCATCTGCGGCGCTGACGCAAACACGTACTGATCACCACTGTAATTAAAGCAGGAAGCAGATATTGCTATATCATCGGTTTTAAGATCGGCTTGCAGGGAGCGGACGGAGAAGCCGGCATCTACCACTGCCTGGGCTATCTGCTCCATGCTGGCCTTTTTATCTTTTTTGAGCAGCACCTTGCCCTCGGTGTGCTGGAGGTTCATCTGCACATCAGCTACAAAGGGGAGCTTGCGTATCTTCAACTCCACTGTGCGGGAGCATTGCGAACAGGTGAGACCATTGACAGCCACATACACCGCCTGGAACTGCGCACGCGCCGATGTGACGGATAAAGAAGTGATGACGAAAACAAATGCCTGTAAAAAACGCTTACGCATACCTAAAGTTAAAGATCAGGAAACAAATGAACCCGCTAAACATTAGTTAAAGCCTACCCTTTTAATTCGGCATACAGCTTTATTACTTCCATTGCTTCTTTCACATCATGTACCCGGAGTATGTTAGCGCCCTGCTGCAGGGCCACCATATTCAGCGCAGTAGTCCCATTGAGCGCATGGGGCGGATTGACCTTCAATACCTTGCAGATCATAGACTTGCGGGAAACGCCCGCCAGCAGCGGCTTGCCCAAAGCACGAAACTCGCCAAAAGAACGAAGGAGCGCAAAGTTGTGAGCGACGGTTTTACCGAAACCAAATCCGGGATCAAGCACCACATTGGTGATACCTGCCGCCTGGCACCGGGCGCATATATCAGCGAGGTAGGCGTATACTTCTGCTACTACATCATTGTATGTAGGATCCTGCTGCATGGTCGCTGGTGTGCCCTGCATATGCATGGCTATATATGGCACTTTCAGCGCGGCTACAGTGGGGAGCATGGCTTTATCGAACCTGCCGCCGCTAACATCGTTGACAATGGCTACACCCGCCTCAACTGCTTCCTTAGCCACCTTTGCGTTGTAGGTATCTATAGACAGCCAGGCATCCGGAAAGCTGCGATGGACGGCAGTAACGACCGGCATCACCCGGCGCAGTTCTTCATCTGGCGATACAAGTTCCTGCCCCGGTTTTGTGCTGGCCCCACCTATGTCGAGGATGGCGGCGCCATCTTTTAACATTTTTTCAGCAAATCGCAGGAGGGCATCTGCATCGCCTGCGTGTCCTATGTCGTAGAAGCTATCGGGCGTGGCATTGAGTATGCCCATGACCACGGGTTGCGAGAGATCGGGTAACCTGCCTTTGCTGTGAAGTACGGACAAATTATTTATGATTTTAAACTGACGATTTGGGATTGACCTGACACTACGTATATTTGGTGAGTAAAGTTAGGGAAGAAGCCATTTAACCTTTTAAACTATTTAGTATTTATATGAAATATCTCCTCTGGACGTTAAGGATCATCGTCGGTGTGTTGTTTATTTTCTCCGGGCTGGTAAAAGCAAACGACCCGCTGGGCCTCACGTATAAAATGGATGAATTCTTTGAGGTGTGGAACATAACTTTCATGACCCATTATACCCTGGCCCTGTCTGTGCTCATGATCGCGTTCGAGATCATATCCGGCGTGGCAATGCTGGTGGGCACTGCGTTCCGCACGTATGTGACCTTGTTGCTGCTGCTGAACATTTTCTATACCTTCCTCACCGGCTATGTGCTTTACTCGGGAAAAATAAAAGAGTGTGGCTGCTTTGGCGATTGTATTCCGCTGTCTAATTCGGTGACCTTTTATAAAGATGTCGCGCTCACCGCTATGGCTATAGTGCTGTATATGAACCGCAGCAAGATATCTGCCGTCTTCAGCAATAAGGCCATCAATTTCTCCATCATGACCATAGCCATCGTATTCGCATTTGGCAGCCAGTGGTGGACGCTGAAACACTTGCCCATACATGATTGCCTGGCATACAGAGTGGGCAATAACATCTGGCAGAAAATGCAGCCCGAGCCGGGAGCTACCTCACCGGTTTACCAGACCACATTCGTATACGAGAAAGGCGGCGTGAAGAAAAATTTCACATCAGAAAACTACCCATGGCAGGACACTACATGGAAATTCGTATCGAGCGACAGCAAGCTGATAAAAGAAGGTACCGGGCAACCGAAGATACCCCACGATTTCGCATTCACAGACTCTGACGGCACCGACCAGACACAGGCCATACTTACCGCGAAAGGCTATGTATTTCTCTGGTACCTGCGCCAGCCTGAAAATGCCAGCACGGCCAATATGGACCGGCTGCGCACGATCATCAGCAAGGCGGCTACCATGCACATACCTATCTACCTGCTGAGCTCTGTGACCTACGATGTAGCCCTGCCCTACCGCAAAGAATGGAATGTAATGGACGTGCCGATGATGACCCTTGATGGCACGGTGAGCAAAACTGCTATGCGCACCAATCCCGGGCTGATGCTGATGAAGGATGGCGTAGTGATGCAGAAGTGGAGTTACTTAGATTATCCGAAGGATATGGTACTGGATAACGGCAACCTGGAATTCAAATAACCAACCTAAAAAATACCGGATTTAAAAAGACACTTGCAATAGTGTCTTTTTAAATTTCGTAATCTGACAACACAATGAAAACGGCGAAAACGGCAGATAAGATCACGATAACGGACTACCATCACACCCATGCCGATGAGTTGATGGTGCTGCTGATGGAACTTCATTGCCACTACTTCAAGGAAAACGCTGAGGCACAGCACCGGGAACTGAGGGAAGAGAAAAACATGGAAAAGGCTTACCGCAAATACGTCAATGAGATACATGCCAGTAAGAACGACACCTGGAAGATATACCTGGCAAAGAACGCGGAAGCAAAAGTGATCGGGTTCATAATAGGCAGCGTGGAGGTGGATGCCAGCCTGGTGAAAGGCCACATAGGCAAGTTGGAGGACTGGCTGGTGCTGAAAGACAGCCGCGGACAGGGCACGGGTATGCTGCTCTACAAATCGCTGGAAAAATGGTTTGTAAAAAAAGGCTGTGACCAGGTAGTATCTGACACCTGGCATGGCAACCACCTGAGCGTGAAAGCGCACCAGCAATCGGGGTTCTTTGTCTCCGGTATCTCCTTTAGCAAGAAGCTCAAATAAGACCGTTTGTTTTTTGTACATTTAATATCATGATCCGCTTCCTGGGAAAACGTTTGCGTTATAGCCTGCTGGTGTTGTGGGGCGTGGTAACTTTCGTCTTCTTTCTCTTTAATGTGCTGCCGGCAGACCCTGCGCGACTGACAATGGGACAACGGAGCGACCTGGCATCGGTAGAGAACGCTCGCAAGGCGCTGAACTTAGACAAGCCATTGGTGACCCGTTACCTCCTGTACCTGAATGACCTGCTGCCACTGAGCATCAATGCCCGCAGTGATGCCGCCCGGCAACAGTACAATTATGTGCGTTTACTTCCCCTGCCGGCCAACAAGGCACTGGTGCTCAAATGGCCTTACCTGGGCCGCTCTTACAGCAGTAAGAAAGAAGTAAATACCATACTTGCCGAGGGTATACCCGGCACTGCGCTGCTGGCGCTAACGGCAATGACGTTTGCCACCATTGCGGGTATATTGCTGGGTGTGCTGGCCGCGCTGAAAAAAGGCACGTGGATGGATACATCAGCCATAGTGGCGAGCGTAGCAGGCATTTCCATGCCTTCGTTTTTTGCGGGGCTGCTCATAGCGTTCGTTTTTGGCTACCTGCTGCATAGCTATACGGGGCTGAACATGACCGGCAGCCTGTGGGAATATGACCCTATGGGTGGCAGGCACCTGGCCCTGCGAAATCTCATACTCCCCGCGTTTGCGCTGGGGATCAGGCCGCTGGCAATAATAGCGCAGCTCACCCGCAGCGCCGTACTGGATACTCTTTCGCAGGACTACATCCGCACAGCATATGCAAAAGGATTATCACCAACGCAGGCCCTGTTCCGGCACGCATTACCAAATGCGCTGAACCCGGTAATAACTGCAGTATCGGCCTGGCTCGCGGAGCTACTTGCCGGATCTTTTTTTGTGGAATATATTTTCGGATGGAAAGGAATAGGGAAGATAACCGTAGATGCACTGGATAAATTTGATTTTCCGCTGGTGATGGGGTCAGTATTGCTGACCGCATTTATTTTTATCATCATCAATCTTTTTACCGACCTTTTTTATGCATGGGTAGATCCCCGCGTAAGGCTTTATTAGCCTGCCTCCCGCTATGTTCATTTCCATATTTTGACCGTCTATATATAGCAGTTCGTTTAACATATATTTATAGCAAACCCGATTGAAGTACGACGGTTTTTCGGTACTTTTGCAGATTGCCTTTTTTGAACCGCAGCACAGATAAATGTCATTACCCCCAATACTCAAACACGTATATAATCACGGAAACGAAGAAGTAATACGCCGTGGTAAGAAAATATTCTATACATCGGGCGTCCAGATGCTGGATGTAGACCATTTGCTGGAGCAGGTGCGATTCCGGGTACGGAACGACCTGTACCAGAACTATTACACTGTTACCGTTAACAAGTACCTGCAACCGAAAGAACTGTCGGTAAGGTGACAGTGCCCGTATAACCTGGGTGAGATATGCCGCCATGAGGTTGCTGCGCTCTTCCAGCTCAATGATATATTGCAGAGCGGATTTTTTGAGGATACTAACATCACCTACGACCAGAAGCATACAGTAGTGCGTATGCGGCAGATTAACAGGCAGATGCTGCTGATCTTTACCAATGGCGACTCCTTAGATAAGGCCGAGCGGCTGGCGGCATCTAACAAAGCAATCATTGTCACGAATAAAAACGACAGGATCGAAGCCGAAGTACCTGATGACGAAAAGACATACCATGTAACCATAAAGCAGAACGAAGAACGGTACTTTGATACCTCTTGCGGATGCGATGAGAAAACACATCCGCTATGCGTGCATAAAGCAACTGTATTCCTGCAGGTATTAAAATCGCATGGCGCACAGTACTTCCAGTCTATGCAGAACTGGGATGTGCAGAAAAATAAACTGCTGGAGCAGTATGGCTACAGCCTGAATGATGACCTGACAAACAAGTTCACATTCACGTACGAGAACAACAAACCCTTCCTGAGGGTCTTAGATACTTCGATAAAAAAAGTAGAAGCGAAGCAACCGGTGGCTAAGCCGGTGATGAGCGAAACCGCAGTGGCAACAGCCCCTCCGGAAGAGAAACGATTGGGCATAGTGCTGGATACGGATGTACCCCACTTCCCGTTTGTAGATGTGCTGCTGGTAGCTGGCACGGCAGATGAAAAGGAAACAAAGTTTGCAGGCAGCATAGATAAACTGGAGTTGCTGCAATATATAAACCCAACAAGGTATAAGACCGAGGACCGCGACCTGCTGCCGGTGATCAGGAAATTCCAGCCGGAAGAATTGCTGAAATACCTGAAGAAGAACCTGCCTTTCGGCGATTTTCTGAATGACTATGACGCGGTGCTGAAAGACGTTCCGGAAGAAGAAGTAAAGGAGCAGGTATGGGAATACCTGCTGCCGAAATACCAGAAGTTATTAGACCGATATTCGGCGCACCACTTCCTGTACATCAAGAAGAAAGGCAAAGCGCTGTCATCAACGGCCCTGCAGCAGGTAGAGTTCTCTGAGCGGCCTGCTCACCCGCAGATCATAGCGAAGAAAGAAGGAAAAGGATATTCACTGACCCTCGAGTGGATCATAAATAATAATGCAGTGGCGTTCACAGATGTGAAGATGCTGAACGAAGCGCTGCTACTGAGCGATGGCCATATATGCTGCGCAGGCAGTATGCAGGAGATGAAGCTGGTAGCCGCTTTCCCCGCAAACGGCAAGATGACCGTTACGGCAGCGAAATGGCCTGACTTCCTGAAGAATACAGTGATGGACTGGAGCAACCTGGTGCATGTGCATTTCTCGGAAGAGTTGACAGAACATGTGGTGCAGGCCAGGCCTGATACCCGCCTGTACCTGCAGGAACGGGAGCAGATATTGATGCTCCAGCCCGCATTTGTATATAACGGTATAGAGATACGCCCCGGCCATTTTGGCGATGTGATACAATCACAGAACGGCATAGTGAAGATCATGCAGCGGAATGAAGCGGCGGAGCAGGAATTTATGGAGCTGCTGTCGACGCTACATTCCGACATTCAATACCAGAAAAAAGAAGGTTTTTATTATTTGCCGGGCACGGTGGTATTAGCCAATAACTGGTTTTACCGCTTCACGGAAGTATTGCGTGAAAATCATGTAGAGATGCTGGGCTTTGATACCCTGCGGACCCTACGTGTAAATACCCATAAACCGGAAACACAGATACAGGTAAGCAGCGGCATAGACTGGTTTGACGCATCTGTGGAACTGAAGTTCGGGGAGCAGTCGGTGTCTATTATAGAAGTAAAGAAAGCCCTGACACAAAAACAAAATTTTGTGAAGCTGGCCGATGGCTCTATAGGCCTGCTGCCTGAAGAGTGGCTGAAGAAATATACCCTGCTGCTGAAGATGGGTGAGACGCGGGGCAATAAGATAAGGCTGAAAAAATACCACTTCAGCGTACTCGATGAATTGCTGAAAGAGATAGATGAAGACGCACTACAGCAGGAACTGGAAGTAAAGAAAGAGAAACTCGAAAATATATTAACAAACGACTATAGCCTCATCGTTCCGCCGGAACACCTGAAGGCGCAGTTGAGACCCTACCAGTTGGCTGGGTTCCAGTGGCTCATCTTCCTGAATGAAGCAGGATGGGGCGGCATACTGGCCGATGATATGGGTCTTGGTAAGACGGTGCAGACGCTTACGTTCTTCCAGCATTATAAGAACAAGAGCGTGGAGCAGGTAAAATACTTAGTGGTATGCCCTACTACCCTGATGTATAACTGGGAGAATGAAATAAAAAAATTCACACCCGAACTGACGCACGTGATCCATCATGGGCCGAAGCGCAATATAAGCCTCGGGGCGTATGAAAACATTGATATCATCATCACTACCTACGGCACCATGCGCGGCGATATAAAGTCGTTCAAGGAAATACAATTTGATTATGTGGTGCTGGATGAATCGCAGTCGATCAAAAACCCGCAGTCGCAGGTAGCCAAGGCATCTCTGCTGCTCAACAGCAAGAACCGCCTGGCACTAAGCGGTACGCCCGTGCAGAACAACACCTTTGACCTGTACGCACAGATGAATTTCCTGAACCCCGGTATGCTGGGCAGCCGTGAATTCTTCATGAGTGAATTTGCTACCCCTATAGATAAGTTCAGGGAAGACGATGTGAAGCAGCAGTTGCGTAAGCTTACTTACCCCTTCCTGCTGCGCCGCACCAAGGAGCAGGTGGCCAAAGACCTGCCGGAAAAAACAGAGACCATATTGTATTGCGAAATGGGCCCCGAACAGCGCAAGATATACGAGGCATATCGCAATATATACCGCTCTCAGATACTGGGCATGATAGAAGAGAAGGGCATGGAACGCTCGCAGATGCATATACTGCAGGGACTGACCAAGCTGCGCCAGATATGTGACTCGCCCGCCATCATGAACGAAGAAGAGCGCTACCACAACTACTCTATAAAGCTGGATGAGTTGTCACGCGAAATAGAGGAAAACGTAGGCGACCACAAGGTGCTGATATTCTCGCAGTTCCTGGGTATGCTGGCGCTGATAAGAAAGAAGCTGGAAGACGACGGCATCAGCCATGTGTACTTCGATGGCAGCAGCACCGCCAATGAGCGCGAGGCAGCCATACAGGAATTCCAGAACAATCATGAATGCCGGGTATTCCTTATATCGCTGAAAGCAGGTGGTATAGGTTTGAACCTTACGGCGGCTGACTATGTATACATAGTAGACCCATGGTGGAACCCGGCCGTGGAACAACAGGCTATTGACCGTACACACCGTATAGGACAAACCAAGAACATCTTCGCTTACCGCCTTATCTGTAAGGATACGCTGGAAGAAAAGATGCTACAGCTGCAGGAGCATAAACGCGCACTGGCCAACGACCTCGTAGGCGACGACAGTGCATTCCAGAAGCGCCTCACAAAAGACGATATCGAGTTCCTGTTCAGTTAACCGATACAGGAAACGTAACATAGTAACAAAGCGTAACACCGTAACAAGTGTTACGCTTTGTTGTTTATAGCTGCTACACTTTGTGTGCAAATAGCCTTAAATTTGTAAGTAGCAACCTACTCTTTATGACAACAACGAGCTTACCATCACTTGACCTTGCTGCGTGGGAGCAAAGCAAAACAACGCTTAATTTATATCTGCAGGTAGTAGGCAAGATACAGTTGGCACTTATGCCCCGTAAAAACCATTGGTGGAACATTACTTTCCTCGTGAATGCCAAAGGGCTCATCACCCACACCATGCCTGCAAACGATTTCACGTTCGATATCCAATTCAACTTCCTCGAGCATAAAGTGGAGCTGGTTACCAGCAAGGGCATTCATGAGTCCTTTCCGCTTACGGATGGACTAAGTGTTGCCGACTTGTATAAGAAGATGTTTGCCATACTGGAGAAGTTGAACATACCGGTAAAGATAATACCGCACCCTTACGGCATGCCTGATGCTAACCCTATGACCACTCCATTTAAAGAGCTGACTAACTATAACAGTTATAACGCCGAGTATGTTCAGAAATTCTGGCGAATACTGGTATGGACATGCGAGGTGTTTACCGAATTCAGCGGTCGGTTCTATGGCAAGACAAGCCCCGTGCAGCTATTCTGGCATCATATGGACCTTGTAGTTACCCGCTTCTGCGGCAGAAGGGCTCCTGCTATGCCGCCGGGTGCCAACATTTCTAATAAAGACGCCTACAGCCATGAACTCATCAGCTTTGGTTTTTGGGCAGGTGATGAGAACGTAAGAGGCGCAGCGTTTTACTCCTACACCTACCCTTCTCCGAAAGACCTGGACAAAGAACCCTTGGCACCACCGGTTGCGAAATGGCAGCTATCTAATGGTAGCCCTATGGCTTTGCTTATGTATGATGATCTCAGGACATCTGCTGACCCGCATAAAGATTTACTGGCTTTCCTGGAAAGCTGCTATATGGCAGGCGCTACCCTGTCGGGCTGGGATATAGCGGACCTGAAAGTTGTACCACTAAAAGATATATAGCCTACTCGTAGTCCACAAACAGTTCATCAGGATAACACCATAGCCATTTTTCACCCGGCTCGGCAGATATCACTACCGGGTGCTTTGCTTTGTGGTAGTGAGCCGTCATGTGCTTGTTTGGCGAGTTGTCGCAGCATAACGTAGCGCCGCAGGTCTGGCAGGTACGCAGGTGCATCCAGGTGCTGCCTGTCTTTATACACTCTTCACATTCATATGCTTTCGGCTCTTTAAGCTCCTTAATGCTGCTGATATGTTCACAAACTTTTTGCGCTGCCATAACAAGTTATTGTTGTCTAAAGTTATCACATGTCTGCCAAAAAAATAGAATAGGATTCACTTCACACCATCAGAGCTAACAAAAAAGCCGAACCAAAAGGCCCGGCTGTTACTATTATAAAGAAAGCGTTGCTTACGCTACGGTTTCTTTTTCTTTTATGTACTCCAATACCTTATTTACCATATTCTTAGAGCCAATGAATATAGGCACGCGCTGGTGTAGCTCGGTAGGCTGCACATCCAGCACATTGCCATAACCGGTAGAAGCCTTACCACCTGCCGCCTCCACTATGAAAGCCATTGGGTTACATTCGTATTGCAGGCGCAGCTTGCCGTTTTTGTTGCTCTTATCAGCGGGATAAATGAATATACCTCCCTTTATAAGGGTACGGTGCATATCTGCCACCATAGAACCTATATAACGGTGTGAGTAAGGCCTGTTCTCTTCCTTATTGCTTTCCATGCAATAATTGAGGTAGGCCACCATGCCCTCGCTATATTTGATAGTATTGCCCTGGTTGAGGGAATATATCTTACCGTTCTCAGGCACTTTCATATTTGGGTGCGACAGGCAGAATTCGCCAATAGATGGCTCCAGGGTAAAGCCGTTGACACTTATCCTGGTAGCATATACCATCATAGTACTGGAACCGTAAATGATATAACCTGCTGCCATCAGGCGGTTGCCCGGCTGCAGGAAGTCAGCTTCCGTACAGGGCTTGCCCATTTCGCTCACACGGCGGTAGATAGCGAATATGGTGCCGATGGGCGCGTTGACATCGATATTGGAAGAACCATCGAGCGGATCGAACAGCACTACATATTTTGAATTTGCGGAGAAGGTATCTTCATAGCAAACATGATTATCGTTTTCCTCAGAGGCTATGCCGGCGCAGTCGTTACTGTTCTTCAGGATATTTATCAGCGTCTCGTTTGCAAATACATCCAGCTTCATCTGCTCTTCGCCCTGCACATTGGTAGCGCCGTGAGCGCCCAGTATATCTACGAGCCCTGCTTTGCGCACCTGCTTGTTTACTATCTTGCCTGCCAGGCCAATATCCCTGAGCAATGCCGACAATTCGCCGGTAGCCTGTGGAAATTTCCGGGTCTCCTGGATGGTAAACTCATCCATCGTAATTAATTTTCCCTGCGACATTATTTCTTAATGATTATTTTGTCCAAAAATAACGAATTATCAACGAATAAGCATACAATACTGGTAACAATCCGGCTATGGCATTGTTTTTATATCCTATGTATGCACACATGATTATGAATAGAAAAGTACCTTTTGTTGTTTTTTTGCTGTTTGCCATGGCCTCTTTTAGCGGTTGTGATATGCTGCACCAAAGCGCTAAATACAGTTTCACCGACGGCGTATACCGGACAAAGAAATTCTCGCACGATAGCAGGGTTTATGTGCTGAAGGTAGACGATGATACCCTGACCGTTTTCCCCGTGCGGGAATTCAAAGACTCTACTGCTATTATGACCAAGCAACGGGTAGACTATACCAGCCGGCAAAAAAAGTTCAAAGACAATAAAGTGCTGCACGTCTTCTACAAACCTTCTTTCGACCTGGACGTAATGACGATACCTATTAACTACCGGCCTCCAGTATTTGGCTACCCCAACCAACTCACTAATAATTTCAACGGGGCATTGTATGGCGGCTACCGGATAGACGCCTATAAACTCAGTTACCGGCGTACACCACTCAACACATACAAGCAAAAAATAAAGCACGTTGGATACAGCGCCGGCCTGTTCCTGGGTATGGGAAATGCATACATAGACGCATTTTCATTGCGCAACCCCAACTACCCCTACCAGTATGAAGGTGCGTTGCTGCTGACTGGCGTGGCCGCAAACATTGCTGCGGGCCATTTTACGATTGGTATTGCCCTGGGTACCGATCACCTGCTGGACAAAAACCACAGCGAGTGGATATACGAAGGCCAGCCATGTATCGGGTTCACTGTGGGGCTGAACCTGAATTAGCCGTCACTTGTCTTTCCACAACAGTTTCACCTGCTCATATTCATTTGCCAGTAGCGAGAAGATAACTGAATCTTCCATAATGCCATCCCTGCAGAAGTGCGACCGTAGCACTCCTTCCTGAACGAAACCACAACCAGTCACAATTTTCAGAGAGGGCACATTCTGAGGCCCCACAAACGCTTCTATCCTGTTGAGCCCCATCGCCTCAAACCCATGTGCGATTACCGCGCGGGCTGCTTCTGTCATGAGTCCCTTCCCTCTTGCCGATTCGTCCTCCATTAAATAACCAAACTCAGCCCTGCTGTGCATAGCGTACCAATTGTGAAAACCACATTTACCAATAGCATTGCCTGTTGCTTTCTCAATCAGTACAAATGTCTTGAATGAAGTACGGTACGTAGTCATTCCGTTCTCAAATTTCGCGCGCTCCGCATCGAGTTGTTCTTTTGTGGCCACGCCAACCAGTTTCATAGCCTCATCGTCAGTACACGTGCTGTAGATTTGGCGCAACACTTCAGGGTTAAGTTCCTTGAGCAACAACCTTTTTGTTTCCAACGTATGCAGGGTGATCGCCGTTGGTTTGGCAGCGGCAGGCATCCCCATATTGAACAGAAAAATGTGCTGCTGTTCCGGCATTGTGAGCACTACGTCAACGTCATTTTTCTGAGTGAAATTAGTCAGTCCCGCTTTCTTCAGCCTGTCTATCTTCAGCTTCATGTCGGCGGCGAAGTAAGTAATAGCAGGATAACTGAAATGAGCGGACTGATGCAAACCAACAATACTCAGTCCGTCAGACACTATAGCCCATGGATAAGGATGCTCAAATTTTGAAACAGCTTTGAAACCAAGCAGCGCCCAGTACGCGAGCGATGCCTTGAGGTCCTTAACACGATGCGCCAACTCACCAAACAAACCAATAGTCTTATTCACGTATTTCTCCGGTTTGAAATAGTCCTCAGGGAGCATAGCAAGCATACCGGGACCCGGTGGTTGAGCGAAACCATCAACAATACCCACCAGGCTGATATTCAAGCCATCCGGTGACAGGAATAAGTAGCGCCGCACCTGGTCAGTTTTTTTAGGTTTCTGCACAAATTCAATACCTTTTTTCCCCAGCAATGAAACTACCTTATCGAGGTCCTTCACATAGTACGTCAGTGCCAGGTACGGTTGCGGATCCTTGCGCAGCATAATAAGTAGTACACCATCGCTCACCTGCATCCACGGAAACGGCCAGTCGGCACGAAACACTTCAGTGAACCCCAGCTTTTTATAACACGCGAAAGACGCGTCTATATCAGGCGTGGCAATGGTGAGTGCAGTTATTTCGCCCAGAAAGGACTTTGGAGTAACAGACATCATTTAAAACGTTGGTAGCCTGTAAAGATATTAAACACATAACGAAAACGATGGCATGATTTTTAAAGGCATATTAAAAACGCCTGTTTATGCGCATAAAGGTATTGCTCGTTGGGGACGACCCTGCATCATTAATGGCAGAAGGGCAACTGCTCAGAGAAAGAGGACTACTTGTATTCACTACATTTAATCCCGACAATATTGGGGATCTGATCGACGAAGTAAAGCCGGATGTGGTTTTCTTCAGTTCCCACAGCATGAAAAATCAGGTAACGGATGCATACAATAGGTTCCTTACAGATGTCTTTCACATGCAACTGCCCGTCATATTCACGCTGGCAGACGATGACCTCTACTTAGTTACCAAGCGGCGGACGATGCTGCGGGAAAAACGCACCTGTGTGGCAGAGAGCATAATAGACGGCATAAAAATGGCGCTGAACGACAAGTATGTACAGCCAAAGAATATCTACAAGATAAATCCGGGAGGGTTTAATTCACCTACATTACCTACAAGGGCATAATGCCTACTAATTTTCGGTGATCCTTATTTCTACACGCCTGTTCTTCTCTGCATCGGCATCGGTAACTTCATAAAGTACTACCGGCTTACGTTTTCCAAATCCCTCATATTTCAGCCGCGAGGCATCAATACCTTTTCTTACCAGGAAATTATAGATAGCTTTAGCCCGGTTCACAGATAAAGATACTTCCCCGGTTTCGGCGTCCTCGGCATCAGGCGCCTCTGGCGAAATACAGCACACATGCCCTTCTATACTGATCTTCACCCTTGGATTATCTTTCAGCACCTCGTATAATTTTTCCAATGTCTCCCGCGATTCCGGCATGATTGTATGCCTGTCTGGCGGGAAGTATACATTCTTCAATAAAAAGGTAGTGCCTGGCTTTAGCTTCTTGATCTCATCGAGGTTGGTGAGCGCAACTTTAGTATTCCCTACTTTCCCTGGCTTCTCCACAGGCGGTTTTTTAGTGCGGTTGTTCACTACTATATCCACCCTTCTGTCTGTAGGATAACCGTTTTTCCCGGTAACCCCCGTGCGTGTTATCTCTCCTTTTCCCTCGCAAAGTTTTATGTCATTGGCATTGATGCCGTACTTCACCAGGTAGTCTTTTACGTTCTGCGCGCGTTTTACAGAGAGGTCTTTATTGTGTCCCTCTGAACCCAGAAAATCGGCATAGCCTATCACCATAATATTGCTACCGTTGATGATCTTGTCGTTATATACCAGCAGGTCTATTTTTTTCTGTACTGTGGTGTTCAGCTTTGTTACGTTGAGGTCAAAGAATAATTTAAAAGTATCCGTTTCACGCTGTGCATGAACAGAATGGAGAGAAAAACAAAAGAAGACAAGTAACAGCGTTTTATACATAACCGTGTTATTCCAAGTATAAAGTACGGAAATTTTTCAATCCATTGTATACTATTTTTTCATTGCGCCGCCACCAGCCGGGTTATACGGAAACACTTGTGCTGCTTTCAGGATCACGCCTCAATAACAGGTAGCCCAGGTAGGTAAATGGCAGGTAAACCAATAAGTTAACGACCGAGAACCAGACCGGGTGCGGCAGGTACAGGATATTATACAGGCCCGCAAGCGTCAGCACTATGCCCACAACAGTGGCTGGCTTTGCAGATATTCTTTTTGACAACAGCGTAGATACTATACCTGCCAGGAAGGAACAAACGATGTAGTTGACCAGCAACAGCATGAACGCTTTATCGGGCATGGCCTTCATGCCTTTTGCCAGCGAGTCTACATCATATTTATCTGTGCCGGGTGCCAGTGGATACAGTGTTTCGATCCACATTTCACCAAGGGTTATCAGCATCATAGCCGACATAGCGCCTACCACTACGGGCAATACATATTTAGTAACTCCCATTTTTAAAATGTTTGTACCTGTAAAGTTAGTAGAAACCAATATACAGTGGCTACAAAAGATGCCTCGTTATATTCCATGTTTATGCACCTGTAAATATTTAGCTTTAATATTGCAACGTACTCACCTGCACACAAACGTATGATCCACAAACTATTCAACGACAAGCCGTCGCGGCTTTTGGTCATCCTTACCTCGTTCTTTGTTGCTAATGCGCTGATAGCTGAGTGCATAGGCGGCAAGCTGTTTTCGCTGGAGCGTGTGCTTGGATGGACGCCCCATCCATTCACCCTGCTGGGCGAACACGGGCTCACCTTTACCCTTACCTGCGGCGTGCTACTGTGGCCACTGGAGTTTATAATGACCGATGTGGTCAATGAATACTATGGCCCTAAGATCGTGAAGCGCATATCCTACATAGCCATCGCGCTTATCTGCTATGCATTCCTTATGTTTTACTTAGCCATACAGGTACCGGCAGATACCTCTTTCTGGGTGGGCAGCCAAAAGGATAGCGGTGTGCCGGATATGCAGGCCGCTTTCTCCAATATCTTCGGGCAGGGCATGTGGATCATACTGGGTAGCCTCATCGCCTTCCTCGTGAGCCAGGTGGTAGACGTATGGATATTCCACAAAATTAAAAGAGTTACCGGGGAGAAGCATGTGTGGCTGCGGTCTACCGGCTCCACGATCGTATCGCAACTGGTAGATAGTTTTATAGTGTTGTTCATTGCGTTCAAGATAGGGAAGGGATGGTCTTACCAGCGCGTTTTTGCAATAGGCCTCGTCAACTATACCTACAAGTTCACAATGGCGGTAGTACTTACGCCGCTCATTTACTTTATAGAAAAAGGAATCAGCAATTACCTGGGGCATACAGTTACAGAAGAAATGAAACATGCGGCTATGGGTAAAGTGAATGAATAAGACTACCCTGTCCACAAAAAGAAAACCCCTGAAAGTCAGGGGTTTTCTTTTGTCATTATCCAACCAAAATTATTCTTTGTCTTTTTTATGGCCACCTAAGCGGTATATCATAGAGAGCTGGAATGATGGGCTCCTGTATAGCTGGGTAGAAATGATCTTCTGCCCGGTAGTGCTGCCATTGTCCCAAACGGTCTGTACATCGCGGAAGTCGAACATGAGGTTAGGCGCTGCCTGGAAACCCGCACCCAATAGATAACCAAGGCCAAATCGCGAATTGAAATCCTCGTCTTTTATCTTGGCAGCATCATCGTTCTGTATGGTCTTCACCTGTGTGATCGTTGTTGGATCAGGATCTGGCGCTGCACCGGTATTGATAGCAAACGTGTACACAAAGTTACCGCCTACGAAGAAATTGAAATTACCTGTACAGTAACGCACGGATATTGGCATTTCAATACTATGCAATGTGGAGAAGGTATAGTTGTTGCTGACCATTTCTCTTGTATAGCCTCCGCCGGTATTAGGCGTGTAGGTATAGTAGTTATCAGTAAGCGTGTAATCATTATTGATGCGGTGGAAATATTTCACTTCCGCCATCACGTTCAGGTTATCGCTGAAGATAAAGTTACCCGCCAGCCCGAACTGGAATCCTTTAAAGCTGTTTGGCCCGAAGAAGGTGCCATTGATACCGCCGGTGAGGCCCGGTGCAAAATGAGCGCCGTGTACTTTATCCTTTATATCGTTGAACGCAGCATGCAGATTTTCCATTGAATTATTGCCTTGCATTTTCTTCACGGTCCTGGTATCTTTTGCATAAGCGCTGGTGTTAGTTACCTGGTTATCATCTGCATCATAAGGCGGTGGGCCAAAGGCAGGCGCGCTGGCCAGTTCATACTCTTCTATAACGGTCTCCATAGAGATCGTATCCAGGTGGAATTCTCCGGTGGTAGGCGAGGTCTTCACATAGTGCTGGCCCAGTATCAACCGCTGTACAGTACGCTGACCCTTGCGAGGTATCTTAGCTACAGGCTGGCTGGTAGTGCTGCCATTGGCGCCCACAGCCAAAGGCAACTTGCTGGCTGCAGGTTTCTTCGCCGCAGTTTTTGGAGCAGTAGTTTTCGGAGCAGCGGTCTTTGCAGCAGTTTTGTGTGCAGTTGCGGCCTTAGTTCCCACACCTGCGGTCGTTACAAGTCCGGCATCAGCAATACCATCTGCATCAGGGCCTGGAATTGCTTTCGAGGCAGGAGTATTGTTTACAGCTAACGTATTATTGTTATTGTTTGCAATAGCATTGGTATTCTTGTTCTTAGCAATAGATGTATGATGCTTTGTTGGTTTCGCATCCTGCTTGGTTAAAGCAGTTTTTGCTGTAGATGCAGGTGCGCCGCTGGCCAATGGAAGCGACTTCACATTGTCTTTCTTAGTTACATTATCTTTCTTAGCAGTTGACTGTTCAGGTTCCACTCCGGTATTCGTTGTTTTAGCCACTGCTTCAATTGCTTTGGTATGACGTGTTGCAGCAGCTATTTTATGGTCCTTCTTAGTAACGGCGGTAGCTGTAGTAACGCCGGCAGTTGTCTGCCCTGTCGTTGTCCCGGCATCTATTGTTTTGGTATGAGGTGCTGCAGAGGCTATTTTATGATCCTTATGGGTAGCACGTGCTGTGGTAGCTGCAATTGCAGCAGTACCGGTAGTTGTGTGCACATCAGCCTTAGCTATCTTGTCGACTGGCTTGCCATCTTCAACGCCTGTTACATCAGTTTTTGACACCAGGTTGTTCTTATGCGTTTTGCCTGCTGGTTTAGCAGTTGGTGCGTTGTCGCTTGCAGGTGTACTGTTAGCTGCAACCGCTGTAGACGTCTTGGCCGTTACAGTATTATCATCTGTGTTGTTATCGCCTGTATTGCTCTTTGGATGATGCTTTGTTGCCACTGCTGTGTGTTTGTGGCTTTCTTTCTGTTCGGTAGTTGTACCTGATGCGTATATGTTAGTATTGTTGTCGTTAGTATTTTTTATGTTATTGTTATTTACCGGTGCAGTTCCGTTATTTTCTGTGGCTGCAGGGGCGTTATTGTTTGTAGTAGTGTTAGTATTGTTCACGCTTCCGGTATTATCAGCAACGGTGGTATTTGTAGTATTAGCTGACGATACAGTGCCTGAAACAGCAGCAATATCATTATTTATTCCATTGGCAGTTTTGTTTTTTGCAGAATACATTTCATATCCGCCCACACCTGCAGCCGATATCAGTAATAGCAATGCTAAAGCGCTGAGCGAACGACGCCAGTACATACCCGCGGGCCGCTGCGGCATTTCTTTATCAAGCATTTCACGCATACGCCCCCAGGAACCTGCCTGTTCCTGCTCCTCGCCTCCACCTAATCGCTGCCTTACGAGGTCATCGATGTTGATCAGATTTTTATCCATCTGGATAAATTTTAGTTTTTAAAAAATTATTCATTCAGTTCTTGCCCTACATTTTCAAATGCAATTCCATTCTTTCTATCTTCTCCTTCAATATTCGCCTGCCTTCCGATAAATGCCACTTTGACGTTCCTTCACTTATTCCTATTAGATTACTAATTTCCTTGTGTGTAAAACCCTCCATCACATACATGTTAAATACATTTCTCGTAGCATCGGGCAGCTCCTGCACCAGTTTCAGCAGTTGGTCGTAATACAACTTCTCTGCATGACCGTTTTCCACGCTCTGGTCTTTCTCTACCAGCACCACATTATTTGCATAACGCGTATTTTGCTTCACATAGTCTGCCACGGCATGAAAAACTATTTTTCGCAACCATCCTTCGAAAGAACCTTGAAAATTATACTGTCCTACTTTCTGAAACGCCCTTAAAAATCCATTGTTCAACACCTCTTCTGCCTGCTCACTATGATCTATATACCGCTTTACAAGCGCCATCATCCTCGGGTAAAACAGGTGATATAACTTCTCCTGTGCGCCACGCTCATTGCGTATGCACCCTTGAATGAGTTGCTCCAACTCACTGGCATGACCCGAAACAGTATATGCCAAAGCTATAGACAAGTGTATTGGTTATTAATACAAAACAATATAGTAGACTGTTTCATTTTCTAAATGGTTGGGTACTTTTTCCAATCATCATCTAAAATTAACGAATATTGGCTGTTTTATTGCATTTAGTTAATAAATCAAATGCGAATTGTTACAATACCTAAATAGTGTTGGAAATGGAGACTAATCATTTAAATCACATCAGCACAAATAAGTTTTCAGAATAGTGTAATTTTAACTGATGCAAGCCAACCATATCCCCCAATTCAACAAGCGTCTGTTCTGGGATGTCAACTTTGACACCCTCGATTATGACAAGAAGGCTGCTTTTGTGATAGAACGGGTATTTGTGCGCGGCGATGTGCCTGACATACGTAATTGCCGCCGGTATTATGGGGATGAGAAAATAAGGGAGGCCCTTACCAACGCCAAGTGGCTGCCATTACAGACCATATATCTTGCCTGTGCCGTATTAAGTAATGAATTAACAGACTACAAATGCTACAATACCGCACGATCGAACCCGGGACACTGGACTTACTAAGAAGACTTATGACTATTCCTGAATTAAGGGATTTTTACCTTGTTGGCGGCACTGCTCTTTCGCTGTATTACGGGCATAGATTATCCATTGATATTGATCTGTTTTCTACAACCGATTTTAAAACAGACACTATTCTCGCTGTGCTGGAAAACGGCTTTCCTGATCTCACTTATAGCAACCCCAATAACACGGTGGGAATATTTGGTTTTATAGGCGATATAAAAGTAGATCTTGTAAGACACCATTATTATCCTTTAATAGACCCCCCATACATTGAGAATAATATCAGGCTGGCCAGTACCAGGGATATTATGGCCATGAAGGTGGCCGCGATCTTAAAAAGAGCAGTAAAAAAAGACTTCTGGGACATAGCGGAGTTACTGAAACACTATACTGTAAATGATCTCATCGGCTGTTATACCGAAAAATATCCAAGCCATCAGTTGCTTATTTCCATTCCTCAAGTATTAACTTATTTCGCTGAAGCTGAGGAAAGCGATGACCCGGTAAGCCTTAATGGCCAAACGTGGGAGGAAGTGCAAAAAATGATACAACAAAAAGTGAATGAATACTTACGCTGACAGCCAGCCGTAAAGCTACTTCTCTATCCTATAACACTTCCTGCTCAACTTGCCCTGGAAATCAAACGGCGTAGTTTGCCCGGTGATGTCTTTTACCGTCAGGGCAGGAATGCTGTCGCGTTCCAGTACAAAATCGCGGTAGTTATTGCTGAAAAATATTTTGCCGCCGTCCGTGCAGCCTTTCAGTAGTTTTTTCAGCAGGAATACATGATCCCGCTGCACATCAAAGTTATCTTCCATGCGCTTGCTGTTAGAGAATGTAGGGGGATCGCAGATGATCAGGTCGTATGCATTGGCGGGCATATAGTCCAGCCACTCCATTACATCACCATGTACGAAATCATGCTGGGTATCTTTATACAGTTTGTTGTACTGCATATTACGTTTGGCCCAGTTCAGGTAAGTTTTCGAAAGATCTACGGAGGTAATACTTCTTGCGCCACCATCAGCGGCATACACACTGAAGGAACCGGTATAGCAAAACAAGTTCAGTACATTCATCCCCTTCGCTTCTTCGCGCACCAGGCCACGGGTAATGCGGTGATCGAGAAACAGGCCGGTATCTAAGTAGTCAGTAAGGTTGATGATAAAATTCAATCCCCCTTCAGGCACTATCCGTTCCGTTTTCTGCTCATCAAATTTTTCATATTGTCCCTGCCTTCCCGCCTTGCGTTGCCGCACCTTCATAAAGATATTATCCGCTGAGATCTCAATCACTTCCGCCAATATCTCCTTGCAACCTTGCAGCCACGCTTCGTGCTCCTCATCTTCCATACCATGCCTGCGTTTGTACTCCGCGGCATGCACTACCCCATTGTACCAGTCTATGGCAAAAGGGAATTCCGGAAGATCGTGATCATAAAACCGGTAACAGGCCACCTCCTGGCGCTTAGCCAGTTTACTGAAGTGCTTGTACACTTTCAGCAGGCGGTTCCGGAACATCTCAGACTTTTCTACAGGCAAGGCTATTCATTAAGAGCCTAAAAGTACTTAATTGATTACTTAGTGGCGCATACGACTGATCCATGACCGAAAATTGATAGAAAACACTCTTATTGGCGCACTAGCGTCAGGTCGAAAGGACCCTTGGCTTCCTTCATATTCCCTTCCTCTATTTCCAGCGGAATAAGATTACCGTCTTTTTTCAGTCCATAAAGCGTACTACGGCCGGGCTGTCCCTTTACCGCCATCCCAATAACCATAGTAATACCCGCAGGCTGCTTCATCTCTTTGTGCTCATAAGTAAAATGCAGTTTATACCATCTACCCTTGTCGCTTTGCACAGAATCCCATGTTTGTCCTCCTTCACGTTTGTTGGTCAGCACATAAGTACCCTGGCCTATTGTGTCAGACTTCAAAATAAGCATAGTCTCTATGGCGCGGCAATCTGCGCATGGCAGTTTGCCTTTGTAGGTGCCGTCCACTTTTTGTGCGTAGACTGCCGAACAAAAGGTCTGCATGAGCAAAAGGAATATGGTTGTACGCATACCTATTCTTTCTCCTAAAATAACCATTGATTGCGGGTGTGCTTGTAGAAATCGTTTTAGTGCCTTAGCTTGAGGGTTATGATGTAAGAACTAACTATTTTGATCTTTTTTTGAATCAGACCATGAAACTCTCGTAAGAAACATCGCACAACCAACAGATCTTCTGATCCTTTCTGCAAAATAAATTCCCGACACAATACCTATTACTAACAATCCCATAAAAGATACAATGCCAACGTTGCCTTTATAATTGTGGTAAATCACGAATCCGATAAAGCCGAATATAGCTGTAGGACATAAAAATATCCAACACCAACTAAAAAACTCAATTAAATTCTCAAGAAATCTCATTGCATTGAGTGTATAATATAAAGATAATAAAAAATGCTAATCGTTTATTTGTTATAGCAATTATGGAATATCACCCCTCTAAATCATGTTTTCGCCAATATCCGTACCTTTGCGCTTTCTCAACAAAAAACAGGAAGGTACACCATGCCAGTGCTACACAACCGCGTAAACAATGAGGAACTGAAGCAGCGTATGCTGGCCGAAACAGAACGGCGTACCACAGTTTCTTTCTACAAATATTTCCCGGTAGCGGACCCGGAATCCTTTCGTAACGATCTCTATATCAGGTTTGACCAGCTTAAAGTCTTCGGGCGCATCTATGTGGCCCATGAAGGTATTAACGGCCAGGTAAGCGTGCCGGAAAGCAACTATGAGTTATTCCGTGATGCGCTGTATACCGCCACACCAGAGCTGAACGGCATACGTATGAACATAGCCGTTGACGATGACGGCAAGTCGTTCTGGGCGCTACGCCTGAAAGTACGCCCCAAGATAGTAGCTGATGGCATAGATGACCCCAACTTTGACCCTGCAAAAACAGGCAGGTACCTGAAAGCCGGTGAATACAACGAACTCGCCGACCAGCCCGATACCGTAATAGTGGACATGCGCAACCACTACGAATACGAGGTGGGTCATTTTGACCATGCCATAGAAGTACCGTCAGATACTTTTAGAGATCAACTACCTATGGCAGTTGATATGCTGAAGGACAAGAAAGATAAGAACATCATTATGTACTGCACGGGCGGCATACGCTGCGAGAAGGCGAGCGCCTATATGCTGTACAATGGTTTTCACAATGTATTCCATGTAGAGGGTGGCATCATAGAATATACCCGTAAAGCAAAAGAAGAAAACCTGCCCATAAAATTCAAGGGTAAGAACTTTGTTTTCGATGAGCGCCTCGGAGAGCGCATCACTGAAGATGTGATCGCCCAGTGCCACATCTGCGGTACCCCTTGCGATACCCATACCAACTGTAAAAATGATGGCTGCCACCTCCTGTTCATACAGTGCGCTGCATGCGCCGAAAAATATGAAGGCTGTTGTAGCGAATCATGCAAGGAGGAAAAAAACCTGCCGCCCGATGAGCAGCGCGCCCTGCGTGCAGGCCGCGAGAACGGCATGATGATCTTCAACAAATCAAAGCAGCACCCCATACGCAAACACCGGGATGAATGGAAAGAAGCCCGGGAACAATAAGCTTTTTTGGTAAAAACCCAAGATGCTGACCGGTTTTTACGTCTATTATACAGAGCGTTGTATATTTAACCGGTACAAATATTCGTTTGCAGATAGGAATGATAAAACTTTACATCCTCGTTTTTGCGGTCTTTTCTTGCTTTACCGCCAGTGCGCAACTGCGGTCAAGGCTGGTTGCTTTTGCAAAATATGGCGCAGATACTACTATTGCCTGCGTGGATAGTGGCGGCTACAACCACTATACCAGGAACCGTGGTGGAGGAATGAACCCGCAGACACCGTATTTCCTGGAAGAAGACCCGTTTCTGCTTTATGCACCCACTGATTTCGAGACAGGCAATTATGGCCTTACCCAATTTGATTCGGCGTGGGAGACAGGCCGTGGAGATACGGACATCAGTACACAGGTATTTGACGAGAACGATAACATCATCTATTCCTTTTGTCAAATATTTACCGATGGATCATGGCAGAAGTATGCCGACTTTATATACACCTATGATGCAAACAATAACTTACTAAAACAGATAGACACGACATGGACTCTTGGCAAATGGTCGTATATCCAACTCGATTCCTACATATACGATCAAAAAGATCGTATCATTTCAACTCTTCAATTAAGCAGGTACGAGACTGACAGTACTTGGTTTCTGGGCAGCGTCTCGCAATTCAATTATGATATTTCAGGGAAGCTTATTTCGACCGTTTATAAAAACTGGGATGCCCCAAATGATTCCTTTAGTAATCTCGGAAAAATCAATTTTTATTATACGGGGGACAAATTAGATTCATTCGCTCAACTTGCATATGAACCCTCATTTGGCTACTTTCCGAGTAAATATGGATATTATTACTTCTCGCCCGCAAACGATACGATGATTCTGAACTACGTTTTAGACACAAATTTTATGAGGGTAACGAACACTTATGACCAATATCATAATAAAACTTCGTCTACAACCTTAGTTTTTAGTACTGTTTTCGCTGGAGGAAGGAATCCTGGCCGTGTCACATGGGCCTACAACTCATATAACCAGGTGACGACGGAAAGAAACTATAATATTGACGCATCAGGCAATTTCGTCTTCAGTGGGCTAACCCGATTTTATTATGAGACCTACGCGCCCGAAGTGCCTTTTAGTCTGAACAACCTGCTCATATTCCCATCCCCCACAACAAATACACTGACGATAAAACTCGAGTGGGATCAGCCCCGCTCATTTACCGTAGCCATTTTTGATGTACTCGGAAGAAGGATAATGCAGTGGGATGAACCTGTCTTTCAGAAGTATGAAAAGACAATAACCCTGCCTGATCTTGCCGCAGGCAATTACTTTATCAGAGTGTCAAGCGGCAAGCAACGGTTTGTAAAACAGTTCGTTGTTTTACACTAAACTCCTCACATCGCCTTAGCCATCGCCAGCAATTTAGAGATGGCCTCAGGGCGTGGCTGTAACAGATCTTTTGCCGCATCATGCAATAACTTCATCTCCTGCGCCAGGCCCGAAAATGTGTCTTCACCACTGGCATATGAAAACGTATGTGCCTGTGGGTAGTGGAATTTCTCAGTAAGTTTATTATGTAAAGTTTTGTCCATCGAAAGAAGTGGTTTTAGGAAAAAAACGCACAAGACTGCCTATTATTGTATAGAAAATAAAAAATAATGTTAAACATGCTCACGAGAAGGCAGGGTTTTTGTGTAAACATATATAACTGATTAAAAATGAAAGAGATCGTTGGCATTACCGGGGGAACAGGATTTGTAGGCGGCCATCTATCCCGGCTGCTGCTGAATGAAGGACATAGGGTGATCATTTTCACACGACATATACCGGTAAAGACTGTCGGAGACCAAATTAGCTACGCCCATCTTGATGCGGAAAAAGGCAAGTGCGACCTCCAGGCACTAAAACAAGTGACAGTGATGATAAACCTGGCCGGCGCAGGAATAGCCGATAAACGATGGACCGCAGCACGAAAGAAAGAAATTGTGGACAGCCGTGTAGCCACTACCAATTTCCTGGTCAAACAACTGAAAGCCTTCGCGCCTGACTGCACCATCTATATATCCTCCTCGGCCACCGGCTACTATGGGCCAGACAAGGTCGGCGGCGCTCCCTTCACCGAGGCGGCGCCTCCTTACAATGACTTCCTGGGAGATACCTGTAGCCAATGGGAAACCGCTAGCCAGGAAGCCGCCTCATTTTTAAGAACCGTTATTTTACGATTCGGCGTTGTACTCGGTAAAGAAAGCGGTGCATTCCCAAAGTTTGCTGCGCCGTTGTCATTCGGCATCATGCCCCTATTGGGCGGCGGCGCACAGATGATGAGTTGGATTGAGGTAAACGATCTCGCCCGCCTTATACTATTTGCAATGGAGCAGCGGCAGCTATCCGGCATATACAATGCGGTGGCGCCAAACCCCGTTACCTACCGGCAACTTAGCTCCACTATAGCCTCTGCCAAACGCAGCCTCAGCATCCCGTTGCCTGTCCCTGCTTTCTTACTAAAGATGGCTTTAGGTGAATTAAGCACTGAACTATTAAAAAGCTGTACGGCCAGCGCGCAGAAAACACTCAGCACTGGTTTCTCATTTCACTGCCCTGACATTACCAGTGCAGTGAACGCTATATTATCAGTGCAGAAGTAAATTTCTTACGCCAATACTCTCTTGCCTGCCCCTTCTTTCCGCTCACCTATCTGCTGGCGCCACATAGCGTAGTACAACCCCTTTTCTTCGAGCAGTGTATGATGCGTACCTGTTTCTATAACCTGTCCCTTTTCCAGCACATAGATACGGTCTGCATGCATAATGGTCGACAGTCTGTGGGCGATCATAATAGTGATGTGCTGCCTTTGCGAAGTGATGCTTCTTATCGTAGTAGATATCTCGTCTTCGGTGAGTGAGTCAAGTGCAGAGGTAGCTTCATCAAATATCATAAGGCGTGGTTTGCGCAGCAATGCACGCGCTATGGATATACGCTGGCGCTCACCACCCGAAAGTTTCAGACCACCCTCGCCTATCATGGTGTCGAGGCCCTTTTCCGCACGCGACAACAGGTTCTGACAGGAAGCTTGCTGTAGCGCAGCATTTATATCCGCCTCAGTTGCCGATGGATTTACGAACAGAAGATTTTCTTTAATAGTGCCGGAGAATAGCTGTGGGTCCTGCGTTACAAGGCCCATCTCGCGCCGCAACTCTTCATAATCAATATTGGCTTCGTCATGGCCGTTGTAAAGAATATGACCCTTGATCGGATGGTACAGGCCCACCAACAGTTTCACAAGGGTTGTTTTACCACTGCCCGAAGGGCCAACAAATGCCACCGTTTCGCCCAGCTTCACATTGAAGCTAATACCATCCAGCGCTGGCCGTGAAGAACTGTTGTGCTTAAAGGTCACATCATTGAATTTCACTTCCTCGATCCCGTTTATCGCTTCCGGATTTTCAGGAGTGAATTCAACCGGCTTTTTGAACAAGTCCTGTATATTGTTGAGACTGGCTTCAGCTTCACGATAAGACAGTATCACGTTGCCTATTTCCTGCATAGGGCCAAAAATGAAGAAAGAGAAAAAAGTAAGGCTAAGATATTGACCGGCGTTAATGGTTGTCCCATAAACAAAGAAAAGCAGGCACATCACAATCACCTGCTGCAAAAAATTGACAAAGGTCCCCTGGATGAATGATATAGTGCGTATGCTGCGCACTTTCTTCAGCTCCAGTTGTAGTATCTTAATGGTGGTGGCATTGAGCCTGCGTATTTCCTGTTGAGTAAGCCCCAGGCTTTTCACGAGTTCTATATTACGTAGCGATTCCGTAGTAGAGCCGGCAAGTTGGTTGGTTTCTCTGACGATATTTTTCTGTACTGTCTTTATTTTTTTGCTCAAAGCGCTGGTAAGAAAACCCAGCACCGCTGCACCGCCAAGATAGACCAACGGCAGGTAATGGCTGATGGGAAAGGTATACACAATGACGAAGACGATGCCTACGATAGTAGGCAGCAGCACGTTGAAAAAAGCGTTGATGAACTTTTCGCAATCAGCCCGCACTTTCTGCAAAACTGAAAGTGTCTGCCCGCTGCTCTGATCTTCAAAATCCTGGTAAGGCAAACGCAAAGCATGGCGAAGACCATCAGTATACAGCCGTGCCCCGAATTTCTGAATGACCACATTCACCACATAATCCTGGAAGTTCTTAGCAATCCTGGAAACCATAGCAAAGCCCATAATGAGGCCTACCAAACGCAATGCAAGGTGGTAAAAGGCCGTTTCAGTTCTGGGTATGTGGCCCGCCAGGTCATAAGAGTGCGGATGGTTGACCAACAGATTCAGAATCTTACCCGATACGATAGGGTTAAGCAGGGAAAAACTTTGGTTGATTGCCGCCAGCACTACAGCGAGGAAGATCATCAGCTTGTAACGGCTGAGATATTGCATCAGTAATTTCATGTAGCAAAGATAAAGGGCGTAGCTACATATATTCCGGTGGCAATATTACTATTCCTTATAGCGCAATACATCATGAATATAACGACTGTAACAACTCACCCACTTTTTTATCTATGGCCAGCGTAAAGGTATCTGTCGATACATCTTTTACGTCCATCCAGTAGGTCCGTTCATTGTCTTCATAATTCTTCAACGTTACGAATGGGTCAGCCGTTACCAGGTAGTAGATGCTGATCACTTGCGAATTGTCGAAAGCCGACTGCTGAAAAAAATCGGTAGTGTAAAAATGTCCCCTAACAGTTACCGCTATCCCCAGTTCTTCTGCCCACTCCCGTTTCAGGCAGTCTATGGTGCCTTCACCCCAATCCAGTCCACCGCCCGGAAACTTTATGACTTTTCTCCCCCTCACCTGTTCTTCGTTCACTAATATTTTGTCGCCATTCACCCAGATGCCATACACCCTTACATTAAAGCGTTTATCCATACCATGAAGATAAGTCGAATGGGCAATAAATACCGCCTGCAAAAACTGCCCAGATAGCTATTTGATTATGAAAAATGGCCTACCACTGCAAAATATTGTATTACAACCGCTTATAATTATATTAAATAAAAATTATATTAAGAGCCCTTCCAACTATTGCAAGTATATTTTTTTATACTTAAATTGCAGATAAGTGTAGGTATTAATACCTACATTCGTAATGCGTTTCGATTAGAGACAAAATTTACCAGTCATGTATTGATTTGAACGATAATCCATGATTTATTTATGAACCGATCCTATAGCTACATATTACCTCCTATCATCTTAGCTATACTGCTTTGCTGCTGCAATGGTTTTGCCCAAAGCGTTTCCTTCAGCTATACCGGTTCTGTGCAAACCTACATCGTTCCAAAAGACGTTTCCAGTATTGCTATCGACATGTCGGGTGCGGCAGGCGGTTCTACGAGTATATCTGAAGGTGGCGCTGGTGGCCGTGTGCAATGTTCACTGGCGGTAACGCCCGGTGATGCGATTTATTTATACATGGGCGGTGCAGGACATAACTCTAAGAGCAATGGAGCAGCGGGAGGATATAATGGTGGTGGCGCGGGAAGCGAAGACGCGGGCGGCGGCGGCGGCGCTACCGATATTCGCTATCGCAGCACAGCGCTGTCAAACCGTGTGGTAGTGGCCGGTGGGGGCGGAGGCGCCTGCGGGCCCATTCTTGTTGCTGTGAGAAATTACAACAGGGGTGGCAATGGCGGCGGCCTTACCGGAGAGATAGGTTATTACAATGGTGCAGCAAAAAAAACAGACACCACATACAACAAGCCGGGTAAGGGCGGCGATGGCTATTCAGATTACGTGGGTGGTGGCGGCGGCGGCGGTGGCTACCAAGGCGGTGCCGGTGGCAACGAAAGCGGCGGCAGTGGCGGGTCTTCTTATACCGATCCGTTACTCGCAACTTCAGTTATCCATACGCAGGGCTATAATGCGCACAGCAGCGGTGCACTCATCATCACACCGGTGATCGTTGCAAAAGAGCATACGGTACCCCAGCCCGCGCAGACAGTGCCTGAAAAAGCCGATAGCGTTTTCAAACCGCATGGCAGTGTCTATGGCTCTGTTTTCTTCGACTATACGTACAAAGCACATGGTGATACCAGCCTGGGCGTAAGGAGCGCCAGGAGCCAGTATGCAGGGCTGCCAGCCAGTACCAGCATGTTTCAGTTCAGACGCATTTATCTCGGTTATAACTACGAACTCAGTGAAAGATTTTCAACAGAATTTTTAATGTCTGCGGAAGATGATTATAGCTTACCGGTAAATAGCTATACAGGCGATCTGCTGAAGGATAATAAATTCGCACCGTTCATTAAGCTCGCCAACCTGCGCTGGAAAAATATTTTTAACGGCACAGACCTCGTGATAGGACAGCAATATACCCCGGCCTTCCACTATACCTCAGAAGCTGTTTTTGCATACCGTGATGTGCAGCGCACCATAGCCGATGTATACCATACCCCCGAGGCAGACATGGGCATAGCATTGCAGGGACATTTGTTGTCCGATAATAATTTCGGCTATCACCTGATGGTGGGCAATGGCAGTGGGGCAATACCTGCAAGCAGCACCTATAAGTGGTTCTATGCCGATGTGAATTATAAATTCTTTGACCAGAGATTGATGGTGGACCTGTATGCAGATTATAAACGCCTGGCGTGGACCGCCGACTGGCACAGCGACAGGCAGATGAGTAAACTGTTCATTGCCTATACTGTGCCTCGCTTCACGATAGGTTTCGAATCCTTCATCAACACGCTGCGCAACGATGACATAGCAACAAAATGGACCGGCGATCTCGATACCATCGATACCAAACGAATTGCATTCTCCCTGTTCGCACATGTTTCCATCTACACAGACAAGCTAAGCATACTTGTCAGCTACAACAATTATAATACAGGGGGAACAAACAACAATGCCGTTTACAGAGAGTACGACAGCCAATCTATTTATTACGACCAATGTACCCGCCAGCAACTAGTAACGGTTGCAGTCGACTATGCTCCCGCGAAAAACATCCACATCATACCTAACGTGATGTACAACCATTATGTCAACATCACCCCTGCCGATTACGGCAGCGACAATACGGGCTATGACCTTATTTACCGCCTTACTCTGGCATACCAGCTTACCCGCTAACTTTTCTGTTTGCTACATTTACGCATAGGCAATGCATTGTCACGGAAATATCATTTATATATTTTTAATTTATAGAATAACAAGTAAATAACTGCTTTGCTTATCAATTGTATATATTTTCGACAATTATTTAGTGCATTAATTGCACAAAATGAGGTTATTACACGCCGCGCAAATTGTCATCTTATGAGTAAAAACTACCTTCTACCCCTGATTTTACTGTCTTCTATATGTAGCATTAATGTAGTTGCTCAGCCGGTTACTTTTAGTTACACCGGCAGGATACAAACTTACCTCGTCCCTAAAGATGTTACCAGCCTGGCTATCGACATGCAGGGTGCCTCAGGCGGCGCTGCCAATTATTCAAGAGGCGGCAATGGCGGCAGGTTACAATGCGCATTGACAGTGACGCCGGGTACAATACTTTATTTCAATATAGGCGGCAGCGGATCTGCATCCACAACCATGGGAGCAAGAGGTGGCTACAATGGCGGCGGCACAGGTAGTGAAGACGGCGGTGGCGGTGGTGGCGCTTCAGATATACGCTATGGCGGCAGTGCCTTGGCAAATCGCGTGGTAGTAGCTGGTGGCGGTGGTGGCGCATGTGGTGCAGCATCGGTAACAGTTAAGAACTATACCAGGGGTGGTGATGGCGGCAGCCCGGTGGGCGAATCAGGCTACAGTAACGGGAAGAGTGGGGCAGCCGATAATTATTATGCAGGCATAGGCGGCGCCAATACCTTTATGAGATACAACGATATACGGAGCGGAGCCGCAGGCAAAGGCGGTGACGGCTATGGTAATTATGCAGGCGGTGGTGGTGGCGGCGGCGGCTACTTCGGCGGCAATGGTGGCGACGAGAATGGAGGCGGCGGCGGCGGCTCGTATACCGACCCTGTACTGGCAACATCAGTGGTACACACACGCGGATTTAATGCCGGCGGCAACGGAGCAATGACCATTGAACCCGTATTGGCGGTGGTCGTTCAGCAACATGAGATTCTGGCAACGGATAAGCAAGCCGACGCTGATAAAATATTTGTACCCCATGGCACACTCTATGGTTCTGCTTTCAGCGACTTTGCATACAAGTCCCATGCCGACACTGTGCTGGAAGGCAGAAGCGGCATCAGCCAGTATTCCAAAGTTGCAGCAGGTACCAGCCAGTTCCAGTTCCGCCGCATCCACATCGGTTATAATTACGACATCAGCCAGCGGTTTTCCACTGAGTTCCTGCTGGCCGCTGAAGACGATTATAACCAGCCCTTAAATAATTCAGCCGGTGATCTGCTGGCAAATGGCAAGTTCGCGCCATTCATTAAACTCGCAAACCTGCGCTGGAAAAATGTATTCAAAGGCGCCGACATCGTTATCGGGCAGCAATATACGCCGGCATTTCACGCTACTACAGAAGAGGCCTGGGCTTACCGCTCCATCGCACGCACACTCACCGACATCTACCGCACAAATGAATACGACATGGGTATATCCATACAGGGTCATCTGCCCACTAATGACAATTTCGGATACAACCTGATGGTAGGCAACGGATCGGGAGCTATGCCGGAAGCCAATGCATTCAAATGGTTCTACGGAGATGTGTACTATAAATTCCTGGACAAAAGGATGATCGTAGACTTCTTTGCCGATTATGAAAAGTTAACCTGGACATCTACCTGGCACCGCGACCGCCAGATGAACAAGATACTGGTAGCTTATTCAGTGCCTAAATACACTATTGGCGTAGAAGCATTTGTAAACCGCCTCATGGCCGATGATATTGCTACCCGCGTTGATGGCGTCACTATAGATACTATCACTACAAAAAGGGCTGCCGTGTCTGTTTTTGTGCATGGCCGCATCTATGGAGAGAAGTTAGGCTTCTTCGCCCGCTACGACCAGTACGACTGGGGTGCAAACAACAGCAATGCCAACGCCGTTTTCGCGTCTCATAACGAACAGACCAACTACTACGACCACAATACCAAGCAGGAAATGGCCACCTTGGGGCTCGATTTCTGCCCATATACCAATGTGCACATTATGCCCAATCTGTGGTACAATTATTATGAGAACACGACTACCACTAATCTCGGCACAAACAATGTAGGGTACGACCTTGTATACCGCCTAACGGTATCGTATAAGTTCACTAAATAAATGCTGGTCATTTTATCCTTATCCTGATGTCCTCAAGGTTGCGGGTAGCACATTCAGGGCAGGTAGCCTTGATATTCGTAAATAGGATCACTGTGCCTGCTGGGGCGTCCTTGATCTGCTGCTGTACTTCCTTCGTCAGAAAAAACCCATTCACGTTTATAGTGGCGCTGCCATTTGCATGGCTTACTTTAAAGGTGTATTGCCTTATGCTGTAGGGGTAGCTGTACAACGAATTAGGGAAGAATGCCTTCAGCGTTATTTGCGATAGTATATCTTTTCGTTGCGCATCGCTCCGGGTTATATTTCCTAAGCGGGCCACAGGCGGCGGCACATTATCACTCTCAAACTCTACTGTCTTTATCATCCTGCCTGTTTTCCTGTACATCACCGCCAGGCGCATTCTTTTGCCTTTCTTCGGGTAGGGCATGGCCATTACAAAACTGGTATCGCCCTTTACTTCCGGGTTCCCTATCCGCAGGCTCGCGTCCAGGCTCTTCAGCTTTATATCAGTGGGTTTCAGCGTTGGGCTGTATACCCCTATTACGTTATTGCCTGCAGCAAACAACAACAGCGTGTCTTTCCGCGAGCACCACTTATTCCATAGCCGCACACTATCGGCCTGTGCGAAGCCATCCGCAGCAATGGCGAGGAGCACTATTACAAGAAGTATTCTTTTCATTCCCTTCAGTTCAGTTTTTTGTCAGAGGATCTACGGGATAAACTTTCTCAGCACAAGATAAGCAACAACAATGAGCAATAATACAACTGCTATTGCCACCAGGGTAAACTGGCTGGTTTGTAATGGCCGGCGTTTATGTTTCTTCGCCTGTATTGTTTTACGCAGCTTATGATTCAGTTTGTTTACCGCCGCCTTTGTCTCCGTAGGTGCCAGCCCCCGCAGCCCTTCCATGGCGTCGCTCTCCATCCCCTCTTCAGCTATCCACTTTTCCACCTCATGTTGATCACCTTCCGGCAGCTTTCCTTCCAGCCACGCCATCAGCTTATCTTCAGAGAGTTTCCCTGCTTCGTCATTGCCGGGGCCGGGGCGCAATATGTCGTTTGTTTCACTCATAGCCGCGTACCCGTTTTCTTTAATAAAATCGTTTTCAAATTACGTTTACCATTTTGTATAAAACTTTTCACTTGCATAAAAGTATAGCCCGTCTCTGCTATTATCCGCTCGTAGCTATACCTGCGCAGATAGAAAAGCACGATCGCTTTTCTTTGTTCTTCATTCAGCAGTTCTATCGCACCGGTCATTTGCTCCAGTGTATGTTCCTGCCATTTTATTTCTTCCTTGTCCGTTTCCGCCGCTGACAGTTCAGCAACCGCCGCCTCATCCGCAAATGGCGTTTTATCACGTAGCTGCTGCAGGCAATGGTTGCGCATCAGTATATACAGCCACCCCTTAAAGTTAAGTATATCTTCCTGCGGAAAATGTGTCAGCACTTTTAAGAACACTTGCTGCACAGCGTCTTCCGCCAGCGTTCTGTCTTTCAGGTATTTCAGCCCCACGCCAAACAGCAGTGCCGTGTATCGCTGCAGCAGGTACCCCAGCCATTGGTTGTCACCGCTCACCTTGTAGGCCCGCTGTAGCTCCTCATCTGTTTGGGTAGTATGGTTGGTATGTCCCAGCAATGTCCTTAGTTGTAGATAGTGGTTGGCAATTTACATTACACCTATCGCATTAAAGATCACAAAAAACTTAAATTCCATAAAATCAGCTCTGGATAGTTACATATAGTAAAATTAATTTATAAAATTCAAAACTTTATTTTACATAAATTTCTGGTATGCTCCAGCGGAGCTACCGCTTTGTAGTGAAAACGATCTAGTGCCTTTTTGCCCCGGAGCGGGCTACCCAATTCGCGAAGATTTGAATTGCTTTCCTCTTAGGAACGTTAATGGTAAAAACCTACCTTTGCATCCCATTTATTCTTTATAAATTCCAAACACTCCATAAATGAATAACGCATATTTCGATTTTGTCGAACCAAAGAATGAGCCGGTACTTGGTTATGCTCCACATAGCGCAGAAAGAAAAGCGCTGCAGAAAGCAGTAGCGGAACTGAAAAGCCATACCCGCGATATACCTATGTATATCGATGGTAAGGAAGTACGCAGCAACAATAAAAAAGAGATACGCCCCCCGCATGAGACAGCGCACCTGCTGGGCCACTTCCATGCCTCCGATGCTGAGCATGTGCTTACCGCTATTGACGCAGCGCTTGCCGCACGCGAAAGCTGGGCGGCTACAAGTTGGGAGCACCGCGCCGCTATTTTTATGAAAGCAGCAGAGCTCCTCGCCACAAAATACCGCTTCAGAATGAACGCGGCTACCATGCTGGGCCAGAGCAAGAACGCCTACCAGGCCGAGATAGACAGCGCCTGTGAGCTCATCGATTTCCTGCGCTTCAACGTGCATTTCCTCAGCCAGATATACAAGCAGCAGCCGCTGTCGCCACAGGGCATGGACAACCGCATGGAGTACCGTCCCCTCGAAGGGTTTGTGCTGGCAGTTACCCCGTTCAATTTCTCTGCCATTGGTGGCAACCTGCCTACAGCACCCGCTATGTGCGGCAACGTGGTAGTATGGAAACCGGCCAATACACAGATTTATTCCGCAAGTGTATTTATGGAGATACTCATTGAGGCCGGGCTGCCTAACGGCGTCATCAACCTCATCTATCCGCCGGGCCCTATGGTAGGCGAAATCTGCTATGCGCATCCTTATTTTGCAGGCGTGCATTTTACAGGTTCTACCGGTGTGTTCCAGAGTATGTGGAAGAGCATAGGCGAAAATATAGCACGCTACAAGTCGTATCCGCGCATCGTGGGCGAAACAGGCGGTAAAGACTTCGTGTTTGTTCATCCTACTGCTAATGTTGATGCAGTGGTGGCAGGCCTCGCACGCGGCGCGTTCGAGTACCAGGGACAGAAATGCTCCGCAGCTTCACGCGCTTATCTGCCCGCCAATATCGCCGGTGAAATAAAAACAAAGCTCGTAGCCGAACTCAAGACTATGAAAATGGGCGTTGTCGACGACTTCACTAATTTCATCAATGCGGTCATCGACGAAAAATCGTTCACCAGCATCGAAAAATATATCAGCAACGTAAAGAACAGCAATGGCGCAGCAAAGATACTTTGCGGTGGAAAGTGCGACAGGTCGAAAGGATGGTTTGTAGAACCAACAGTGATCGAGACCACCGACCCGTCTTATGTGACCATGTGCGAAGAGATATTCGGCCCCGTGCTGTCTATCTATGTTTACGAACCCGACCAATGGATACAAACCCTTGAGGTAGTAGACAGCACTTCGCCTTATGCCCTTACCGGCGCCATATTCGCGCAGGATCGTCATGCTATAGAATACATGACTAAGGCACTCGTGAACAGCGCAGGTAACTTCTACATCAACGACAAACCTACCGGTGCGGTAGTAGGCCAGCAGCCTTTTGGCGGCGCGCGCGCATCAGGCACCAACGACAAGGCAGGATCTATACTTAACCTTTACCGCTGGCTCAGCGCAAGGACGATCAAAGAAACTTATGTGTCCCCGGTGGACTACAGATATTCTTTTCACCAACCGGATTAATACAAGTATAAAAGAGATAAGGGCCTGCTGTAACTACGGCAGGCTTTTATTTTTCAAAGAAGATCGCGTAGATAGTGTATACAACCATCGCCGCAGAGCCACCATATACGACCCAAGGCAGAAGCCATTCAGGAATATAAAAGTCAAAACCTCGTGAAGGTTGCTGACCCGGGATAGATTTTCTCCCACAAGAAACACAGAGTATTTCAATATTTTCTGACCCCAGGAACCCTGCGAGGCTACCTAATAATCCGAATGTGACCACACCCAAAAAAACCGCTGTATCGTTGTAGCCTTTTTTGTAGGCATGCAGCCGTGAGCTTCCGCAGTATGGGCATTTAACTTCGTTCACAATGCAAATATATGGCTCTTTTATAAAGAGGTAAACGAAGGGTGCATTTCAAATCTTCGTTGGTAGCGAAGGAAGTCCAAAGGACTTCAATATGAATAGCTGCCGGTGAAACCGGCGGTGGATAGATTAGGTTGTTACAACCCTGTAAGGGTTGAATATGCTGTATGAAGCGAAGATTTGAAACATCCAAACGAAGCATACACTACATTTTGCTCTATTTATTAAACTCTGTCATCGCTTTACCTATACCCTGTGTAGCAAAGCACTCTATAGCATCCACACTTTTCAGTATCATCTCTTTCACTGCCGGCACCTCCGAAGGCTTCCATTTACCCAGCACAAATTCCACCTGCCTGCCCTTCGGAAAATCGCCCCCTACACCAAAACGCAGGCGCTGGTATTTATCAGTGGTCAGCACCAGCTCTATGTTCTTAAGACCGTTATGCCCCGCATGGCTGCCACCGCCGCGCAGCCTTATAGTACCCACCGGCAGCGCTATCTCATCCACCACTACCAGCATGTTTTCCATGGATATCTTCTCTTTGTCCATCCAGTACTTTACCGCCTTGCCGCTCAGGTTCATATACGTGGTCGGCTTTATCACCACAAAGGTCTTGCCCTTCCATTTTACTTCAGATACAAACGCATGCCTGTCCAGCGTGAAGGTACCACCGTGTTTGAGCACAAAGGTATCTGCCACATCAAAGCCTATATTGTGGCGCGTGGAATCATATTCCGCGCCTATATTGCCGAGCCCGGCTATCAGGAATTTCATCCCGCGAAGATAATTGATAAATGCTATCGGATCAGTATCACATCGCCCTTGCTCTCTTCTACCCTGCCTGTCAGGCACTGACCCTTGAAGTAAAAAAAGTAAGTGCCTATATCACACGGCAGGCCTTTGAATTTTCCCGTCCAGTATGCCTCCGGGTCAAAGGTCTCGAATACCATCTGCCCCCAACGGTTAAAGATCATCAGGTGGTAGTTCATCATATTGCCAAAGGTGATCACCTTGAACCCATCGTTCTTACCATCCCCGTTGGGCGTGAACGCATTGGGATAGGAGAAGGTGCAGCAGTACTCTATATTCTTATAGCTCGCATAGGTCGAATCTGTGCAGCCATATTCATCAGTTACATTCAGTTGTATCGTTGTGGGCACCAGCACACGTATATATAGCCTGCCGGTAACCGAGTCGTTGAGTATCTCATTTTGTGGCGACCATACATAGGTCACTCCGCCCGCACCTGCCAGGTATATCGTATCTCCCAAACAAATGGTAGGCGGTATGCTGATGATCTGTGCAGCCGGCAACGCATGTACCGTAGCTATAACTGGCACATACCCCGATGAGCATACTCTATACTGCTCTGTAAAGAACCACGTTTGTGTGCCCACTTTTTTAGTATTCGGCACAGGCGCAAAATAGGCCGGCGATAGATTGAGGTTGTACCAGTTAATAAGAGCGCCCGGCCTTATTGGCTCCACATCTATCACGCTGTCTGGCACGTCTATACAGTAATTCCTGATTATCGGGGCCAGTGGCAGTGTGCCACTGTCCTTCACCGTGTATGTCTGCGTTGCCGCGCACAAGGTATCAGAGCTCACAATAGCGATAAAAACACCAACTGGCAGACTATCCCTTACCACCCCAGTGGTATCTATATAACTTTTGTAGAGTGCGCTCCCCTCCATTACATTCAGCGTTCTCGGCGGGAATCCGTACTTTATATCATACTCTACATAGGCGTCATGTACACACTCGGTAGACAACAGGGTCTGGATCGACAATTGCGGCACGCTTGCTATATTGATCGTATAGGCGATCGTTTGTTTATCCTCTATCGGGCAATGGTCTGTTTGCAGGGTCAGGTAAAAAGTATAAATGCCAGAGGGTACACTGCCCGTCACCCACTCAAACGAGGCGCTGGGTGTAGGCGTGTTATTGCCACCTATATTCAGCGTCGATGCGCCCGGTAGGGTACTGTTACTCAGGGTTATATCAGATCCCTCCGGATTCGAGAACCCCAGGTCGAACCTCAGGTTGGACGTGCCCACGCATATATTGATCACATTGTTGCCGGTCACGCGTCCCGTCGACACATCCTGCAGAGTCACGGCTGGAGGTGTATTATTACAGTTGTTCAGCACCACAAACGTCATCTCCCTTTCGCTTGTTCCTATCAGCACACCCTTCCTGTATTCCGATACGCGGCACACCACCAGTGCATCCTGTACAACGTCCGGGGTAAAGGTCACCTGCCCGTTCAGCGGGTCGAACAGGAAGTTACCCACCGCGGTAGATACCGGCTTGGATCCGGTGAACGGGCTGCGGTAATTGACCGATGAGCCGCCATTCGCATCGATAGCATTCACCAGCTCAAAGGCCAGTGAATCTCCGTCCGGGTCTATCGCTCCCTGGCTATATTGTTCCAGTTGATTGATACAGTAAAATGGTGTAGGCACTGCTGAGTATACCGGCGATGAGTTATTGCCTGTACTGTCGTTCAGGTCGGCCTCTATTTGCATCACGGTTGTTCCTGCGTTCAGTACGTTCGTTATATGGTTGCTGCGTCCCGCCTGTATCGATCCCAGGCCGCCCATGTTCCCGCCAAAAATAAATTGCCAGTCCAGCGATTTTTCGGGCAGGATGATCGTATCCGAATACACGAATTTTTTCACACCAGGCAGCGTGCCACCGTTACACGAGGTATTGTGCAGTTGTGCCGGGCATACTGGCGATACTTCCAACCCCAGCAATGTTGCTTTCAGTGTGATAGACCCATAATACAGGCCGCTATTATAAACATCTACTATGGGGGCAGCAGAGTACAGCGAATGGAATATGGCGCTGTCTGCCGAACAGTCCCCATAAACGGTAAGCGTCACCAGGTACTTATTGGCCGATACATAAGTATACAGCAGCTCGCCCCCGTATATATGGGTAGCTGAGCTGCGGTAGCTCCCGGCCACGCACAGCAACAATAGCAGTAACCTGTATAATTTTCTGCTCACTTGAATAAGGTACTTATTTATAAAACAGGTAAAACCTTTATCTGACAAATCTCGCGCATATTCTTACATGCTACACAGAATCTTTTCTACGTGCCTGCCGTCAGCGTATCAGTATCACATCGCCCTTATGCTCTTCCGTCCTTCCCGTCAGGCACTGCCCCTTGAAGTAAAAATAATAGGTGCCTATATCACACGGCAGCCCGTTGAATTTCCCCGTCCAGTAGGCCTCAGGGTCCATGGTCTCAAACACCATATTCCCCCACCGGTTAAAGATCATCAGGTGGTAGCTCATCATGTTGCCAAAGTTCAGCACCTTGAACCCATCGTTCTTCCCATCCCCGTTCGGCGTGAAAGCGTTAGGGTAGGAGAACGTACAGCAGTACTCTATATTCTTATAGCTGGCATAAGTAGAATCCGTACAACCATATTGGTCCGTCACATTCAGTTGTATAGTTGTAGGTACCAGCACGCGTATATACAGCCTGCCGGTAACAGAGTCATTGAATATCTCATTTTGTGGTGACCATACATAGGTCACTCCCCCGGCACCCGCCAGGTATATCGTATCTCCCAAACAGATAGTAGGCGGTATGCTGATGATCTTCGCGTCTGGCAATGCATGTATCGTAGCTATGGCCGGCACATATCCCGACGAGCATATCTTATATTGCTCTGTAAAGAACCAAGCCTGGGTGCCTACTTTTTTTGTATTCGGCACAGGCGCGTAGTAAGCCGGCGAAAGGTTGAAGTTGTACCAGGTAATAATAGCGCCCGGCCCCAGCGGACCCACATCTATTGCGCTGTCTGGTACGTCTATACAATAGCTCCTGGTCACGGGGCTCAGTGGCAGCGATCCGCTGTCCTTTACGCTGTACACACGTGTTGCCGCACATAAAGGGTCAGAGCTCACCACAAAGTTGAAAAGTCCATAAGGCAGGCTATCTCTGATGACTCCTGTACTGTCCGTATAGATTTTAAAAATGGCTCCGGTGCTGTCCGTTATCGTCAGTGTCCTCGGCAGGTAACCATATTTCAGGTCATACTCTACGTAGGCGTCATGTATGCACTGGGTAGGGGCCAGTGTAGTGATAGCCAGTGAAGGTATTGGCGTAATGTTGATAGTATAGGCTATCGTCTGCTTATCCTGTATCGGGCAATGGTCTGTCTGCAGCGTCAGGTAGAAAGTATATACTCCGGCAGGCACACTCCCGGTCGCCCAGCTAAAACTTCCAGACGGGCTCATTCCGGGATTACCGGTGATGTTCAGCGTTGATGAGCCCGGCAGTATGCTGCTGGTCAGCGTTATATCGTCATTGCCCGGATTGGTGAATGCCAGGTCGAACGACAGATTGGGTGTGCCTATGCATATATTCACATCGTTTAGGCCGGTGATAGTGCCGCCCGACACATTTTGCATGGTCACCGCAGGTGGCGTATTCGTGCAGTTGTTCAGCACTACAAAGGTCATCTCCCTTTCGCTCGTTCCTATCAGCACACCCTTCCTGTATTCCGATACTTCAGCTTAGTGCCGCCAATTGACGCCAATACGGAAGCTCCTGTTTATTATTTATCGCCGTATACGGCCAC